>OBAA01000107.1_pt1 | contig 100070 bp, 87 predicted proteins | sample 1475961 | NCBI WGS metagenome assembly OBAA01 (sample SAMEA2579960, study PRJEB22360) | human gut metagenome | biome: human gut; feature: human-associated habitat; material: faeces | place: Denmark | collected 2008/2010 | reverse complement strand
GTGTTTTCATTAAGCAGGTCGGCGCAGTTTTCGGCAGGGATGCTTTTTTGAAACAGGTTGTGGACGACGTGTAACTGCTCAAGACGTTTGCCCTCGGCTAAGCCATCCTCATGTCCATCCTCATAGCTGTCCCTGCGTTCCATCTTAATATATTCATCCATATCAAATTCTTCCAATAACATACCAACGACCTCCGATCTGTGTTTGATAAGAAAATCCTGCAAAATACCGTCCCTGATACATTCCTGTACAGCGGTATCTGCTGCCTGTTCTAATGGAATGCCGGTTCTGACCTTCGAAGAGATTCTGCCAATCAGAATGGAATATTCCTCTAAAGTCCGGCATCGCGCCATTAATTCCTGATTGTGTCCATAATTAATGTTGTAAACCCGTGCAGTACACTCTAAGCAGGGACGGGTGCTGACAGAGTCAGGGGTATTTTTCGCAGTGGAGTCAGGGACATCAATATCAGAAACAGGCATATCAGTAGTAACGACTGGCTGTCTGGGTGCAGCATTTGTTGTCAGGTGGTTTGATTCAGCACATATAAACGCATCTGAAAGATGCAGCTCTATGTAATCTTTATTATCTTCCAACGGTTCAACCCCATTATAAAATATAACAAACTGGGGAAACGGTAGTGAAAGCAGTTTTTTCCCGTAAATATTCAGGTTATTTTGTTTAATATAGCTTTCATACTGTTTGCCGAAATAGATCAGTCCGCGGATCGGCATGTTTGGGTTTAAGGTACTCTGGTGCTCATACAGATTCAGCGTGCCTCGGACGATAAATGACACATCATTTTTATATCCGAGATAGATCACATCATCGATCGTGTAAAAGATCAGTTCATCTGCATCATCGTAATCTGTCTGATTCAGGGCATTGTACAGTTCCAGCAAAACCGGTTTCTCATTAAAAATTCTGCGGAATAAGGCATCCCGGTACTTCTTCTGCACAAAAACATGTTTTGTGTGACTGCGTTTTCTTTTGTTTTTCCCCATGTAGTTTTCTCCTTTGATTATAAAAAATTTAAACGTTTTTCACAATAGTTTTCTGAAATAGCTGGCGAAATGCCGGAATGAAAAAGAGTGGTATTCAGAAAATGATTTTATGGAAATAAAATAGAATTGCGATAGATGTAGTATAACATAAAAACATCATAACAGACAAGCAGAATGTATCTGGAAAATAGGATGCGTATTGTGGGTGAAAATCATTTGAATCAGAAAAATCAGGTGTGACAGATTTGCAGTTAATTAAACAGAAGGTGTATCAATCTCAATATCTGAGTGAAAGGATAACAGTACGTATGCCGGGATATCAAGTGCGTCCGCAATATCCATAAGTGTCTCAAGAGAAACGGAGGTTGGCATGTTGGGGGCTTCGATATTGCTCATATGAGTACGGCTGATACCGATTGTTTCTGCTAATTTCATCTGGCTGATACCCTTCAATTTTCGAAAGTAAGCAATATTAAGACCGATCATTTTAAATTCCTGTTCGTGTTTCGATGTCATGGCAAATCTCCTTTCTGATAAGTTTATACATAATATGGCAAACAATAAACAAACCCAAATAATGCTATTGCAAACTAGTAGTTTGCATAATATAATAACCATAGTGCAATTTTACAAAATGAACACAATTATATTACAAACGGAGGAAAAGAATGAGAAAGAGAAAAATGTTAATCGGCGTGTTGACGGCAGCCATGCTGCTTGGAAATGTCAGTCCGGCAATGGTGCAGGGCGCGCAAGCAGCAGATGTGACAGAAGTGCCTGCAGAAACAGAGATGGAAGAATTAGCGACAGAGTCTGTGGTAACGGAAACGGAAGGAGAGGAGACGACAGAAACTGCGGTAACGGAGTCAGAAGAGAACCAGCCGTCGGAAACCACGGTAACGGAGACAAATGAGGAACGGCTGACAGAAGAATCAGCGACAGAAGCTGCGCCAACAGAAACAGAAGAAGCAACAACGGAGATTGAGGTCACAGAAACAGAAGAGGAAGCAATAACTGGGGATGCTGACAAAACAGCAGATGCCAAGGCAGACAAAAATGGATTTATCATTGAGGATGGTGTGCTGACAGGATATACAGGACCTGGCGGGGATATTGTGATCCCGAAAGGGGTAACGCAAATAGGAAAGAATGAGTGGAATGGGTACACTTCTTATCTACCAAAATACTTAAACATATTTGGAGATAACATTACAAGTATAACAATACCAAAAAGTGTAAGTGAGATAGCGTGTGATTCAAATTATCTGCTAGTGCGATATGGAGAATTGGAGGAAAGCGCATTCAATCCTTTTCAGTGTAAGAACTTAAAAAGAATTATTGTAGAAGAGGGGAATGTTAATTTTAAGGCAATAGACGGTATCTTATATAAAAAAAATAAAGATAGTGAGAGTGGGGCAGAAACGTTAAGCCTGTTTGTATGTCCGCAAAGTATTGAAAAAGAAGATATTGTGGTGCCCTCAAATGTTACGGGTATAAGTGCTGGAGCGTTTAAAGAATGTGAAACGATAAAGACAGTTACGTTACCAGATGGAGTTGGTGGTTTTAGTACACAGACATTTTATGGGTGTGGTAATCTGGAAAAAGTTACTATGAATGTAACGGGAATAGATGTTGGAGCGCACGCATTTGGGGGCTGTAAAAAACTGACTGATATTTCCAACGTGCATGTTAGGAATGTAGGCCGCGTAGGATTTGGGGGATGCGAGAAGTTAGAATATGTGAATATAACAGGCGCGACAATCGGGGAGAAAGCATTTTCAGGCTGTTCTGGGTTAAAAAAAATACCTGAAAAAATAGAAAGAATTGAAGAGAGCGCTTTTATATTGTGCAGTTCACTGAAAAAAATTAATTTACAAGAAGGAATCGAGTTTATTGGTGCGAATGCATTTGCAAATACAGGAGTAACAAGTATAACTATCCCAGCAAGTGTTACATCTATAGGAGATAGTAAATACAGTTATGGAAATAAAACATATTACGGAGAATATGCTTTTGCAAACATGTTTGCTCTTCAAAAAATTGAGGTGGCAAAAGATAATGAAAATTACAAATCTATAGATGGAATTTTGTACAGTAAAGATGGAACAAAGTTGTATGTTTGTCCTGATGCAAAAGAAGGTGTGGTAACAATTCCTGACACGGTAGAGAATATAGACGCACATGCATTTACGGAATGTACGAAAATTACAAAAGTTATTCTTCCAAATACTGTAAAAGAAATTCCGGTGTGTTGTTTTAAGGCTTGTTCTGAATTAAAAGAAATTAAGATACCTAACAGCGTAACGAATATAGAGGGCATATCTGGCAGTGAATATAGAGAAGTATTTTTTGCGAGCAATAGTCTTCAAAATATTGATGTAGCACCCGACAATCCAAATTATAAGTCTGTAGATGGTATTTTATACAATAAACAGGGAACGGAATTGTATTATTGTCCAAATGGAAAGACTGGGAATATAGAGGTGCCTGATAGTGTGCATATCATAGGAGAGAATGCATTTCCGGATGGAGATAATTATCATGATGGTGATGAACTGTACCTGAGGGTAGCGTTTTATGAAAAGGTAAATTATGAGGGCGTCATTATACCTGACAGCGTGACAGACATAAAAGAACGCAATAAATTTACAATGATTTACTGTAACCCGGGTTCTTATGCGGAATCTTATGCGAAAGAGCATAACATTCCATATAAAAATGGTTTACCACAGGCTAATCAGACAATCACTGCCTCTGATTTCACAAAAACCTATGGCGATGCAGCCTTTTCCATCGATGCTGTGACGAGCGGCGACGGTAAATTATCATATGTTTCTGATAATGAATCGGTTGCAAAGGTGGATGCAAAAGGCAAGGTAACACTGACGGGTGTGGGAACAGCGCATATTACGATCACTGCATCTGAGACAAAGAATTATTCTGCGGCAAAGAAAGTGATCACGATTACGGTAAAGAAGAAAGATTCTGCCGGAAATACAGATAAAAATTCCAAACTGATCACCGCAAAAAACATTACTAAAACCTACGGCTGCAAAGCATTTTCCCTTGGCGCAAAGAGCAAGAGCGGCGGAAAACTGACGTACAGCGTAGCAGACAAGAAAGTTGCTACCGTAGATAAAAAAGGAAAAGTAACAGTCAAAGGATATGGACAGACTAAGATCACGATTACGTCGGCTGCAAAAGGAAAATATCCAAAAGCAAAGAAAACGATCACTTTGACAGTAAAACCAGTAAAGACCAAAATCGCATCTGTAAAATCCACAAAATCCAAAAATATGGTTATGAAGTGGAAAAAGGATACGAAGGCGACGGGCTATGTGATTCAGTATTCTACGGATAAGAAATTCAAGAAGGGTGTTAAGACTGTTACGATCACAAAGAACAAGACAACATCTAAGACGATTGGGAAACTGAAAGGCGGCAAAAACTATTATGTCCGTGTCTGTACATATAAGAAATCAAATGGAAAGCAGATCAAGGGAAGTTACAGTGCGGTAAAGAGCATAAAAGTGAAAAAATAACATTACAGAGAAATGTGTGGTCGAATATCAGGGACCTACCTACAGGATGCCTGAAATTACAGTATGATCCGGCAGAAATTAAAGAAATTCCGGAGAAGAAACAGATTGTATTAAAGGTGACGGTTTTAGAATGGGATGTTCAGACAGATATTGTTATGGATCAGATTGCGTGAAATGGAGGAAAAGAGTATGAAAAGAAATCGAATATGGCTTGGACTGCTGACAGTAACGATGTTATTTGGAAGTGTGAGTCCTGCAGTGGTAAAGGGAGCAGAAATCCTGGAGAAATCGCAGATGGTAGAAACTGAAGAACAAACAGAGTTTGAAATTGAAAACGGTGTACTGACAAAATACAATGGTCCTGGTGGAGATGTTACAATTCCGGATGGCGTTGTTGGGATCGGAGCATATGCCTTTTCTGAGTATTATAGGGATGGCAGAATCACTAAAGTTTCTATACCAGAAGGTGTAAAAAGCATAGGTAAGTATGCATTTGGTGATTGTAAAAAATTAAAAAGTATTACACTGCCAAAAACCATTAAAAGTATAGGAGCCAATGCGTTTAACGGATGCAGTAGTCTGACAGGAATTACAATTCCGGAGGGTGTAAAAAAAATAGAAGAAAGCACTTTTGATGGGTGCAGCAAATTAAAGAGTGTTAAATTGCCAAATACCATAAAGGAAATGGAAATAACAGCATTTGGTGGATGCAGCAGTCTGACCAGTATTGATTTGCCTAAAAATATTGAGGTGATATCAGCATGGGCATTTGCAGATTGTACGAGCTTAAAGAGTATTGATATCCCTAAAAAGGTTACAACTATACAACAAAGTGCATTTAGCGGATGCAGTAATTTGTCAAATGTAAATCTTCCAAAAAAATTAAGTAATATAGAAGGATATGTATTTCGGGGGTGCAGTAGTCTGACAAGTATCAAACTTCCCCAAAATGAATGTTACATAGGGAATGGAGCGTTTAGCGGTTCGGGTTTGACAAATATTACAATTCCCAGTACGATGACGATTGAATCAGATACCTTCACATACTGTAAAGATCTGAAAACAGTAGTATTAGACAGGGTATTTTTTGTAGAAGATAATGCATTTGTTGGCTGCAGCGGGTTGAGAAGTATTGTAATGCCGAATGTAATAATGATAGATAAGGATGCTTTTAAGGAATGTAATAAAAAGAAGATTACAATCTATTGTAAAAAAGGTTCAGAAGCAGAAAAATTTGCAAAGAAGTACAAATACTCATACAGTTACGGAACAGCACCGAGGGAACAAAAGATTACAGCTTCTGATGTTACGAAAACTTATGGAACGAAAAAATTTTCTCTCAATGCAAAAAGTGAAAGTGGTGGAAAATTAACTTATCAGGTATCGAATAAGAAAGTAGCAACGGTAAGCAAAGATGGAACTGTAACAATGAAAGGTTACGGACAGACGCAGGTAACCATTTCTGCCGCAGCCAAGGGCAATTATCTGTCAACAAAAAAGACAGTCCTTATAACGGTAAAACCTGTAAAAGCAGATATTTCTTTCGTAAAATCCGCAAAATCAAAAAAAGTTACTGTCAAATGGAAAAAAGATGAACGTGCAACTGGTTATATAATTCAATATTCAACAGACAGGCAATTTAAGAAGAACACAGAAATAATTACAATTGACGCAAACAAGACAACATCCAGGACAATTGGGAAACTGAAAGGCGGCAAAAACTATTATGTCCGTGTCTGCACCTATAAGAAATCAAATGGAAAGCAGATCAAGGGAAGTTACAGTGCGGTAAAGAGCATAAAAGTGAAAAAATAACATTACAGAAGGAGGAAAGCACATAGGATGTGTGAAAAAGAATTTCAGGTTGAGATCATAGAGGCAAAAAGGACACAGAAAGTACGCCAGAGCGTAAGACCAAGCGGGAGATTTGTGAACGGTGGGGATTTTGAATACGATCCTGCAATTACGGAAACAACCAGACAGACGATGTTTTGTTATACCTACCGTTTTTTAAAACCGGAGGAATGTGTGATCGAATATCAGGGACATACCTACAGGATGCCGGAAAAATTTACAATTGATATTTATGAGTCTGCAAAGTACAGTTTACAAGGGACTACACAGGGTAGGTATCTGACGGGAGGTGTGCCGCCCGTCAGATTTTCCATGTGATGTTCAAGCTGCCGCTTGTGGCGGCTATGGTAGTGAGCATTAAGTCCACCACCCGCCGCTTGTCGTCAAAGGATACATTCTCCCAAGTGTCGAGGTAGCCGGAAATCTGGCTGACCTGTTCCGGGCTGATAGCTTCCAACGTCAACTCCGCTATCTGTGCCAGTAGTTCCTGCTTGCGCCCGTCCAGTTCCGCTATCTTCACATTCACATAGGAGAGAAGCACATTGTTTGCGCCTGTCAGACTGTCCACCAGCTTTTCAATCTCGCTGTCCATATGGGCAAGTTCCACTTGCAGGGCGGTGATTTTCGGATTTGCCTTTGCCGCTTTCTTCCTGCCCGTCAGCGTCTTGTAGCTGTCCAGCTTCTTTACCATTTGCTGATAAATCACCGCTTCCAGTTCCGTTGTGATGATTTTCCCGCACCCCGGACAACTCTTGTTATCCAGCCGTTTCGTACAGCGGAGGTATTGCTTGCCGGAGGGATTGAAGATACTCATAAGGGCATATCCGCAGTTCCCACACTTGATTTTCCCCGCCAGCCATGTGTGGGTGGCTTTCCTTGCAGATTGGATTTTCATGTTGTTCATCAGCTTCTTGCGGCAGGTCAGCCATATGTCCGAGGGAACGATCCCTTCATGGGGGGCAAGCACCAGCATTTGGTCTTTCAAGTCGTTCTTCTTGCTGGGCTTCACGTCCCGCCCTTGATACAGATAGCAGCCGTTCATACCCGTAAAATCGGCAGCGTCATTGACGATGACTGTCCCTTGACTTTTGAAAAATTCGTACACATCAAGGTCTGCCTGCACATAGACAGGATTACGTAACATCTGCGCCAGCGTGGGGCGTATCAGCTCCTTGCCATGGAACAAAATTCCCTGTTCGGCAAAGTACCGGGTAATGTCCCCGTAGGAGGTCGTGGGCTGGGCATACATCTCAAACATCAGCCGGATATTTGCCGCTTCGTCCGGGTTTACCACCAGCTTCTTTGTGTTGATACCGTCCATTTTGATAGGCTCGGTGTGGAAGCCATAAGGGGCTTTCCCGCCCATCTTGAAACCCCGCTGGCTGCGGGAATAGTAGGCGTCCGTCACCCGCTTCTGTATGGTTTCTCTCTCAAGCTGGGCGAACACGATACAGATATTCAGCATAGCCCGCCCCATCGGGGTGGAGGTATCAAACTTTTCCGTAGAGGACACAAACTCCACATTGTACTGCTGGAACAGCTCCATCATGTTGGCAAAGTCCAGAATGGAACGACTGATACGGTCGAGCTTGTAAACCACGACCTTTGCAATCAAGCCCCGCTTGATGTCCCGCACCAGTTCTTGAAACTTCGGACGGTCTGTGTTCTTGCCGCTGTACCCTTTGTCTGTGTATTCCTTGCAGTTACCGCCTTTCAACTCGTATTTGCAAAATTCAATCTGGCTTTCAATGGAAATGCTGTCCTTTTTGTCTACCGATTGCCTTGCATAGATTGCGTCTATTCGATTGTTCATATTGTCGCTCCTTTTCTTAAAAAAGAAACGGAGCTGCTGACACCTTTATTATACCGTCAGCAGCCCCGCAAATCAACGATGGCTTTGGAAAACCTTATGCCCCGGCTTCCTCGCTCTGCCGCTTGTCGGCATACTTGCGGAACACCTCATAAAGCTGCTGTTCCAGTTCCCGGCGTTTGGCTGCTTCCTGTTCCGGCGTGAACACCGGGGAGAGATTTTCCAGTGTGATTTCCTTTCCCTGAAAAGTCACGACTTCGGTTTCTTTCTTGTATCTGATATGCTCCATAGTACCTCCGTATTTAATTTTCAAAGTGCAATGCCGCCATGCTGCGGCGTGAAATTTTTTCTGTCATCCATCACCGTTCCTTTGTGTGCCGTTGCTGGTGCTTCAGTTCTGCCAGCACCTCCAGCGGGATACGGTCAACCAGCCGCTGAATGTTCTTTAGCTCGCTTTCCAGCTTTGCACGTTCCATCGTGCCTTTCATCTTGTCCTTTTCGCTGGCTCTGGCTCGTTCCTCCAGCTTTTCATTTTCTGCCAAAAGGTCATTTATCGTGACCTTGTATTTCTTGAGTTGCCCGGAGAAGTTCTCCATTTGCGGGAACCACTTTTTGAGCATGGTAAGGGCTTCCTCTTTCTTCTTCCCGGCGTTCAACGGATTGATACCGTCCAGCGTGGCTTCAATCGCCCTCGCCTGTTTGGAGAGGGAAACCGCCTGCTTGAACAGCCGGGTGGGGATATGCTTCCTGCCTGTATTGCTTGCACTCTCGCCACGCTCCAAGTCGGGGTACTTCTCCACCATATAGGCGTGAAAATCGTCCTGCCACTTCGTCAGATTTGCCCTGTTCCCAATAATCTCTTTAGCACACAGGCGGTTGTCCTTTGTCAGCGGAACAAAGGTCAAATGCAGGTGGGGCGTCTTTTCGTCCATGTGTACCACCGCTGACACGATATTTTCCCGGCCTACCCGGTTTATGAGGAAGTCTGCCGCCCGCTGGAAAAACGCCTGTATCTCCTTTGGGGACTTGCCCTTGAAAAACTCCGGGCTGGTGGTAATGAGCGTATCCACAAAGCGTGTGCTGTCCTTGCGGGTGCGGCACCCCGCTTGTTCAATGCGGCTCTGAATGAAGTGGTAGTAGCGTCCCTCCGGCTTGACAATGTGGAAGTTATATTTGCTCCTGCTGGTGTCAATGTCGGGATTGCTGGCGTACTGTTCCTTTTGCCGTTCGTGGTGGGCTTCCAGCGGCCTTGCCGGGTTGCCCTTGTGCTTCTCAAATCGCAAAATTGCGTGTTGTGCCATAAACTCCTTTCCCCATTCCTTTCCTATCCGGGACTTTTCCACAGGGAAAATCCCGCCGGAATTATCTCTGATAGGATTGGAATGGATAAGATATGAATAAAATCTGTTAATCTCTGTATTTCTATCTTCCGTCCGGTTTTCGTACTTCAAGAGGATTGATTATCGTACTTGTCGGGTACGGTTTTCAGCCCTCCGGCGTTCCAAAACCGGATTTCTTGAAGTCGGCGTTTAAAACCGCTTCATAGGATTTTGGGTAAATACAGTTGGGTTTTCCACAGCCCTGTTTCTTAATCTCAATCAACTCCGCATACTGTAACTCCCGCAGGGTGTTGACGGCTTTCTGCCGCCCACAGTGGAGCAAGTCCACCACCTCACAGATGGGATAGTACAGGTAAATGCGCCCGTACTCGTCCGCCCACCCGTTTTTCCGGGATAACTCTGCCCGCCGCAGGATAAAGGCATACAGCAGCTTCGCTTCGTTGCTCAAAGGCTGGAATGTGGGGGCTTCAAAGAGGAAATTCGGGAGCCGGGTAAAGCTGACCGCCTTTTCCGGCTGGTGGATATAAATGGTGTTTGTCATATCATGTTTTGTGGACGGTTAGAAGCCTGTTTCCGGGGGCAGACGGTAGTTTCTATTGCCTGCCCCTGTTCTGTGCTTGCAAAGCCTTGTAAATCAAGGACTTTTCAGCCCCTAACTGTCCACAGCAGACCTCCTTTTCCGTTCACTTTGTGTTTTCTGCCGCCTGTGAACTCTGGCGGCACAGTCGGGACAGTATTTCGCCCGGTTGGACTTTGGGACAAACGCCCAGCCGCATACCATACATTGTTTCAAATCCCTGTCCCGGTAAATCTCTGCTTCCAGCGTCCCTGCTTGCGGCAAAACCGACCAACGGAACCACTTGCAGCAGACCGAGAAAGAAATGGTCTGGGGGCAGGTGTGGGTATCCCCATCGTCAAGGAGCATACAGTTCCCGTCCTCGTAGTTACAGCACTCCCGGCGGATAAACGCATTTGCCTGTTTTCTCTGCGCCGGGGTCATGCGGTAGGGGGAGCCGTCCGACTTGCGCTCTATGGGCGGCAATCGTTTGTACAAATTTTCTTTCATACGTTCCTCCATGCCCTTGTTGCCGTTCTCCCCGAAAAGGTTTCCTGCCCCATTCCTGCGGCGTGTTCCGGCGTTGGCACGTTCCCCAGATTTCGGGACACTTTGTCCAGAAGTGGCTCGTTGCGTTGCTTCCCCTGTCGGGGTATTCCTTTTCGGACGGTCATTCGATTTTTAAGGTGCTGTTCACCGATGAACTATCTCAAGTGTATACTTTTTTGACCGCCTGTGCCGTATGTCCATAAAGTCGGAAATCTGCCCGGAAAACTCACTATTTCCACGCTCTCGGAATTGTGGTAGAATGAAAATAACAGAGCGATAAGCCGGAATTTGGCGGACAGGAAATTCGGAAGTGAAAGCAATGATGCAGGAGGATATGGGATGGAATATTACTTTGATGAATCGACTTTTCGAGAGCTCCTTGCTATGATGCACCACGACAAATACGAACAGGATGAAATTCACCGAATGCGGGTCGATTTGTCATGGAATGGAGATTTTTCGGGACAATCAAGAGCGGTTCTAATTGTTATGGGCGGTTTAGATAACAAGGAAACAATACTCAAAAATACACTTGGATTTATTACTGGTCATATTCAAAGCCTATATGAAGAGATGTTGGGGGCAATGCTGTCGTTGTTTAGTTCCATGGGAGCAGATATAACAAAAAGCAACGTAGTAAAAACTCTCTCTGATATGAACGCTATCCGGGAGAAAGAAGATTTTCTTCCTCGCATTCATATCAATTTGGATGACATTAAAGAGGATATTGCGGTCTTTTCCATCTTTCTTCAGTTAAGGAATTCTATGAATTTTAACGCTCCGGAGGGCTGTGAATTTGTTTTTGACCATAATACACTGCTGTTTTGGGGTGATGAAAACCCAGGAGAGCATATTTGGGATTATAACGCTGAGTTCTGGGGAGAAGTGAATGGAGTGAAATGTGAATTTTCGTTGTGAGGCTAACTATTTCTTCTTTATTCTTCTTTGGTAGTTACAGATTTATTGGGAAACTGCACAGAAACGCATCGGAGTTACAGATAGAAAACAATGATTACATAAGAGATTCCCATTTAACGAGCAGACAAGGAGGTGGAGCATGGAACTATCCATACAAGAACGATTGAAAGACCTGCGTGTGGAGCGAGGGCTGACGCTGGAACAGCTTGCGGAACAGACCCACCTCTCCAAGTCTGCGCTGGGCAGTTATGAAGCTGACGACTTTAAGGACATCAGCCACTATGCCCTTATCAAGCTGGCGAAGTTTTACGGCGTGACCTCCGATTATCTGCTGGGACTGTCCGAAACAAAAAATTACCCAAACGCCGATCTTGCAGAACTTCGTTTGAGTGACGATATGATTGAATTATTGAAAAGTGGGTTGGTGGATAATTCTCTCCTGTGTGAACTGGCGGCTCACCCGGATTTCCCCCGACTCATGGCTGACCTTGAAATCTATGTGAACGGCGTGGCGGTGAAGCAGATACAGATCGCAAATGCCATTGTGGACACAATGAGCGCAACGATTATGAAGCAGTACAATCCCGGCTTGACCGACCCGCAGTTAAGACAGCTTGTCGCCGCCCACATTGATGATGACAGCTTTTGTCGCTATGTGATACAGCAGGAGATAAACGGAATAGCCCTTGACCTGCGGGAAGCACACAAGGACGATTTTTTCAGCGTCCCGGAGGACAACCCTCTGAAAGGATTTTTACAGGCTGTTGATGAAGCCGCCAGCCCGGACAGTGACCCGGAACAAGCGGCTTTGGCATTTATCTGTAAGCGGCTCCGACTGAATTTGAGGAAGCTGTCAGAGGAAGAAACAAAGTGGCTGAAAAAGATTGCGGAGAAATCGGACTTGCTGAAAAATCCAAACCCACAGCGTGGAAGAAAATAAGAGAACGATAAATCGAAAATTAAAGGAAGCAAATAAAAATGAGAACTTACAAAATAGATACTTTTATTTCCCAAAGTAGTGATGAACACTATATAACAAGATTTGGTGGACAGCCAGATTGGATTGCATCCCCCCAATGGCCGGTTAGTCTTCCATGGGATAATCGTCCATTAAAATTTATAGGACAGATACGATTAAATGATTTTTATAGAGAGTTGAAAGATTTGACTTTAGCATATATTTTTATGACACAGCCAGAAGATGAGGCTGACCCATTTTTTGACACAGACATAATTTATCCTGATGAGGGAGAAAATGCGATCCTTATTCAACCTAATGGAAAAATTCCAGAATATATTCATACCGAAAATTTTTATGTTGGTCCAACAGTTGATAGCGAGGCCATATGGATACCCCAAATAACTGAAAACGAAGAGATAGCCACCACGGAATTCAAACAAATAGATGTAGATAAATTTTGCGGTATCCCCGCTTTTTTCCAGAATAGTAAAGTTGAATCCGATAACATTCTATTATTGCAGCTACATACAAATTGGTTGCCATTTTATATAAACGCTGGAGGTGCTCCAACAATGTTTGCGTTTCTCAATGGCAAGAAAGATGGGGGCTTTATTCTGATTGAAGACATGTAACACCTACAACTCCTATTTATCGGGGAGATAGCAAAGTCAGCCGAGCCAGTCAACGGTCAAGATGAACGGCGCATAAATGCGCCGCCGGTGACAGTCCTGCCCGGTCTTTGCTGATGGGCAATCAAGGCGGGAAAGCCCTAAAATGGCTTTTCCGCCCATTCAAGATTTAGGAGAAAATTTCAATACGAAAAAACTTGAAAGCGATGTCAACAGGTGTTTGCGTAAGGAGGGAACTGCCATGTGTGACTACTGCCATAACATTCAAATATGGAAGAAATTTAACGCACCGAGAGATTATCTGGCCTGTATCGAATACATCCGCCAGCTTGTGGCAAATGGCGGCTTTGAACTGCTTGCGGAGGAATCCACCTGCCCGCTGAATCAGGTAAAGACCGAGGACGGCTGGGCGGATGAAATCATGGTTCACATGATACGGTGCAAACACTGTGGACAGGTCTTTACCTGTGTGGTCAACACTTATCGCGGCAGCGGTTCTTTCAAAAAAGGCAAAGATTGAAAAGTACGCTTGCTTTTCAAAAGTGTGGACACACTATGGGACACTTTCTCCCATAGTCCGGCACGGGACGAGGGACGGGGGCTTTCATATACTCCCTGTCTGCTGACGAAACCAGTCCTGCACTTGCGGCTCCACGCCACACAATCACAGCCCTGTTTTCCTGCTGCTTCAAATGTGCTTGCCCTCCCCGGCGGCAACCTCATTTTCGTAGCAATGCTGACAGAGCGTATAACACACTACACTTTGCAAGCAAAGTCGTGTGCCAAGGGGCAAGCCCCTTTGGAAACCCCAAACAACAAAACAGGCTGAATATCTCGCACTTTCCCAGTGCTTGATACTCAGCCTTTATTTGTTGTCAGCAGCCCCCGTTTCGTGGTCTGCGTGTAGTTCCTTGTAAACTGACCTAAAGAGAAAACTCAATAAAGAATATCTTCCAGGTGATCAGAGAAAAGTTTTAGAGGGTCAAAAGGGATGCAAATTCGGATTAAAATTGCAGTATGATCCGGCAGAAATAAAAGAAATCCCGGAGAAGAAACAGATTGTATTAAAGGTGACCGTTTTGGCATGGGATGTTCAGACAGATATTGTTATGGAGCAGATTGCGTAAAATAGGCTGTTAATTACCAAATATTAAATTCCTTTTAATGCATTGTAAATATCTTCATCTGACCAGTCCGGGTGAGCCTGGCATAGAGAATATACGCTATTGACAAAATCAGTGTTTTCATTAAGCAGGTCGGCGCAGTTTTCGGCAGGGATGCTTTTTTGAAACATGTTGTGGACGACGTATAACTGCTCAAGACGTTTGCCTTCCGCTAAACCCTCTGCTAAACCCATCGCTAATCCATCCTCATGTCCATCCTCATAGCTGTCCCTGCGTTCCATTTTAATATACTCATCCATATCGAATTCTTCCAATAACATACCAACGACCTCCGGGTAGTTTTCTCCTTTAATTATAAAAAATTTAAGTGTTTTTCACAATAGTTTTCTGAAATAGCTGGCGAAATGCCGGAATGAAAAGAGTGGTATTCAGAAAATGATTCTATGAAAATAAAATTGAATTGCGATAGATGTAGTATACATGGGGAAATCATAAATTGCAAGAAGAATCTGCCGTTGTATGGATTCACATAGACAAATCAAAACGAATTGTTTATACTTGATTTATGACAACATCACCCAAAAGAGGAGAAATCAATGATTTTATATTTTGTACGTCACGGAGAGACGGACTGGAATGTAAAAAAGAAAATACAGGGCAAGACAGATGTGCCGTTGAATGAGACAGGAAAGCAGCAGGCAAAAGAGCTTGCGGACATGCTTCTGGATCGGAAAAAGGAAGGGACTCTTCAGGTTGTGCGGGCATATACATCCCCACAGCTTCGTGCAGCACAGACGGCACAGGAGGCGGCGATCGCGCTTGATATTCCATGTATTGCGGCGGATGGTCTGCGGGAAATGGATATGGGCGACTGGGAAGGCAGAAGCTGGGAAAGCATTACGCAGGAAAATGCGAAAGAGTATCAGGACTGGGATGCCAACAGGCGTTATGTCCATACACCGCATGGAGAATGTTACAATGAAGTGCTGAGGCGTGCGCTTGATACACTCGGAATGATCTTAGAACGGGAGACGGAAGATGTGTTGATCGTAACGCATAGTGGCGTACTGATGGCATTGCGGTGTTATATTGCCGGACAGACATTTGAGGAAATGGGTATCATACGGTATAAGACGAAAAATGCAGAGGTGGTTGAAATTTTTGCGGATGACGTAAAAGATGCGATCGAACGTTTTCAAAAGGGGGAGTAAAGCGTTCATGATCGTGTGAATAACGGAAAGCAGTGTGAAAAATAGACTTTGGATGTGCAAAAACATAGCGCAATAACAGAGATTCGTATGAATCAGATCAAAAATGTAAAAACTGTCGGAAGAATCGTATTCTGTCGTGGAAACAGAGACGATTCTTCCGACAGTTTTTTTGCACTTTCCACAATTTTTAAAATGAATTTTTATGAATGATTTTGACGGATTTTGATTGACTATGACGGAACGAAATCATATAATAAAGCTATCAAAGATGAACGAATTTGAACGGTTGTGAATGAAATTGGAGGAAAAGATATGCTGACAGAAGAAAGATTTACAAGAATTTTATCCATACTAGAGAGTATGGGCAGCGTGACCGTTCAGCAGCTTATGACAGAACTGGATGCATCAGAGTCAACGATCCGGAGAGATTTAAATACACTGGATGCAAATGGTCAGCTCATTAAAGTCCATGGCGGTGCAATTTTAAAAAACACCTCATACAGTACCGAGGATGACGAAGTCATGCAGCGTAGAGAACGGAACAAAGGTGCAAAAGAAAAGATCGCAAAATATGCGGCAGGGCTGATCGAACCTGGAGATTTTGTTTATATTGATGCAGGTACGACGACGGATCTGATGATTGATTTTATTACGGTCAGACAGGCAGTGTTTGTGACAAATGCGATCACACATGCAAAAAAACTTGCGCAGAAAGGTTGTACGGTATATATTCTTGGCGGCGAGTTCAAGACGGTGACAGAGGCAATCGTTGGAGAGGAAGCTGTTTCTTCGGTTGAAAAATATAATTTTACAAAAGGATTCTGGGGAGCAAACGGAATCAGTATGCAGCGCGGATTTTCCACACCGGAGTTAAAAGAAGCGCTCGTAAAAAAACGCTCCATGGAGAACTGCAGAGAATGTTATATCTTAGCAGATGACAGCAAGTTCAATCAGATATCAAGTGTGACATTTGCTCCGTTTGAGAGTGCAAAGGTCATCACGACAGGTCTTACAAAACCTGCGTACCGTAAATGTAAAAATGTAATTGAAGTATAAAAAATACGAAGACCTGCGGAACAAAAACGCGGGAAAAGCAGAAAGGAGACTGAGAAAATGATTTACACTGTTACATTTAATCCATCACTGGACTACATTGTGACAGTTCCGCATTTCACCTGCGGAATGGTCAACCGGACATCAGAGGAGAAGATTTTTCCGGGTGGAAAAGGAATCAATGTATCCATGGTGTTAAAAAATCTTGGACTGGAGAACACGGCACTTGGGTTTTATGCCGGATTTACCGGAAACGAACTGGAGCGTCTGATCAGGGAAAAAGGAATCCGGGCGGATTTTATTCCGGTAAAAGAAGGAATGACAAGGATCAATGTAAAAATGCGTTCCGACGAGGAGAGTGAGATCAACGGACAGGGACCGGCGATATCAGAAGCTGACATCAAAACACTTTATGAAAAACTGGATCGGCTTTCAGATGGAGATGTTTTGGTCATGGCGGGAAGTATCCCGGATGTGATGCCGCAGACCATCTACATGGATATCATGAAATATCTTGCAGATAAGGATTTAAAGATTGTTGTAGATGCGACAAAAGATCTGCTCGTAAATGTATTACAGTATCATCCATTTTTAATTAAACCGAATAATCATGAGCTTGGTGAGATTTTCGGTGTGAAAATAACAGAAAAAGAAGATGTGATCACTTACGCAAAGAAGATGCAGGAAAAGGGTGCAGGAAATGTCCTCGTTTCCATGGCTGGCGACGGAGCAGTGCTGGTTGCTGAAGACGGCAGCATCTTTCAGGCGGAGGCACCAAAGGGTAAGGTCGTCAATTCGGTTGGCGCCGGGGACTCCATGGTAGCCGGATTTGTAACAGGTTATTTAAAGACGGGAAGCTATAAAGAAGCTTTCCAGATGGGGGTTTGTACTGGAAGTGCATCGGCATTTTCCGAGGAACTGGCAACAGAACCGGAAGTTTTGGCGCTTTTAGATAAAAACAAAGGCATATTTAAGTAGGAGGAGTAAAATCCTCTGCTCCTGCAAGGGCACATGCTATGCAAGCTATTAGGCATAGCATGCATAGCAGACATTTTGCTTCGCAAAACAAGGAGTAAAATCCTCTGCTCCTGCAAGGGCACATGCTATGCAGGCATAGCAGACATTTTGCTCCGCAAAACAAGGAGGATTTAAGCATGAAAATCAGGGATTTACTTGCCGTAGAGAGTATTGACTTAAATGGCAAAGTCACTGGAAAGAACGAAACCCTTGATGCAATGGTTGCATTGATGGCTAAGAGCGGAAAGATCAACGATGTTGAGAAGTACCGCAAGGGCGTATACGCCAGAGAGGAAGAAGGAACAACCGGAATTGGTGAGGGAATCGCCATTCCACATTGCAAGTCAGATGCAGTCAGCAGACCTGGTCTTGCAGCAATGGTCATCAAAGACGGGGTGGATTTTGATGCATTAGATGGAGAAAGGGTCAGCCTGATCTTCCTGATCGCAGCACCAAATACGGAAGACAACGTACATCTGGATGTACTTAGCAAGTTATCTGTTCTTCTGATGGATGAGAATTTTACAAGCGGACTTCGCAATGCAAAGACGGTTGAGGAATTTTTAAGTGTGATCGACCGCGCGGAAGCTGAGAAAGATGCCGAAGAAGAGAAAAAGAACAGCGCAGATACAAAGAATGCGGCAGAGGAGAAAAACACAGAGAATGGAAAGCTGATCCTCGCTGTAACCGGATGCCCGAACGGAATCGCACATACTTATATGGCGGCAGAAAATATTGAGAAAAAAGCGAAAGAGCTTGGATGCCGTGTGAAAGTTGAGACAAGAGGTTCCGGCGGTGCCAAAAATGTATTGACAAAAGCTGAAATTGCAGAGGCTGCATGTATTATTGTTGCAGCGGATACACAGGTTCCGATGGATCGTTTTGCAGGCAGACCTGTGATCCAGTGTAAGGTTTCTGATGGAATCAGTAAGGCGGAAGAATTGTTAGACAGAGCGTCAAACGGCAATGTTCCACTGTATCAGGCGAAGGGAAGCGGTCAGGCAGCAGACAGTGAGGAAGAATCTGACAGCGTTGGACATCAGATTTACAAACACCTGATGAATGGAGTTTCCCATATGTTACCGTTCGTTATCGGCGGTGGTATCCTGATTGCGATCGCATTTCTGATCGATGGTTTTGCAGTTGACTTAAACAGCCTTCCATTTGATGAGCGTTCAAACTTTGGTACGATCACACCGATGGCGGCAATGTTTAAATCGATCGGTGGTGTTGCATTCGGATTTATGCTTCCGATCTTAGCCGGATTTATCGCAATGAGTATTGCAGATCGTCCTGGTCTTGCGGTCGGTTTTGTCGGCGGAGCAATCGCAGCAAACGGAACATCCGGATTCCTTGGAGCTCTCGTTGCAGGTTTTGTTGCAGGCTATCTGGTACGTCTGTTAAAGAAACTGTTTGAGAAACTGCCGGAAGGCTTAGAGGGTATCAAGCCAATGCTTCTCTATCCGGTAATCGGTATCTTTTTGATCGGAGTGATCATGACTTATGTGGTAGAGCCTCCGATCGGAGCATTAAACGTTATGATCAACAACGGATTAAACAGCATGAATGGTGCAAAGGCAATCCTGCTTGGCGCACTGCTCGGCGGAATGATGTCCGTAGATATGGGTGGCCCGGTAAACAAAGCAGCATATGTATTTGGTACCGCATCTATCGCAGCAGGCAATTACAATATCATGGCAGCTGTTATGGTCGGTGGTATGGTTCCACCGCTTGCAATCGCACTTGCAACCATGTTCTTTAAAAACAAATTTACCGAAGAAGAGAGAAAAGCAGGACCGACAAACATTGTTATGGGACTTTCCTTTATCTCAGAGGGAGCAATCCCGTTTGCAGCATCGGATCCATTGCGTGTGCTGCCGTCCTGTATCATTGGTTCCGCAGTTGCAGGAGCATTATCCATGGCATTTAACTGTACATTAATGGCACCACATGGTGGAATCTTCGTATTCTTAACCGTAGGCCATCCACTGTTATATCTTGTATCCCTGGCAGTTGGTTCTGTTGTAGGATGCGTGATCCTTGGACTTTTAAAGAAGGATGTATCAAAAAGATAGGAAACGGAAAAGGTAATTAAAATCGCAGGCTTTATGTTGTAACAATATAGAGCCTGTGAATATGTAATCATAAAACAATGTGTTATGTACAAAGAAAGGAGAAAATCATGAAAGAATTTAAATAAGTGATCACAGACAAAGGGGGAATCCATGCAAGACCGGCAGGAGCACTTGTAAAGGAAGCAGCCGCATTTCCATGCAGCATTACCATTGCAAAAGATGGAAAAGCAGCAGATGCAAAACGTATTTTTGGAGTTATGGGACTTGGTGTAAAATGCGGCGAGGAGATCACAGTCTGCACCGATGGAGAGAATGAAGAGGCAGCAAGTGCTGCAATCGAGGCATTTTTGAAAGCAAATCTGTAAAAATTGATAAAAACAGAAATAAAAATCTAAAATGGAGGTAACGGGCATGGAACTGCACGGAAAAAGTGTATTCGGCGGAATTGCCATGGGCAGACTGTCTGTCTATCATAAGACGGATAACGCAGTAAAACGAACAAAGATAACGGATATAGAAGCAGAAAAAAAACGTTTTGAGGATGCAAAAGAAGAAGCCAAAAGGCAGCTTGGTGTTTTCTATGAAAAAGCAGTCAGGGAAGTCGGTGAAGTCAATGCGGCAATTTTTGAGATGCACCAGATGATGCTGGATGATCTCGACTATGTAGAGTCGATCACAAACATGATCGAAACCCAGCAGGTCAATGCAGAATTTGCAGTTGCTTCCACCGGAGATAATTTTGCGCAGATGTTTGCTGCGATGGATGATGATTATATGAGAGAACGTGCGGCGGATGTCAAAGATATCTCCAATCGCGTGATCTCTATTTTACAGGGAAACGGCGATGCAGGCTTAAGCGGTGATGAACCGTTTATCCTTTTAGCGGATGATCTTGCACCGAGTGAGACTGTGCAGCTTGATAAATCAAAAGTACTTGCTTTTGTAACACGTCACGGTTCCACCAATTCCCACACGGCGATCTTAGCGAGAACCATGAATATTCCGGCATTGATCGGAGTTGATTTTCCGGAAGAGGGTGTGGACGGACAGTTCGGTATCGTGGATGGATTTGATGCAAAGTTTTTCGTAGAACCGGATGAGGATACGAAAGCGGAATACCGGAAGTTAAAAGAAGAAAATGAGCAGAAGAAACGTCTGCTTCAGGAATTAAAGGGTAAGGAAAATATCACAAGGGATGGAACGAAGATCAATCTTTATGCCAATATCGGGGGTGTTTCCGATGTGGCAAATGTACTTGCCAATGATGCGGGTGGAATCGGACTGTTCCGGAGTGAGTTCCTTTATTTAGAGTCGGAGGATTACCCGACAGAAGAAGCACAGTTTGCAGCATATAAGACAGTTGCGGAAAATATGGCGGGTAAAAAAGTTATTATCCGTACACTTGATATCGGAGCAGATAAACAGGTCGGTTATTTTGGCCTTGAGAAAGAAGAAAACCCGGCAATGGGTTACCGTGCGATCCGGATCTGCCTCGACCGCACTGAAATTTTTAAGACACAGCTTCGGGCAATCTACCGTGCCAGCTATTATGGAACGATTGCGATCATGTTCCCGATGATCATTTCCGTAAATGAGGTGAAAAAGATCAAAGAAATCATTGCGGAAGTGAAAGCGGGACTTGATGCCGACGGTATTCCGTATAAGGATGTGGAACTCGGTATTATGATCGAGACACCGGCGGCAGTTATGATCAGTGATCTTTTAGCGAAAGAGGTTGATTTCTTTTCGATCGGGACAAACGATCTGACACAATATACACTTGCAATCGACAGGCAGAATCCGAAACTGGATAATATTTATGATTCACACCATGAAGCAGTCCTTCGGATGTTAAAAATGGTTGTGGATAACGGACATAAGGAAGGATGCTGGGTTGGCATCTGCGGTGAGCTTGGCGCGGATGAAACGCTCACAGAGACATTCCTTCGGATGGGATTTGACGAGCTTTCCGTATCACCGTCCATGATCCTTCGGATCAGGGATAAGATCAGGAATACGGATTTGTCAGTGAAATAAAAGTGCATCAGGGATCTGCAGCGTATGATTCGCATGCAGATCCTTTTTTGTAGGATAACGCTATAAGGTGTCGGCATGATTGTCAGTTGTGCGGTGAAATGGGCATATACAGCAGAAACGCTGCTGTTATGCTTATTTTTTTGTGTGATTTTGGGCATAATCACAAGGTTTTTCCTGTATATGGAAAATGAGGAGCCGGATAAAAAGAATACATGGTATAATGTTGGTATGATATGGGAATTAATTATGTAAGACAGAAAGGCGCAAAATGCGGATTCTGATCAAAACAACGGTAAACAGGATTTTTACAGTCACCGGACATAAAACAGGAGGCACACATGAGCAATTACTTACTGATCAAACAGGGAACGATCCACAACGCCATAGAGAAAGAGCCATTTGTGGCAGATATTTTAGTGGAGAATGGAAAAATAAAAAAGATCGCACCGGTCTTAGAGGGGAAGATCATCAATGACGCGGATGTGATCGATGCAACCGGGATCGATGTTTATCCGGGATTTGTGGATGCGCACTGTCACATGGGATTAGACGGGTATGCGACCGGATTTGCCGGCGAGGATTATAACGAATCAGGGGATCCTGTGACACCGCAGCTCTCCGCGGTGGATGCAGTCAATCCGCAGGATGAGACTTTCCAGATGGCACGCGAAGGCGGTGTGACCTGTGTGTGCACCGGACCGGGAAGCTCAAATGTCATTGGCGGAACATTCTGCGCCATCAAGACTTACGGAAAGCGTGTGGATGACATGTTAGTCAAAGAAAAAACAGCCATGAAGATCGCTTTCGGTGAGAATCCGAAAAACTGTTATAAGGAAAAAGGTGTTTATTCGAGAATGTCTGTTGCCGCGAAGCTGCGGGAGGCACTCACAAAGGCAAAAATATATGACACAAAATTACACGCTGCCGGCTGTCCGGAGGGCTGGAATGAACTTGAGATGGAACAGGCACAGGAACAAGTGATGGACGATTCGCAGAAAACAGACGCGGATAGGAAGGTGGATTTTTCAAAGATGCCTGCTTACGATGCAAAAATGGAGGCGCTTCTTCCAGTTATCCGCGGCGAGATGCCGTTAAAAGCCCATGCGCACCGCGCCGATGATATCTACACCGCAATCCGCATTGCAAAGGAATTTCATGTGGATCTTCGGATTGATCATACAACGGACGGAGCATTGATCGCAGATGATCTTGCAAAGGAAGGATTTCCGGTTGCGGTTGGACCGTCTTTTGGACATGCAACCAAATATGAACTGCGCCACAAAGGATTTCATACCCCTGCGGCACTTGCAAAAGCGGGATGTCAGGTTTCTATCATTACGGATTCCCCGGTGATCGAGGAGCGCTATCTGGCACTTTGCGCAGGAAGGGCGGTATTTAACGGGTTAAGTGAATTTGATGCGTTAAAGGCAATCACGATCAATGCAGCGAAACATATCGGAATCGAAGACCGTGTCGGAAGTATTGAGGCGGGAAAGGATGCGGATTTCGTGTTGACGGGGGAAAATCCATTTGCTGTGGATACTCATATTTTGTATACGATCATTGATGGAAATGTGGTGTACGAGGGCGGGGAAACATAAACGGATTGTGAAAGTGCACTATTGTATAATTCTTCCATGTCTGATATGATGATGCAATAACTATAGTACCAGATATAAGGTACAATCGCGGGAGGATACCATGATAAAAAGAAAATATTGGACGAAAAAAGTATTGCCGGTTATGATGTGTGCAGCGCTTTTGATGACGAACCCGGTGTCTGCCGAAGCAGCAACAGCGGCAGAGCGCAATGCATATCAGGCAGTTTTTGATGCAGATTATTACCGCAGTGCATATCCGGATGTAGCCGCTGCTTTTGGCAATAATAAAGCAGCACTTTTTAATCATTTTGTAAATTACGGATTAAGAGAAGGAAGAAGCTGTTCTGCGGATTTCAATCCACAGGCATACCGGGCAAAATACGCAGATCTGCAGCAGGCATTTGGTGACGACATGGCAGCATATTGCCGCCATTATGTGACATGTGGTAAGGCAGAGGGAAGAGACGGAGGCGGAACAGGAAGCGCATCCGCTGCTACTGTTACTGATGCAGCTACAACGGATACTGCCACGGTACAGGGCAATGTGATCGGTACCTGTACAACAGAATATGATGCGACAGTTCCGAGAGCTGTTAACGTAGAGCTGGCAGCAGCCCGCATCAATGGTGTTGTAGTACAGCCGGGAAAATCATTTTCCTTTAGCTCGACTATTCTGCCGCGTACATCAGCGAACGGTTATGTTGTAGCACCGATCTATATCAGTGGAACGGTCGGCACGGGAACCGGTGGAGGTGTGTGCCAGGTATCATCGACACTTTACGCTGCAATGTTGCATGCAGGTCTTCCTGCAACCGAGCGTTATCCGCATTCACTGCCGGTAATATATCTTCCGGCAGGATATGATGCAGCGATCGCAGGAACGAGCAAAGACCTTAAGTTTACCAATACTTTTTCACAACCGCTTCTGATCCAGGCATCTGCATCGGGTGGAGTATTGACGGTAACACTTTCATTACAATAGAGGACACAAGCAAATTAAATCCTTACAAAGTCTGTTGTATTTACAGACAATGTAGGGATTTTTTTGATATAATTGGGAAAAAACAGAATATATGTTCGATAATCATTGCTTTTTTTCGAGGTATAAAGTATAATAAAAAGACAAGATGGAGGAGATCGTATGCTGAAAGAGATAATGAAAAATACAATTGAATATGTAAATTCTTTTCCTAAAAAAGAAAGAAAGAGCTACGGTCAGTTTTTTACTCCGATACAGACGGCAGAGTATATGGCATCGCTTATAAGAACGGAATCTGAAAAGGTTAAAATACTCGATCCAGGTGCCGGGAATGGTCTGTTGACAGCAGCAGTGGTAGAGCATTTAATTGCACGAGGAACAGCACGGGAAATTTCTGTAGTATTATATGAGAACGACAAAAATATACAGTCATTGTTAAAAAAGAATATAGAAATAATAAGTAGTTATTGCAGCCAAAAACAGGTAAAATTATTTATAAAGACCCAGAAAGAAAATTTTATTGTTGACAATCAGAAATATTGGGAGATGCAGAAAAGCAAAGGATTATTTGACATTGTGATCAGCAATCCTCCATATTTGAAAATTCGCAAGGAGGCCGCAGAGTCCGTGTGTATGAGTGAAATAGTGCATGGTCAGCCTAATATGTATTTCCTGTTTATGGCTATGGCAGTTAAAATGCTGAGGACAAATGGAGAGTTTGTATTTATTACGCCAAGATCCTGGACATCAGGGACATATTTTAAAAGTTTCAGAAGCTATTTTATGGATAGTATGGATATTCAGCGTGTACATTTGTTTGAATCTCGAAATAGCGTATTCAAAGGGAAAGAGGGACATAGTGATGATATCTTGCAGGAAACAATGATTACTTATGGAAAGAAATCGAAAAGTCAGTCTCGGAATATTATCATTGCGATTAGTCAGAATGCGCAGGATTTAGGCAAAGTAAAAGAAATTCAGGTAGAGAGTGGAAATTGTTTGCCAGAAGGAAAAGAGCATTATTTTGTACTTCCATCAGATGAAGAAGATTTAAAGGTATTAAACTATATGAAGAAAATGCCTAATACGGTCGAAGAGGCGGGCTTTCGATTTAAAACGGGACAGGTAGTAGAATTTCGTAATAAGGAGTATATAGCGTGGGAGAAAAAAGAGTCTACAATTCCATTGCTTCATTCATGTAATGTATTAGAAGGAAGAATAGTATTTCCTGCTCAGACAGAGAAACCACAGTATTTTGTAGTAAAAGATGAATCTAAGAAGAATGTGATGGAAAATCAGAATACAGTTTTTTTAAAGAGAGCGACGGCAAAAGAAGAAAAACGCAGACTACAGCCAGCCTTGCATTTAGCAGATGCTTTTGCATATAAACAATTTACCGCAGAAAATCATTTAAATTATTTAATTAAAGTAGGAGAACGGATTAGTCTTTGTGAGGTATATGGGTTTTATACGTTATTGTCTTCTGATATATGGGAACGTTATTATCGGATGTTAAATGGCAGCACACAGGTAAATTCGGCAGAATTAAATACAATGCCGATTCCGGCAAAGGATGTACTACAGAAAATAGGAAAAACTGCAATGAGAGAATGGAAAAAACAGGGTGATTATTTTACCAGAGATAATATGTTATCCAGCGATGAAATTTTAAGGCAATGTATTGGATAGAGCAGAAGAAAAAGGAGCTTTAAATGAAAGAATACCCTTACAGAAAGATGAATGAAATGCGCGAAATACTTGAAGTATTGCAGATGCCTTCAAAATTGAAAAATACACGGACTATTCTGACTTTACTGGCTGTTGCACGTGTAAAAGAAAAATCAAAATGGTCTCAGGTAGAGGAAAGTTATGCCAGAACACATGATATGATTGTGTTCATGAATGAATATTATCCTAATAAAGGTGGAACAGATTTAAAGCGTGGTGGTTATAGTGAAAATTCCCGTGAGACAATTAGAGATGATTCTGTTTCACCTTTGTGCAGTATGGCAGTTATGGAACATAATGGTGCTAAATCCCAGAGTGAGAAAAGCAGTTATCGTTTGACGAAAGAGTTTGCAACTCTGTTAAGAGCGTACGGAACAGAAAATTGGGAAGAGGAACTTTGCTATTATTGTGAGACACATCAGACTTACGAGGAGAAATATTCTCAAATAAGACAAGTAGATAAAGGGCTGTCAGTGTTATATAATGGGGAACAGTTTCATCTGAAAAGATCGGCTCATAATAAGCTTCAAGCAGCAATCTTAGAAGAGTTTGTCCCTATATTTGTATCAGGTGCAAAATTATTATATATTGGTGATACAAAGAAGCGGGAATTGGTCAAAGACGTTGAGTTTTTAAATGAGTTGAACATAACAGTGTTGGAACATGCAATGCTTCCGGATCTGATATTATACCAGGAAGAAAAGAAATGGCTGCTTTTTATAGAGGCATATACGTCAACAGGAGAACTTACGATAGAACGTGTATCCAAAATTAAGGAATATTGTAAAGATTGTCCGAAAGATATAGAAATTATTTTTGTGACGGCATTCCAGACAATGAAGAAATGCCAACAAAAATTTTTATCAATTGCATGGGATACGGAAATATGGGTGGCAGAAGAACCGACACATATGATTCATAAAAATGGAAATAAATTTTTAGACGCACATTCAAATACTATATCAAAAAATAAGTAGAAGAGAGAATTTATGCGGATTTTAGTAGTAAACGATGATGGAATTAAAGCACCGGGCATAAAGCGTCTTGTGCAGATGGCAGCAGGACTTGGCGAAGTATGGGTGGTGGCTCCGGCAGCACAGTGCAGTGCCATGTCACACCGGATCACTGTGCGTGGCGATTTAGAGGTAAAACCGTATGATTTTCCGGCCACAGGTGTGACGGCGTACAGTGTGTGGGGAACCCCGGCAGACTGCGTGAAAGTGGCACTTGGATGTCTGATGACAGAAAAACCGGATATCGTATTTTCCGGGATCAATGCAGGCTATAACGTTGGACGGGATATCTTATATTCCGGTACGATCGGAGCGGCGATGGAGGCTCTCTGCTGGGGTGTCCCGGCGATCGCATTTTCCGTTGCGGAGGAAGATGAGTGTGAGGTTTTAAATACATATTTAGAACCGGTTGCAAAAGAACTGATCTCCAAAACATTACCGCAAAATGAGATCTGGAACGTCAATTTCCCGGGATGCACTTTAGAGGAATACAAAGGAATCCTGTGGGATCGTATCCCGGATCAGAACCAGTATTACCGGGATAACTACAAGAGAACGGACAGACCGGACGGAAGCTGTATTTTTTCAGCGGCAGGGCTGCCGGAAACGGAAGCGGCGGATGGAACGGATGCGGGAGCAGTTCTTTCCAATTACATATCCATCGGAACAATCAAAAATATGATCATATAAAAAAGAAAAAAACAGGTTTGTTTTCCAGTAAACGGGAGAATATTTATCAGCAAAATTAATGATTTTTATTAACGTACCTGATAGATATTCTCTCTTTTGTATAAACTGGGTAAAATTTTAGTAAAACTTTACTAAAGCTATTGAAATCTGCAAAATCGTGAAATATAATGCAGAAGAAAGGCGTGATTATATGGCAACAATCAAAGAGATTGCCAAGCTGGCACATGTGTCGGCGGCAACGGTGTCGAGAGTGTTGAATCAGGATGAGACATTATCTGTGACACCTGAGGTAAAAAACCAAATAATTAAAATCGCTCATGAGTTGAAATATGTCCCGCCTAAGATGCGTCATGCCAAACGAGACAGACAGATCGTCATCGGAGTTGCGGACTGGCATATCGTAAGAAGAGACAGACCGGATGTGAGCATTACATCGGAGGATATCTTATCCGGAAGTATTGCGCAGAAAGCAGATATCGCCTTTTTACGTCTGATTTATGGAGAAGTAAAACAGGTGGACGGTATCATTGCATTTGGCTTGTTCTCGGAAGTGGAAGTTGACTTTTTGCGGTCACTGAGCACGGAGATCCTGTTTGTTAATTCAGATAAGAAGGATTATGAGTTTGATCAGATCCTTATGGATTACGATCAGGGGTTAAGCGATATGGTGCATTACCTGATGGATGAGAAGGAGTATCGCAGCATTGGCTATATTGGCGGTATTTATGAAGATGATATGGTGCGTATCGGAGCACGGCGTCTGAATGGATTAAAGCAGATCCTGCAAAAAAAAGGCTGTTATCGGGAAGACTATTTTAAGGTTGGAGAGATCAGTCATGAAAGTGGATATTCACTTACGAAGGAAATGCTTTTGACGAAGGACGTGCCGGAGGTTCTGATTCTGGGAAATGATGAGGTTGCAGAGGGAGCTCTTGAAGCGATCAAAGAATTAAAGTACCGGATTCCGAAAGATGTCGCGGTTGTGGTTTACCGCGATATTGAGACACTTTCGACAAAATACCCGACGTACACAAGTCTTCGCATGCTGCCGGATATCGTATGGACGACTGCCATAAAGCTTCTTTTGGAGCGGCTCTTAGATGGCAGGAGAGATACGATGAAGGTATATCTGCCAACAAAGCTTGAACTTGGAGACAGTGCCTGATCATTGGCTGGACAATTCCTGAAAGAGCAACAACAAAAGTGTGCACGCCTGCATGGGAATGGATGCAGGAGAGAGAGGAGAACATTTCATTATGAAGAAAAAAATTGCTATGTTACTTGCAGCAGCATTATGCATGGGTACATTTGCAGGATGTGGAAACAGCACATCAAACAACAGCAGCGCAGCAGACAACAATACGACAAATAATACGGCAGCTGCAACAGAAAGTTCTGACGTGACAGCTTCTGCTGATAACGTAAAGATCGATACGTTAAACGTATATTTCGTTCCATCCAGAGATCCGGATGAGATCGTAACTGCAACAGAGCCGCTTGCAAATTTAATGCAGACAGAGTTAGCAGGCTTAGGATATGATATCGGAGAAGTAAAGATTACCGTTGGTACAACTTTTGAGGCAGTAGGTGAGGCACTTGCAGCAGGAACTGCTGATGTTGGATTTATTCCGGGTGGTACCTATGTACTTTATGATGATGGAGCAGATGTGATCTTAACAGCAACCAGAGATGGTTTAAATAAAGATTCGGACAACCCTGCAGACTGGAATGACGGACAGCCTACAGAAGGTACTGACAAACAGGCAGTTTCTTACCGTGCATTATTCATCGCAGGTCCTTCTGACAAAGGACAGGAACTTGCTGATAAAGTTAACTCCGGCGAAGAACTTACCTGGGATGATTTAAACGGCGCAAACTGGAGCGTTATGTCCTCCTCCTCACCGGCAGGTTACATTTACCCGGCTTTATGGTTACAGGATAAATACCAGAAGGGTATCACAGATCTTTCTTCCGCAGTACAGTCTGATTCTTACGCAAGCGCATTCGCAAGACTTGCTTCCGGACAGATCGACGTACTTGTAACTTATGCAGATGCAAGACGTGACTATGAAGAAAGCTGGACAAGTGAATTTGGTCGTACAAAATCTATCTGGGAAGAGACAAATGTTATCGGTGTAACAGATCCGATCTACAATGATACAGTCTGTGTCAGCAAGACATCTCCGATCATGGATGACGGCTTAAAATCAGCAATCCAGACAGCACTCATCAATATCGGTAACACAGAGGAAGGTAAGGCAGTTATCTCTATCTACAGCCACAACGGATATGAGCCGGCACAGTCTTCTGATTATGATAAAGAGAGAGAAGCACAGAAACTGATCCAGGAATTAAGTGCAGCAAACTAATCGTTACTGGAACGTCTGACAGGGAGTGGACAGTAACAACGAAATAATAACAGGCAGTATGACGGGCAGCAGGAGGGCTGCTGCAGAGCCGGGAAACCGGCTTTGCGGCAGCCTTTCAATGAGTATACACCTATAAAAAACACACACCATAAAAACAGCAGGTAAAAGAAAGGTTTGGTTTAAATTTATGATCGAGTTTAAGGACGTATCGAAGGTATATCCGAACGGGGTAGTGGGACTGGATAATGTCAATTTAAAGATCGAACAGGGTGAATTTGTAGCGATCATCGGTCTTTCCGGTGCAGGAAAGTCCACGTTACTGCGGACGATCAACCGTATGCATGACATCACATCAGGAACTCTGACGGTGGATGGATTAGAGGTTAAAAACTTAAAAGGAAAAGAGCTTCGTACTTTCCGCAGAAAGATCGGAATGATCTTCCAGTCATTCAATCTTGTCACACGAACAACAGTAATCCGTAACGTATTGATGGCAAAAGTGCCGGAAATGCCTTTCTGGAGAGTTCTGCTTGGTGTGTTTAAAAAAGAAGACAAAATGCAGGCACTTGAGAGCCTGGATAAAGTCGGTATTCTGGATAAAGCATATATCCGTGCAGACCAGCTTTCCGGTGGTCAGCAGCAGCGTGTTGCCTTAGCACGTACACTTGCGCAGAATCCGGAGATTATCTTAGCAGATGAGCCGGTTGCAGCACTTGATCCGGTAACGGCAAAACAGGTTATGAGTGATTTCAGAAAGATCAATCAGGATATGAATATTTCGATCCTGATCAACATCCATCATGTGGAATTAGCACTCGAATATGCAGACCGCATCATCGGAATCCGTGCCGGAAAGATCGTCTATGACGGACCTTCCGAGAATGTGACACAGGACGTGTTAAACACAATTTACGAAGGAAAGATTCCGGAGAAAACGGAGGAAGCGTAATGGGATTGTACGATAAAATATTTAAACCGAAAAAACTTGTGCTTGCAAACGGCAAAGTTGTGGAAGAAAAATGTTCCCGCGCGCCGCTCATCATTATTCTGATCGTGATCGCAACATGGATCTCTGTGAAAGTTACAGGTTTTTCCATGACAACACTTGTGACGAGAATACGGTTTTTCTTTGACATTTTAGCGCAGATGTTCCCGCCGAAAGTCGGTTACATCTCAAGTATCTGGGGACCACTTTTTGATACGATCAAAATGTCTCTGCTCGGCTCTTTTGTGGGTGGAGTGCTTGCGATTCCTTTTGCGATTTTAGCATCCAGCAACCTGATTAAAAATAAAGTTGTGATCGGTGTGGTCCGCGTATTTTTAAGTATCGTGCGTACGATTCCGACGCTGGTTGCAGCCCTGATCGCAACCTATATCTGGGGACTTGGCACCATGGCAGGTACCTTTGCAATCGCAGTATTTACTTTTGCTTATGTCGGAAAACAGTTATACGAGATGATCGAGACGGTCGACATGGGAGCTTATGAGGCAATGGAAGCCATGGGTGCAGGAAAGGCGTACTCCTTTATTTCTGCGATCATGCCGCAGGTACTGCCGGCATATATGTCAGTCTGTTTATTCTGCTTTGAGGGAAATGTCCGCTATGCAGCGATCTTAGGTTACGTTGGAGCCGGCGGACTCGGTCTGATCTTAAATGAAAAGATCGGCTGGCGTGAGTATGACAGTGTTGGAATGATCCTGATCGTTCTGTTTGGTACAGTTCTTATTATTGAAGCAATCAGCCATTATATCAGAAAGAAATTAACGTAGGAGGAACCGGCAAAATGAATGAATCAATCAAAAAAATGTACGAGCAGGAACCAAAGACCTGGTACGCAAAGATCATTGTGGCTTTGATTGTTGCAGCGCTTCTTGCATGGTCACTTTCTACGGTTCAGTCCACCGGATCAAACGGAAGCGGACTTTCCGTCGCAGGAATGATCATCAGTGGTATTTTCCATCCAGACACCGGATTATTGTTTGACCTTTCTACATCCGGAGTGGCATATCTGTTACTGGAAACAATGTGTATCGCATTCTTAGGAACGATCGTTGGTGCTGTATTATCAATCCCGCTTTCTTTCCTTGCGGCAGCAAATCTGATGCCGAAGCCGGTTGCACTGATCTTCCGTGTATTTATCATGGCAATCCGTACGATTCCGGCATTTGTATACGGACTTATGTTTATCCGTGTGACAGGACCTGGACCATTCGCCGGACTGCTTACCATGTCACTCTGTTCGATCGGTATGATCAGTAAAATGTTTATCGAGAGCATTGAGGATCTGGATACTAAGATTCTGGAATCCTTAGATGCAGCAGGATGTACGATGTTCCAGAAGATCCGTTACGGTATCTTATCCCAGCTTTTCCCGGATTTTATGTCCACGCTGATCTATCGTTTTGACATGAACTTGAGAGATGCGACTGTACTTGGTCTGGTTGGAGCCGGTGGTATCGGTGCGCCGCTGATCTTTGCGATGAGTGCATACAAATGGAATCAGGTAGGAGCAATTCTTGCCGGACTGATCGTACTGATCTTAATTATTGAAGTCATCTCCTCAAAGATCCGTACAAAATTAGCGAGGGGTTAAAAGATGCAGCAGAGAAAATTAAAAATCTATTTTACCTCGGATGTGCACGGTTATTTTTACCCGACGACCTATGGGGATATGACAGAAAAAAATGTCGGTTTGTTCGGATGTGCAGGGAATTTTAAGAAGGATGAGGATACTCTGATCTTAGATGGCGGTGATATTTTGCAGGGTTCTGCCTTTGCATATTACTGCCGTCAGGTGGCAGACTCACCGGAAGTGATCGCCGATATCATGAACGACTGTGGTTATGATTACTATACACTCGGCAATCATGACTTTAATTACGGGCTTGAATATCAGGCAGCATACCGCAGCCGGAACAACGGTGTATGCGTCTGTCAGAATATTACGGATGAAGCGGGAAACACATTGTTCCCGTGGAAACTCCATACGATGAAAAACGGACTGCGTGTCGGTATCGTGGGTATTGTGACCGATTATGTTAATATCTGGGAAAAAGAAGAAAATTTAAAAGGAATTCACATCACGGATCCTTTTGAGGCAGCAAAAAATGCACTTGCGCAGATGAAAGAACAGACAGACCTTACGATCTGCATCTATCACGGAGGTTTTGAGTGTGATTTAGAAAGCGGAGCGGTGCTTTCTAAGACGACTGAAAATGTGGGTTACAGGATCTGTAAGGAACTGGATTTTGATATTTTACTGACCGGACATCAGCATATGTCCGTGCCGGGAAGGGATATATCCGGTACTTATACGGTACAGCCTTGTGATAATGCGAAGGAGTATCAGTATCTGGAGGTTACGATGACAGATCATGAAAAAAGTATCCGCTCCGAACTGCGTCAGTCAGACGCGGCAAAGGGAACGGTGCTTGCGGACAAGTACCGTTCCACAGAAAATGCGGTGCAGGCATGGCTTAATCAGCCGATCGGTCATTTAAGCCGCGCGATCCTGCCGGAAGAGAAAGTGAAAATGGCATTGTATGGTTCCCCGATCGCTGACTTTTTAAACCGCATCCAGCTTCATTTTTCCGGGGCAATGCTCTCATCGGTCGGTCTGGCAAATGAGATCGCCGGATTCCGCAGTGAAGTGAGCACGCGCGATATTATTGCGACATATCCATATCCGAATACACTCGTGGTCTGTGAGATCACCGGAAAACAGTTAAAGACCGTGATGGAGCGCAGTGCGGAATATTTTGCTTATGATAAGGATGGAAATGTCTGTGTTTCCGACAGTTTTCTGATTCCGAAAGTCGAGCACTATAATTACGACTACTATATGGGTGTGGATTTTAAGATCAACCCGGAGAATCCAATCGGCAGCCGGATCGAGGGATTGTCAAAGGACGGAAAACCGGTTCTTGATGATGATAAATTTACGATCTGTCTCAACAATTACCGTTACAGCGGTGCCGGTGGATATGATGTTTACACGGAGTGCCCGCTGGTCAAAGAGATCAATGTTGAGATGGTGGAACTCATTATGGATTATTTCCACGAATATCCGTATATTGAGGTGTGATGTATCACATAATGGACTTGACAGAATGCCAGGTTTGAAATATAATCAAGACAGCGTGTTGAAGAGAAGAGTACTGATCGGAAATTTTAAAGAGAGAGATACATTTTGGTGCGAGTATCTTAAAATGGAACATCAGGAAGACCACCTCTGAGCGGCCCTAATTCGGTCCGGTGATTCCGTTATCATCAAAATGAGAGATTTTCCACATGGAAATAAACGGGGTGGAACCGCGGATAAAAGATTGTTTATTCGTCCCTTATACAGATAAGTTGTCTGTATAAGGGACTTTTTAGTTCAGGAAAAGGAGATTGATCATGGTAGATTTTAAAGAAGATGAGAGACTGAATACGCTCAACCATTCCTGTGCACATGTGATGGCACAGGCAGTAAAACATTTATATCCGAACGCAAAGTTCTGGGTAGGACCTGTTGTAAAAGAAGGATTTTATTATGATATCGATCTTGGCGATACCGCAGTCAATGATGATGTGATCGCAGCGATCGAGAAAGAAATGAAAAAAGTCTGCAAAGAAGGTAAAAAGATTTACAGACGTGAGATCTCAAAGGCAGAAGCATTAGAGCTGTTCAAAGATGATGAGTACAAACTTGACCTAATCGATGGTTTAGAGGATGGAAATATTTCCGTATACGATCAGGGCGATTTCACGGATCTCTGCCGTGGACCGCATGTTGACAATACCAAATTATGTAAAAACTTTAAACTGATCAAATATTCCGGTGTTTACTGGAAAGGTGATGCAAATAATCATGTAATGCAGCGTATCTACGGTGTATGTTTCCCGACTGCAGAAGAGTTAGAGGAGCATTTAAAACTCTTAGAGGAAGCAAAAGACCGTGATCACAGAAAGATTGGTAAAGAGATGCACCTGTTTATGTCTGACGATCTGGTTGGACGTGGACTTCCGATGTTTCTTCCAAAGGGATATACCGTATGGCAGGAGCTTGAAAATTATATCAAAGCAAAAGAGCGCAAACTTGGTTATCTGCATGTTATGACACCTTGTGTCGGTACGGTAAATCTGTACAAGACTTCCGGTCACTGGGATCACTACAAAGAGAACATGTTCCCGGCAATGGAAGTTGAGGGAGAGTCTTTCGTACTCCGTCCGATGAACTGCCCGCATCACATGATGATCTATGCAAACAGAATGCATTCCTATAAAGATCTTCCGATCCGTATCGGTGAGATCGCACATGACTTCCGTTTTGAGGCAAGTGGAACTTTAAAGGGTATCGAGAGAGGAAGACATTTCTGCCAGAATGATGCACATTTATTTGTAACACCGGAGCAGATCGAATCAGAGTTTGCAAAAGTGGTTGAGCTGATCTTTGATACTTACAAAGATTTCAATATCACAGATTACCGCTGTGTACTCTCCTTAAGAGATCCGGAAGATAAAGTAAAATATCATGATGATGATGAGATGTGGAACAATGCAGAGAATGCACTCCGTAAAGTACTTGACGATATTGGTATCGAGTACACAGAAGAAATCGGAGAGGCTGCTTTCTACGGACCGAAACTGGATGTAAACGTGAAACCTGCAATTGGTAATGAGTATACACTTTCCACCTGCCAGTTAGACTTCTGCCTGCCGGCAAAATTCAATCTGTCCTATATTGACAGTGACGGAACAAAGAAAACGCCGGTCGTTTTACACAGAGCGATCCTTGGTTCCCTCGACCGTTTCATGGCATATATTTTAGAGGAGACAAAAGGAAACCTGCCGTTATGGTTAGCTCCGGTTCAGGCTAAGATCCTTCCGGTAAAAAATGAGGATGAGGAACTCAACGCATACTCTCATGACTTATACAAATATCTCGATGATAACGGAATCCGTGTTGAGATCGATGAGAGAAACGAGAAACTCGGCTACCGTATCCGTGAAGCACAGATGGAGAAAGTGCCGTATCTGTTAGTACTTGGTAAGAACGAAGCAGCTGACGGAACCGTAAGCTACAGACTGCATGGAGAGCAGAATTCCACCACAGTTTCCAGGGAAGATTTCCTTGCACTGTTAAAAGAGGATATCCGCACAAAGAAGATCAATCCTGCAGCATTAAAATAAACAGAAATATGAAAATGCGGTGTGTCCGGCAGGATATGCCGTATTTTTTTAAATTCATAGGAAATTACGTCCTATGAATTTAAAAATTCATGACTGGAATACACCAGACAGGAAACAAAAGCCTGATAAATTGTCAAAGATGTATATTGCAATCAAAATTAAATGATAGTAGAATGAAACCAATATAGGACCGTTTATGAGAATAAATCAGAAAGAACAAAGGAGGATATTGATGTGACCCTAAGTGGAAAAGTATCATTAAAGGTAAAAATGACGATTCTGATTATTGAGATTTTAATAATCGGATCATATGGAGTAGTTGTCGGAGATAAAAATATGGGTGCTATCCGTAATGATGCGATCGCCAGCATGGAAGAATATGTAAGTGAGGAACATCCGGAATATTCCCAGGAAGAAATACAACAGGAACTGCAGCCGATATTGCAGAAAATGCAGCAGGAAAAGAAAGCAAAACAGGATCAGTTTTTCTATTTTATGGTTATTATGTGTATACTCACGGATATATGGGTACTGTATCTTACATTCGACATTACATCGGGCGTCAAAAGATCTGCGCTGTTTGCAAAAAAAATGGGACAGGGCGATTTTACGCAGCGTGTGGAGGAAAAATACCTGAAACGTGAAGATGAGATCGGTATTCTGGCACGCAGCATCCGTGACATTCATCACAATATGAGACATCTGATCGGCTATGTACAGCGCGAAGCGGATACATTGGATGAAACGGTTGGAACAGCAGAGACGGCACTGGCAAAACTTGCGGACGAGATCGACAGTGTATCCGGTATCACGCAGGAACTTGCAGCCGGAAATCAGGAGACCGCAGCAGCTGCACAGGAAGTGAATACGATGTCCGGAGAGATTGAGGAAGCTGCAAAAGGAATTGCAGAGCATGCGCAGGAGGGAAACGGAAAAGTTGACGAGATCCATACCAGAGCGGCTGATACGAAACAAAAAATCAGTGCAGGCCGTGCAAATATAAGGAAAGTGCATGGGGAAATCAATGAGAGCTTATCGGAAGCACTGGAAAATGCAAAAGTCGTGGAGCAGATCGGTGTTCTTGCGGAGTCCATCATGGGAATCACTTCGCAGACAAATCTGCTGGCTTTGAATGCATCAATTGAAGCCGCAAGAGCCGGAGAGGCGGGAAAAGGATTTGCAGTTGTTGCAGATGAGATCCGTAATCTTGCGGAGCAGTCGGCGAGCACGGTCGGGAATATCCAGGAAGTGACAGAGCGTGTCCAGACAGCAGTTGCAAGACTGACCACAGATGCAAAACGTCTGTTAGAGTTTGTGGGAGGAGACGTCACGGAGAGTTTTAATGATTTTGAAAAAATGGCAGATAATTATAATGAAGATGCAAACTATGTTGAAGAACTTGTAACGGATTTCAGTGCGGCATCCGAACAGCTTTTAGCTTCAGTCAGCGGAGTGGTTGCAAATATACAGGAGGTAACGAAAGCTGCGAATGATGGTGCGGCAAGTACCGGAAGCATTGCAGAGCGTGTTACCAATGTTGACAGACAGGCAGAAGATATGCGTGTACTGATGAAACAGACGCAGGAAGCATCTTTGATGCTGCGGAAGGACACAAAGAAATTTACGGTTGCATAGACAGGATCAATCTATTGTAAAAAATATTTTGGATAAAGTGAAAATTAGGACTGCACCACCATTTACTAATTTTAAAAGTTCAAGTAAAATATAAGTAAAATTATGCTTTGTAAAACAGGGAGACTTATATGTTACGGGAAAAGATTAAAAATTGGAAAATGGAACTGGCTGCAGTCCTTGTTTTTGTTCTGGTTTTGGGAATGACGGGGCTATCCGGCAGTGTGAAGGCGGCAGACCAGACGGACTTGAAAACAATAGATATCATGTTCGTGCATGACACACATTCTCATCTGAACAGCTTTTCAACGGTAGTAGATGAAAAACAGGAAATGATCGGCGGGTTTGCAAGGATTAAGACACTGATCGATGAACAGAAAGAAAAAGACCCGGATACACTGGTGGTGGATGGCGGAGATTTTTCCATGGGAACGCTGGTGCAGACCGTTTTTGAGACACAGGCGGCAGAGATTCGGATGTTAGGGGCACTGGGCTGTGAGGCGACAACACTTGGCAACCATGAATTTGATTATCGTTCAAAGGGGCTTGCTAAGATGCTTGAAACCGCGGCGGAAAGCGGAGATACCGTGCCGGAGCTTCTTGTCTGTAATATCAACTGGGATGCCATGGAACAGCAGGGATTCTCAGAAGGACAGCAGCAGATCCGTGATGCATTTACGGAATACGGTGTGAAAGATTATGTGATGGTGCAAAAGGGCGATGTCCGGGTGGCACTGCTTGGCGTATTCGGAAAAGATGCACTGGCATGTGCACCGACCTGCGAACTGCAGTTTACGGATCCGGTGGAAGCAGTAAAAAAGACCGTAGCTGAAATTAAGAAAAACGAAGATGCGGATATTATCGTCTGTCTTTCCCATAGTGGAACTTCAGAGGATGAGTCAAAGTCAGAAGATGAGATTCTTGCGAAAAAAGTGCCGGATCTGGATGTGATCGTCAGCGCACATACGCATACGAAACTGGATGAGCCGATTGTGCATGGGGATACTTATATCGTTTCCGCAGGTGAGTACGGCAAGTATTTAGGTTCCTTATCCTTAGAACAAAAGGATGATGGCCGATGGAACATGAAAGAATATAAACTTACTCCAATCGAGACGGACATTGCAGAGAATGCTGCTACACAGGAAGAAATCAATTCTTTTATGGCGACGGTGGATACCGATTATCTGGCACAGTTTGGGTTTACGAGAGAACAGGTACTTGCGGAAAATGATGTAGCATTTGACAGCCTGGAGGATCTCTACAACATCCATACCGAGCATAATCTGGGGGATCTCATCGCAGATGCCTATGCTTATGCGGTCACAAACAGTACGGATTATAATGGCACTCCCGTGGATGTGGCGATCGCGCCGAGTGGAACGATCCGTGATACCTATACAAAAGGAAACATTACGGTGGAGGATGTGTTTAATTCGTTTTCACTTGGAATCGGTGCGGACGGTGTGCCGGGGTATCCGCTGATCGAAGCATATCTGACAGGAAAAGAGTTAAAAACTGTGGCAGAAATCGACGCATCCGTGTCTGATCTGATGACATCTGCACGTTTGTATATGTACGGTTTGCAGTTTACTTACAACCCGCATCGTATGATCTTAAACCGTGTTACCGATGTGTATCTGCTGGATGCAGATGGCAATCGCAGGGAGTTAGAAGATGATAAACTGTATCGCGTGGTGGCAGATCTTTACAGTGGGCAGATGCTGTCTGCGGTGACGAAAACATCGTATGGACTGTTGTCTGTTGTGCCGAAAAAGGCAGACGGAACACCGATTGAAAATTTTGAAGATGTGATTTTGACAGATAATGGCGGGGAATTAAAGGCATGGACGGCGATCGCACATTATATGGAGTCGTTCCCGGATGAAAATGGAGATGGAATTGCGGATATTCCACAATATTATGCCGGATTGCATGAAAGAAAAGTGGTAGATGATTCGTTCAATCTCATAAAATTAATAAAAAATCCGAATAAATATGCCGTCATGATCGCAGGAATAGTATTGATCGCTATTTTACTGGTTGTTTTGCTGATACGGTTAGTGTTAAAATTAGTAAAATACCAGACAGGAAAAAGACGCAGCGGAAGTAAAGCAGGAGAAGAACCATGAGCGCGCAGGACAAAACGGAAGAAATTTTAAGACAAATGCATATATTGCTTGCAGGCAGTGAAGCTTATGACAGTATTGGCAGTAAAATTATCCTTGATAAAAAAAGAATGTTAGAGCTGCTTGCAGAGCTAAATAAGGCCATTTACGCGATGCTGGATGAGTATGAACTGACAACGCGGGGCAAGGAGCGTGCAAGACGTGAGGCGGCAAAAATCGGAGAAGATATCTTAAAAGATGCCAGCGGGAAAGCGGAGGATGTGTATGCTGCGTCTGTTATGTATACCAATGAGGCACTGCGGCATGTACAGGAAATCATGCAGAGGGCAACGGATGCCATGCAGGAGATTTATAAGGATGCCAATGAAAAACTTCAGAAAGAAAAAGATGTTGTAAGGAGAGACCAGTCAGACCTGAAAGGACATCTGCAGAATCTTGCTGATACGGACAAATATCTGAATCTGATCGAGGATCGTAACCGTGAGATTGAAAAAGAAAGGGCAAAGGAAAAGGGGGAGACAGAGCCATCGCCTTATTCTGCGATCAAACCGGAAATTAAGATCAACCAGGAGTATTTTGAAAAGGCAGGAATCGTGCCGGAAAATGAACTGCCCGAAGAAATTCCCGAAGATACGCCAGAGGAAGCTGCGCCAAAAGCAGAGGTAAATGTCAATGTCAATCTGGATGCGGAATATTTCCACTGGAAAGAGGGCGGGGAAGCTTCCGGCGAGAAGAAACCGGAGAAACATTCTTTCTTCTCCAGACATCATAAAGAGTAAAAGGAGAATGTGATGTTAGAGAAGCCGGAGGAAAAAGAGTTTCACAAAAAATGGGAAAGCCTGTATGTTTTTACGGGACGCAGAAGTGACCTGACAACGATGATTTCCATTGCGGTCATAAATCCAATGATCCTGTATGTCTTTATCGGGTATGTAGCAGGGAAACGGATCAGTCTGCCGGTGTTGTATCTTATCATCGATGGAGTATTGTTTTTACAATGGGGACTGCTGGTAAAAAGACGGAAAAGAAAGATAGAGCAGTCCATACAGGATGTGGCCGGACAAATGGACACCATCAGGGAAAAAATAAATGAACTGGGAAATTAACTGACAAAACAGGGAGACAGCCTTAATGGCCGTCTCCCTGTTTATATCCTGTATTAGAGATGATCTGCTGGCTGTTTGAAAGAACTGTTGCAGATGGGGTATAATTTTCATCATTAAATAAAAACTGATGTAATTGTGTAACGTTAGAAGCAAGATCGCACGGAATGACAACATCGCCGATCTTATCATATTTGTGCGTTGTTTTTTCATATGGAAAACCGGTTGTATCTCCAATGTCATAACTGAAAACTTTTGTGGCAAGGGCAAGGAGATCCGTGTTGGAAAAACTGGTCTGAATGTCCCCAAAAGCTGCGTTGATCAGTTTGTTGAGTGTCAGAATGTTGGATTTCTGCGCTTTCTGCATCATTGCGGTCAAAACAGTACGCTGGCGTTCGGTTCTGCGGTAGTCATCACCGCCGCCATAACGGATTCGTGCGTAGGCGCATGCTTGTACGCCGTCTAAGGTGTAAGTTCCGCCGGAGGCAGGTGGTGTGGAATTGTGTCCGGTCAGTTCATTTAATTCTTTCATATAACCGATCATCAGACTTGCCTCATCATCGGTGATCGTGATGTCGACACCGCCTAACAGGTCGACACATTCAATGATCGCATTGAAGTCGACGGTTACATAGTCGGTGATTGCAAGATCAAGATTGGTATTTAACATGGACAGTGCCTGTTCCGGTCCGCCCTTTGCGTAGGCTGCGTTGCATTTCTGGTAAGTGCCGTTTCCGGTATCTAAATAAGAATCACGGTAAACAGATACCAGATTGATGGTATGCTGTTTCGTATCGATGTTTGCCAACATGATAACGTCGCTGTTTCCTTTGGAGAGGCTGCCGTTGGAACGGTTGTCGAGTCCGAAGAGTGCGATCGTTTTGTAATGAGCCATCGCTTCTTTTGTCTCATCGGAGAGATCGTCATTGATGGAAACGTCGTTCATGTCCAGCTTATTCTTTTCAATTTTTGATAATTTGGTTGTGATAAAAAGGGCAATCGCAAGGAGCAGGATGATCAGCAGCTCCAGTAGAAGGAGCATGATTTTTTTCTGCTTTCTGCTTTTGCCTGCAGTGTGCACATTTTTTTTCATAAGAATCCTCCGTTTTGTGTAAAACTTATTTTATTTACGGGAAAACTGTGGAAAATCTACGGAATTCCTGTGTGTACCAGTACGGGTACGAAAGATATCATAAGGCGGGGATGAATAGGATGCAATAAAGTATTTCTTAAATTTAAGGCCAATTTCTTAAATTAAATTAAGAAATGTGGGAAATGTTGTATATGCAGTGGGAATTTAAAGGAATATTAAGAAATCCGCTCTATAACAATTTAAACTTTCCTGTTAAAATAAATGTAAGATCTGGTGTAATACTTGAAGTAAGACACAAAAAGAATGGAGGAACTTATGCAGACAATTTTAGTGTGTGATGATGATAAGGAAATCGTGGAAGCGATCGAAATATATTTACAGCAGGAAGGGTATCATATTTTAAAGGCATATGACGGCGAAGAAGCACTGGAGATCTTAAAAGAAAATGAGGTTCATCTTCTGATCATGGATGTGATGATGCCGCGTCTGGACGGAATCCGTGCGACCTTAAAAATCCGTGAGGAGAGCAGCATTCCGATCATTATTTTGTCTGCAAAGACGGAGGATGCGGATAAAATTTTAGGACTTAACATCGGGGCAGATGACTATGTGGAGAAACCGTTTAATCCGCTTGAACTGGTAGCGAGGGTCAAATCACAGTTAAGGCGTTATACCCAGCTTGGAAATGCGGCAGAGAGCAGCGCATCGGTGTATACAGTCGGTGGATTGTCGATCAATGATGATTTAAAAGAAGTGACCGTGGATGGAGAAGTGGTAAAGCTGACACCGATCGAGTACAACATCCTTTTATTACTGGTCAAAAATCAGGGAAAGGTATTTTCCATTAATCAGATCTATGAGAGCATCTGGAATGAGGATGCGATCGGAGCGGACAATACGGTGGCAGTACATATCCGCCACATCCGTGAAAAAATCGAGATCAATCCGAAGGAGCCGCGCTATTTAAAGGTTGTGTGGGGCGTTGGATATAAGATCGAGAAGAACTGATTCTGGGAGGGATTCCGTACGCCGGCATACAGGATAATGTCCGGCACGGGGATGGAGACTTCATATGGAAAAGAAATCATACACATACGGCAGTAAGCTGGCAGGGATGATCCTGCACCTGTTTTTTACGGTAATACTTACCATCGCTGTCTATCTTTTGGCATCACTGATCAGCAAAAATATTCTGCAGGTAACGGATATCGGTACAGATGATTTTTTTAATTCGGGCTACTATACCAAATGCATGGAGCAGAAATGCAGTGAACTGACCGATTATCTGCATCTGTTACAAAAAGGCAATAAGCGGAGTGCGGAGGACGATAAGCGTTATCTGCAGTATACAAATGAGTTTAAGCGTGAAGACACCAATTTCTGTTACTGGTATAAACAGAATGGGGTGTGGTATACCAATCAGCCGGATTCGGTGGAAGGCCAGGAGTTTGATACACAGACTGTTCTCATGGAGGCAAAGACCATGGGGGATTATCTGATCTATGATATGGAGAAAAAGGAATTTGGAACGGATATCCGCGGCATGGAGAATTACTTTTTTGACAGTTATAATAACCAGATGTATCTGCCACTGGAAAATGTGGTGCTTGTGATCGGAGTGGATACGGATCTGACGGCAAAAGACGATCTGTATGATGCCGAGATGGAGTATGTAAGACTGCATCCGTGGATCAAAGTCAGTATTGTTGCTGCGCTGGTCAGTCTGATGGGATGGGTATTAAGTCTTGTATATCTGACACTTGCAACCGGACACAGAGATGGGGAAGAAGGAGTTCATCTTAATTTTGTGGACCGGATAAAAACAGAGATCGTGACCGCCGTATTTATTGCAGCAACCAGTGAGCTCATCATGCTTTTGTCCCATGTAAATAATAAAACGTGGAACGTGTCGGGACTGTTGGTCGCATCGGGAACGGTCAGTCTATTGATTGATGTACTGTTTCTCATTTTTTATCTGAGCATGGTGCGCCGGATGAAGGCGGAAGTGATGTGGGAAAACAGCCTTGCCTGCTGGTTTGTAAAAGGGATGGACAAGTTTTTTGAAAAACGGACGGTGACGGTGAGCGTGCTGGTTGTCTTTGCAGTCCACATGATCGTCTGTTTCGTGCTTGCGATGGGAGCTTTTTATTACCACCGGGTAATCTGTCTGGTACTGCTTTTAATCTTCAGCGGCATGGAGGCATATCTCCTGCTGCGTTCTGCAGTGGAACATTATCAGGTATATGAAGGCGTGGAAAAAATTACGGAAGGTGTACTAAGCAACAAGATCGACACAGAAGGACTGCATGGTGAGGATAAAAAACTTGCCGAAGCGATCAATAATATTGGCAGCGGTCTTTTGCATGCGGTGGATGACAGTACGAAAAATGAGCGCATGAAGGCAGACCTGATCACGAATGTTTCACATGACATCAAAACACCGCTGACCTCGATCATTAATTATGTCAATCTGATCAAACTGGAACATATTGATAATGAACGGGTGAATGGTTATATCCGAATCCTGGATGCCAAGTCACAGCGGTTAAAGCAGCTGACGGAGGATCTGGTTGAGACATCGCGTATTACATCCGGAAATGTCAAACTGGATATGCAAAAGATTGACTTAGTGGAGCTGATCTATCAGACGGCAGGCGAGTTTAATGAAAAATTTGAGGCGAAAGAGCTTACAATCGTCACCAAACTCCCGAAAACGGAAGTGATGATCCTTGCGGACGGCAGACAGCTCTACCGTGTCATCGAAAACCTTTATAATAATGTTGCAAAATATGCGCTGGAAAAAACAAGAGTTTATGTGGATGTGCATGTACTGGAGGAAAAAGTGACATTTTCCATCAAAAATGTTTCGGAGCGTTCCCTTGCGTTGGAAAACAGTAATGCGGGAGATCTGACAGAGCGTTTTATCCGTGGGGATGCCTCAAGAACGACCGAGGGAAGCGGACTGGGGCTTTCCATTGCAAAGAGTCTGACACAGCTTATGGGCGGCATCTTTTTCATCGGGGTGGACGGAGATCTGTTTAAGGCTTCGATCACATTCCCGATGTACAGGGAAACAATAGATACGGATGAATAAGAGAGTAAATTTACGGCTGTTTTCAGCAGATAGGGCGTGTGCTTTCAAATGCTTTCGGTTTAACGTGTAAAAGTACTTGATTTTTGCTGATGCTGTCTATATAATTTTAAACAATGGATCTAATAGAAAATGGGCAAAAGAATGGAGGAAACCATGAAATTATACGATAGCGGTGTATATCTCGTAAATGGAAATGAACTGGTACCGGACGGTGCAAATGCCATCGAAGAGGTCGTAAAAAAGACCGGGGCAGCAGTGACCAAAGAGCAGGCGGCAGAAAATACGATTGCTTACGGTATCTTAAAAAATCATAATACATCTGGCAATATGGACAAACTTCAGATCAAGTTTGACAAGCTGACATCCCACGATATCACATTTGTCGGAATCATCCAGACAGCAAGAGCATCAGGATTAGAGAAGTTCCCGATCCCATATGTGCTGACGAACTGTCACAACAGCCTCTGTGCAGTCGGAGGTACGATCAACGAGGATGATCACATGTTTGGTTTAACCTGTGCAAAGAAATACGGCGGGGTTTATGTACCGCCTCATCAGGCAGTCATCCATCAGTTTGCACGCGAGATGCTTGCGGCAGGCGGAGCGATGATCCTTGGTTCTGATTCCCACACACGTTATGGCGCACTTGGTACCATGGCAGTCGGCGAGGGTGGACCGGAGCTTGTAAAACAGCTTTTAAACAAGACTTATGATATCGATATGCCGGGTGTGATCGGCGTTTATCTGACAGGCACACCGATGAAAGGTGTCGGACCGCAGGATATTGCACTTGCCATTATCGGGGAAGTATTTGATAAAGGTTATGTAAAGAATAAAGTCATGGAGTTCGTCGGACCGGGCGTTGCAAACTTAAGCGTTGATTTCCGAATCGGTGTGGACGTTATGACGACAGAGACGACCTGCCTTTCCTCCATCTGGAAAACAGATGACAAAGTAAAAGAGTTTTATGCGATCCACGGCAGACCACAGGATTACAAAGAGTTGAATCCGGGCAGCGTGGCATATTATGACGGAATGATCGAGATTGACCTTTCAAAGATCAAACCGATGATCGCAATGCCATTCCATCCGAGCAACACTTACACGATCGAAGAGTTAAACGCAAACCTGATGGATATCTTAGATGACTGTGAGAAACGTGCAGAGGTAAGTTTTGACGGTGCGGTCAAACTGGACTTAAAGAGCAAAGTAAGAGATGGAAAACTCTATGTAGATCAGGGTATCATCGCAGGCTGCGCAGGCGGTGGATTTGAGAATATCTGTGATGCAGCAGACATCTTAAAGGGTGCGAGCATCGGACCGGATGAGTTTACGTTAAGCGTATATCCGGCAAGTACGCCGATCTATATGGAGTTAGTAAAGAATGGTGCAGTTGCATCCCTGATGGAGACAGGTGCGATCGTTAAGACGGCATTCTGCGGACCGTGCTTTGGCGCTGGCGATACACCGGCAAACAACGCATTTTCCATCCGCCACTCCACCAGAAACTTCCCGAACCGTGAAGGCTCCAAGGTACAGAAGGGACAGGTTGCCTCCGTTGCGCTGATGGATGCACGTTCGATCGCAGCAACAGCCGCAAACAAGGGATTTTTGACAGCCGCAACCGATGTGGATGTGAACTTTAGCAAACCGAAGTACTTCTTCGATAAAAATATTTACGCAAACCGTGTCTTTGACAGCAAGGGTGTAGCAGATCCTTCCGTTGAAATCCAGTTTGGACCAAACATCAAAGACTGGCCGGCAATGAGTGCATTGCCGGAAAATATGGTATTAAAAGTGGTATCCGAGATCCACGATCCGGTCACGACCACAGACGAGCTGATCCCGTCCGGAGAGACATCCTCCTTCCGTTCCAACCCGCTTGGACTTGCAGAGTTTGCACTTTCCAGAAAAGATCCGCAGTACGTGGGCCGGGCAAAAGAGATCCAGAAAGCGCAGAAAGCCTTAGAAGCCGGAAATTGCCCGTTAGAAGCAGTCGAGGAGTTAAGACCGGTTATGGATGCGATCGATAAAGCATTTCCGGAGACAAAGTTTGAGGATAACCATTCTAATGGAGAAATTGGTTTCGGAAGTACCATCTTTGCAGTAAAACCTGGCGACGGTTCCGCGCGTGAGCAGGCTGCTTCCTGCCAGAAAGTACTTGGAGGCTGGGCAAACATTGCAAATGAGTATGCAACCAAGCGTTACCGCTCGAACCTCATCAACTGGGGTATGCTTCCGTTCATCATCCCGGAGGGCGAACTGCCGTTCAAGAATCTTGACTACTTATACATCCCGAATATCCGTAAAGCAGTCGAGGACAAACAGTCCGAGATTACAGCGTATGTGATCAAAGATGGAAAGGCAGAAGAGTTTAAACTTGGACTTGGTGCGATGACTGATGATGAGAGAGAGATCATCTTAAAGGGCTGTCTGATCAATTATTACAGAGGGTAAAACCGCAGACTGATATTTTGGGGCATCGGCGCATGAGCACCGGTGTCCCTTTTTGCAAAATCCAGTAATTAACAAAAATTTCAGCAAAATCTGATTGCGTTGCCTGTCTGCGAAGGTTATAATGAAAATATTAGATAAGACGGAGGATGGCAATTTGGACGAACAGGAAAAGATAAAAAAAACATCCCAGGAAACAGAATGGGAATTAAAACCACAGTATGTCATCATCGCACTGGTCGTATTTGTGACTTTCTGCTGCTGCATACTGTTTTTCTTTATGATCTACCGTTACAATGGATTCACAGACTTCTGGAAGAAGCTGTCTTTGATCTTACAGCCGATCATTATCGGTGTAGTGATCGCATATCTGTTAAATCCAATCATGAAATTTTTAGAGGGACACCTGCTTAAGTTTTTAGAGCCGCGGATGAAAAGCAAACGCAAAGCGAAAAAGACATCACGGGGAATAGCAATTACCGGATCACTGGTATTTTTAGTGGGAATCTGTGTGCTTTTAGTGGCGGCGATCGTTCCATCTATCTCTGCGAGTATCCAGAGCATGATCACATCGTTTCCACAGGAAGCAAAGGATCTGACGAAATGGGTAGACGAGGTGACAAACGGTGATACGGAACTTGCGTCCATGATACAGCAGGGCGTGGACAAAATAACGGATACGGTTGAGACCTTTTTTGAAGATGATATTTTTTCAAAGGTACAGACTTATCTTACATCGATCACAAGCGGTGTGATCTATGGTGTCAAATTCGTTTTAAATGTGATCGTCGGTCTGATCATTTCAGTCTATGTGATGGCAGACCAGGAACATTTTGCAGGACAGGCGAAAAAGATCGTATACGCGATGTTTAAACCGGTGCGGGCAAATGTTATCGTTGATACTGTCCGTAAGAGCAATGAGATTTTCAGTGGATTTATCAGTGGTAAAATATTAGATTCGGCGATCATTGGTGTGCTCGCCTATATCGTGCTTGCAATCATGAAGATGCCGGATACGGTGTTAGTCGCCGTGATCATCGGTGTCACGAACGTTATACCGTTTTTCGGGCCGTTTATCGGCGCGGTGCCGTCCTTTATCATTATCGTGCTTCAGAATCCGATACAGGGATTATATTTCCTGATCTTTATCGTTGTGTTACAGCAGATCGACGGAAATATCATTGGACCGAAGATCCTTGGAAGCTCTACCGGATTATCGGCATTCTGGGTTGTATTTGCAATTCTGGTATTTGGCGGATTATGGGGATTCCCGGGAATGCTGCTCGGTGTGCCGTTAATGGCCGTGATTTATTATGTTGCACAGAAAACGGTATCATATTTTTTGAAAAAGCGTGGACTTACAACAGATACACTGGCATATGTATATCTGACTAAAGTTGACAAGGAGAGTAATCAGCCTGTTTATGATAAAAATCCGTCAAAAAAAGAGTTGAAAAAACATCATGGAAAACATATCGAGGAATCCATAGAAGAGAGTAAAAAAGAAGAATAAGATCAATGATAGAAAAGAGGGTATGGCAGACTGCAAACCCTCTTTTTTTGCCTGTATCATGGCTTTTTTTTCTAAGATTAAATTTTGACATCTATATGTGCGTATGATAAACTAAGAACAAAAGAAGCAGCAAAAGAATAGCGCGTTCTGAGGTGGCATAATTTGGATAAATATGAATATAAATTAAAGCTGGATCAGATGAAATCTCTGACGGCCGAACATAATTATGAAAAGGCAGCAGAGATAGCTGATACGATTAACTGGAATAAAATAAAAAATGTAAATGCACTTGTAAAAGTTGGAGAGATTTATGAGAATACCGGTCGTTTAGAAGACAGCCGTGAGGTTTTGCTTATGGCATATGACCGGTCTCCAATTGGAAGAATGATCATTTACCGCCTGGCAAAAGTTGCCATTAAAATGAAAAATTTTGATGAGGCGAAAGATTATTATCAGGAATTTGTGGAGATCGCACCACATGATAATTTGAAATATGTGTTGAAATACGAGATCTGCAAAGCCCAGGGTGCAAATATAGAAACTCTGATCGGAATTTTAGAGGAGTTAAAAGAGCAGGAATATACCGAAGAATGGGCATTTGAACTTGCATGTCTGTATCATAAAGCAGGTATGGCAGATAAGTGTGTGGAGGCATGTGATGAACTGGTACTGTGGTTTGGTGACGGTCCATATGTAGAGCGTGCCTTAGAACTGAAGATGATCTATCAGCCGTTAAATAAACAGCAGGAAGAAAAGTATCGCAGATTTTGTCAGAAACGCGAAGGTGTTGTTGAGGTCAGACCGGAGGAGGAGCTTGACTCCGGTGAGATCGTGAATGAAACCGTACAGATACCGGATGTGAAGCTTTCACCGGAACGGTTTAATACACAGAATCTGCAGGAAGAGCTGCAAAAGAGCATGCAGCAGATCATGCAGGCGACGGAAAAAGAAACTGTTACAGACAGTATGGACAACATCAAAAAGCTTGTGGAGGAGATTCCATATCTGCAGCTTCCGAAAGAAGAATATGATCCATCTGAGGAAGAGGAAGATACGCTGGAACATATAGAGACGGATCACGAGATCGATGATTCGTTAAAGATCAATTTCAAAGAGCTGCTTGCAGAAGAACATGATGGACAGATTGGGATGTATATGCCGGAGAAAACGGCATTAGAGCACCAGATCACAGGTCAGATGAGCATTGAAGAAGTGCTTGCTGAGTGGGAAAAGACGAAATATGCCGCAGAAGTTGCATTAGAAGATGCAAAGCAGCGCAGACTTGAATCTGCAAAGGCGCGTGCGCTGCAGGAAGCAGAAGAAATTATGGGACGTCTTGCAGACATTATTCCAAAGCTTGATGCAGGTGTTGCTCCAAAAGATATACTGCAGGATCAGTACATAGAAGGCAAGCCGTTAGAAAATGACAGGGCAGCAGCTATGGTTGCAAACATGAATCAGATCTTACAGGAAGAGATTGACCGGATATCGACAGAGACGGCGGATATCGATAAACAGCTGGCAGAGGCAGCCGGAACAGCAGCGTCCGCAATGGAACCGGAGCCGGCAGCGTCAAGGGGAGAGATATCTGGGCCAGGAGTGAATGCAGCGGAGCTTGCAGAAGAAGTATCCGGGATGATGCAGGAGACAGAAGATGTGGAAATATCCGGACAGGAGCAGATACCGGGATCTCAGCCGGATGAGGAAATCGCAGATCTCTCCGCAGAAGAAACGGATGAGGAAACTGTAGATCTCAGTACAGAGGAGAAGGCGGCAGAGGAAGTTTCAGATATTAGTGAAGAGAAAACATCTGAAGCAGATGATTTTGATATAGTTACCGCAGACACGATCGATCTTGGCAAAGTGGTAACGGAACAGGCATTAGCCGAAACGGTAGAGCATATTACCGATACGGAAAGCGCGACGGATGATATCACACAGAAAGAGCTGGCTGACAACACGGCAGTTGAGGTAACGAAAGAGGTTCTTAAGAAAGAGGACCGGGTGGAAAGAGTCCTTCCGGAGATCACAGAGCCTGAGGATGAGACCGGTTTTGAGGCAGTTACATCACTGGGTGAAGAACTTCGGGGGATATTTACCTATTTTGTTTCGATCAAGGGAATGGAAGAACAGATTTGTCAGGCACTTACAGGTGCGGCAAGGCATCTGATAACAGGAAAGGATGCTTCTACCGGAAATATGGTGATCCAGGGTGGCAGCGGAAGTGGCAAAACAGTCCTTGCAACGGCTATGGTGAAAGCACTTCAGAAAGAAACCGGAAAACCAAAAGGAAAGGTTGGAAAGATTGAAGCTTCCGCACTGAATAAAAAGGATGTAGCATCACTGTTAAAGAAAATTTCCGGGGGCTGTCTGATCATAGAGAAAGCCGGAGATATTTCCAAAGAAACGGCAGTCCGGCTGGCACTTCTTCTGAAAAGTGATACAAGCGGATTATTTGTCATTATGGAAGATACACACCGTGGAATTGAGAAGGCACTCGGCAGAGATGAAGGATTTGCTTCCCGTTTCTCTGAGAAGATCAATATTCCGATATTTACCAGTGATGAGCTTGTTTCATTTGCGAAAGCGTATGCAAACGAACTTGGCTATACAATAGATGAGATGGGTATTCTGGCACTTTACAACAGTATCAGCAATATTCAGAAATATGACAAGGCAACAACGCTTACAGAGGTAAAAGAGATTGTGGACGATGCGATTCATAAATCTGAGAAGGGCGGTTTACGAAAAGCATTTAGCATTATTACGTCCAGAAGATATGATGATGAAGATTATGTGATTCTTCGCGAAAAAGATTTTGGAATCTAAAATATACAGGCTATAATCATGACATAAAAATAAAGGGGTGTAAGGGTATGGCTAATTTTTCAGAGTTGGATCGCTATTTATTTGGACAGGCGACGCATTACGAGATTTACCGGAAACTGGGGGCTCATTTTACGGATCAATATGGAATTCGTGGAGTATGTTTTGATGTGTGGGCTCCGAATGCCGCAAGAATATGGGTGATTGGTTCTTTTAACGGATGGGATGAAACGGCAGATGAAATGACAAGGTTAGAGCCGGATACCATGGGAATATTCGAATTGTTTATTCCGGGGATCGAGGAAGGTGCACTGTATAAATACCTGATAGAGACGAAAGATGGAAAACGGCTCTATAAGGCGGATCCATATGCAAATTATGCAGAGCTTCGTCCGGGAACGGCATCTGCCGTCACGGATATAGAGCATTTTAAGTGGACCGATGAAAAATGGATGGAAGAGCGTGCAAAGACCAAAGATATCTATGCAAAACCTATGGCGATCTACGAGGTACATCCGGGATCCTGGATGCGCCATCCGGGCAGAGAGGATGACGGATTTTACAGTTATAGGGATCTTGTGAAATATCTGATCCCGTATGTGAAGGAGATGGGATATACACATATTGAGCTGATGGGTATTTCTGAGTATCCGTTTGACGGTTCCTGGGGATATCAGGTAACCGGTTATTATGCACCGACTTCCCGTTATGGAACGCCGCAGGATTTTGCATATTTTATCAATGAATGTCACAAGCACAAGATCAGTGTGATCCTAGACTGGGTGCCGGCGCATTTCCCGAAAGATGCACATGGACTGGCTGAGTTTGATGGAACATGTCTGTATGAATATGCGGATCCAAGAAAAGGAGAACATCCGGACTGGGGTACAAAGATATTTGATTACGGCAAGAATGAAGTAAAGAATTTCCTGATCGGCAGTGCATTGATGTGGATCGAGCATTATCATATTGACGGGCTGCGTGTGGATGCAGTGGCATCTATGTTATATCTGGATTATGGAAAGCAGCCGGGACAGTGGGTTCCGAATAAATACGGTGATAATAAGAATCTTGAGGCAGTGGAGTTTTTTAAGCATGTCAATACACTGATCCTTGGAAGAAACCCGGGAGCAGTCATGATCGCTGAGGAATCTACGGCATGGCCGAAAGTCACCGGCCGTGTGGAAGATGACGGACTGAATTTCAGTTATAAATGGAATATGGGATGGATGCATGATTTCCTGGATTATATGAAACTTGATCCGTATTTCCGCAAAGATAATCACCACAAAATGACTTTTGCCATGAGTTATAACGAGAGTGAGAAATACATTCTTGTGCTTTCCCATGACGAAGTGGTACATCTGAAATGTTCCATGATCAATAAGATGCCGGGCGAGATGGAAGATAAATTTAAAAATCTGATGGTCGGCTATGCGTTTATGATGGGACATCCTGGCAAAAAACTTCTGTTTATGGGACAGGAATTTGCACAGCTTCAGGAGTGGAGTGAGGCGAGAGAATTAGACTGGTATCTGCTGGAAAACCCGGATCATAAGCATATGCAGAACTGGGTAAAGAAATTATTACATATTTATCAGAAAAATCCGGCACTCTATGAACTTGACAGCAGCTGGGGTGGATTTGAATGGATCAATGCAAATGATGCTGAGCGCAGTATTTTCAGCTTTATCAGAAAGAGCAAAGACGGAAAGAATAATCTGCTTTTTGTATGCAATTTTACACCGGTGGAACGCAGCGACTACCGCGTAGGCGTACCAAAACACAAGACTTATAAACTGATTTTAAACAGTGACGATGCAGAATTTGGCGGAAGCGGCAAAGAGCGTCCGGTAAATTATAAATCTGTGTCGAAGGAATGTGATGGAAGACCATACTCGTTTGCATATCCGCTTCCGGGCTTTGGTGTGGCAGTATTCCGCTATTAAGAACTGTATAAAATAGCAGAACAGCGTTTGGAATCGTATCGAAAAACTTAATAAATGTGCTGATGTATCCGATATATACATCAGCTATGGATGGCGCAGATATTTCAGGGAAGTGAAAGTATGCGCCATTCTTTTGTCCTGATATAACCGGATTGGTCAGATATAACTGAGTGAAAAGCAGAAATCAGGCAAGGAAAAACTGTACGGAAAGTATGTAAGAACAGAAATGACAAGGAGAGTCGGATCATGAGAATAGATAACCAACAGCAGCAGAATAAGGGCGTGATGGATTTAATGCCGCAGACAGGCGCCGTGGAAGAAAAAAACGGAATTCAGATGTTTGCGGATGCGGTAAAGACAGAGAGTAGTAAAAAATCTGCAGGAACTACGTCTTTTCAGGCAAAAGAGATTACTTATCTGAATCCGGCAAAAGAAGAGAAAAAGACGGTCATAGATGAAATAGAGCAGTCCGGTTCCATGGATGCAGGCGAGCGAAAAGCACAGATGGCTGTGCTTGCGGAAACTACTTCACCGGAAGATTATGAAAAAATGCAGGAGGATGGCTTTTCGCTGGATGATACCACGAGCAATAAGATCGTGACCGTGACGGATAAGATCAAAGCACAGCTGGCAAAGGCGGGGGTGGATATTTCTAAATTTGGAGATGATCTTGATCTCGAACAGCTTGCACAGATCACGGGCAGTCCGGAACTTGCAGTTCAGATCGCAAACAGTCTGCGGGAAGCGGATCTGCCGCTTGCGGATGATAATTTTAAACAGATCGCAGAGACAGTAAATATGGCGGATTCTTTATCCGCATTGGATGATGGCGCTGTAAAATATCTGATTGATAATCGGTTAGAGCCTACGGTGCGAAATATATATTTTGCTGAGCATTCTGCAAGTGCAGGCTATATTTCGGCAGAACAGCAGGATATTTCGTCCTTCCTTCCACAGGTGAAAAACGTGATCGCATCAGCAGGACTGGAAGTAAATGATGATACCATTGCAACCAGTAAGTGGATGTTAGAAAATGATATACCGCTGACGAAGGAGAATCTTACTTATGCACAGGCTCTGCGCCAGACGGGACTGACCACGGGGGCAGAAGATATTGCCGCACTTGCAGCAGAGGCGGTCAGCGAAGGGAAAAGCGCACAGGATGCGGTGATCCTGTCCGGCTATACATGGATGGAGCAGGCGAAAGACGCTGTGGATACCGTAGAAAATGCCACGGATGAAGATCTTGCTTATATCGTGGAAAAAGGATTGCCACTTACCCTGGACAGTTTAAGGGAAGCTGCGGCAAATCGGACATCGGGAACGGCGGCATCAGAAAGCCAGACGGTGGGAACTGTGGCATCACCTGAAGCTCAGAGTGAGGATGCAGCGCAGAGCATTGCGAACGAGAGTTATACCCCAAAAGGGCAGCAGCTTCTGACGGCACGCAGACAGTTAGAAGAAATTCGTCTTGCAATGACGGTGGAAGCAAATTACCGTCTATTAAAACAGGGGGTTTCCATTGACACCGAGCCGTTGGTAAAACTGGTGGAACAGCTGAAGGATCAGGAAAATGCATATTATAAAAATCTCCTGATATCTGAAGGTGTGGATGTGAACGACGAGCAGGTGGAACTTTTTAGAGAGGTCGATAAAAAAGTTTCCGATATGCGTTATGTTCCGGCATATGTGCTTGGAATGAAAGATGCCGAGGTGTCGACGATCAATGGTGTCCATAAAGCCGGTATGGAACTGAAAAGTTCTTTTGAAAAGGCAAGTCAGCAGTATGAGACCCTGATGACAGCACCGAGAACTGATCTGGGGGATTCCATCCAGAAGGCATTCCGTAACGTGGATGATATTTTAAACGACCTTGATATGGAACTGACGGATGAAAACCGTCGTGCGGTTCGGATTCTTGGATATAACAGTATCGAGATCACCCAGGATTCTGTGTTTCAGATGAAAGCAGCAGATGAAGAAGTGCAGCGTGTCTTTAAAAATATGACTCCGGCGGTTGTTACACAGATGATAAAACGTGGGATCAACCCACTGGAAATGGATTTTACATCGTTAAACCAGGAGGCAGAGAATATTAAGAGCGAGGAGTCTGGTAGGGAGGATAACCGTAGATTCAGTGAATATCTCTGGAAAATGGAACAGAATCACGAAATCAGTGAGGAGGAGCGAAGCTCTTATATAGGAATCTATCGTCTGATCCGACAGGTAGAAAATACAGATGGTGCAGCAATCGGTGCACTGATACAGCAGGGATCGCCCCTTACGATGAAAAATCTTCTGACAGCTGTGCGGTCTGAAAAACGCAGCAATAAGATGGATTATTCTGTAGATTCTGATTTTAATGGCGTATCCGGGACATCCAATGGCAGCTCGATTACGGATCAGATTGAGGCAGCCTATCAGAATAACTGCTTAAAAGATGCTTCGGAATTACTGACACCGGAGCGTGCGAAAGTGTTGTTTGATCAGGATTCTGACTGGGAGAACATGACGCCGGAGGAATTTAAAGCAGCGCTGGAGCTGGCAAAAGAACAGGCAGATGAGAGTGGCATTGATGCAGATTATGCAAAAGAGCAGCTTGCGCAGTTAGAGCAGGCAGCAAATGCGGATGAGAGTATTTATCGTATTTTGGATAAATATGATATTCCAAATACAATATCAAATGTGCTGGCAATGGAATCCATGCTCAACCAGCGTAATCAGATGTTTCGTAAGATTTTTGGAAGCAGTATGGCAGACCACAATGGAGACAATCAGGTAGATGCGGATGATTTAGAAGCAATTAAGCAGGAATTGTTAGAGGAATTTGGAGAAGCTGTTTCAGAACCGGCAGATATGGCGGCTGCGCAGGAGAAGTTAGGCGAACTCGCAGAAAATGTGATGAAGACGATGATAAACAGCGATCATGTGACGAGTCTTGATGTGCGTGAGATGAAAATGCTTTCCGCGCAGCTTTCCGTAAACAGTATTCTTGCAAAAGAAGAGCAGTATGCTGTTCCAGTAATGGTCAATGATGAACTTATGAATGTTTCTGTTAAAATCGTGCGCGGTGTGGACAAAAAAGGAATCGTCGATATAATGATGGAAAGTGAATTGCGCGGAAAGATCGCGGCGACATTCCAGGCAAAGGAAGATGGTATACATGGACTGGTCGCCACAGATTCAGAGGAGACGGCAGAACTCTTTGAAGAACAGGCACAGAATCTTATGGATTCGCTTGGCGGAGAGAATGATGATGTTACAGAATTACACTGTGCACACATAAAGGACCTTGATCTGAATCATTTCTCCATGGGAGCGTTTGGAGTCGATGCAAAGAATGAAACTCCGACCTCTGAGGATCAGGATACTTACCGTGTGCAGACCTCACGTTTGTATGGAATTGCAGAGCATTTTATCAAAGCAGTAAAAGGAACACTCGCACAGGAGGCATAAAAATTGATTTTCGGACTACATGGATTCCGATAGATAATTTTGTATACCGATATATATGGCATTTACGAGCTTATTTTGGTAGTCGTCTGTCAAAAGAAGATCTGCCTCTGTCGGATTACTTAGAAACCCACACTCTACAATAACGGTAGGTGTGGGTGTTTTTTTGAGCAGATAATAGCTTTCATTTGCTTTTGCAACGCGGTGATTATCAGGATCAACATTTGCGATCAGGCTGTCCTGGATCGTATCTGCCAGTTTTTTTCCATCCTGCGACTGACCAAAATAAAATACCTGTGCACCGCAGACTTCCGGAGACGGATAGCTGTTCTGGTGCAGGCTGACCGTAAAGATGGGGGCTGCCTCCGTGATGATTTTACAGCGGTTTTGCATATCTTCCGCTTTTTTGTTGGTGTTTCCCTCAGAATAAAGACCGATGTCCGAGTCGCGTGTTAGGATAATCCGGATGGAATCCTGCTTGAATTTATCCCGAAGTTTCAGTGCCAGTGCAAGATTGATGTCCTTTTCCAGTGCGTCATTGGTGCCGACTTTGCCGGGATCGATACCGCCGTGCCCGGCATCGATCACGATCGATAAATTACCGGAAGGTGAGCTGGTCTGTCCGGTGTCCCCGGTAAGCTCTGTATTATGTGCGGAATCTGTGTCCGGTGTGCCTTTTGTGTCTATGTGACTGTTTTGTACAAGTATGGCGCTTTGACTTCCAAGAAAAAATGCGGCGATCACCAGACAGACAGCCATGATAAGTTCTATCTTTTTTTTCATAAAAACCCCGGAGTATCGTTTTTATAAAATATTCACGATATCCGGGGTTTATGTCATAATAAAATGATTGAATATTTGAATGATTGTATTTAATTGATGTATTTAATGATAGTGTCCCAGATAGAAGGCAGCTCTAAACCAAGTTTCCAGAAGGAGCCGCCGGCAAGCTGGTTTTCCTGAAGGACTTTTAATTTCTCTTCCAGGGAAGCAGCATTCTCCACCCATATTTTGTAAGTGATACCATTGTTTTCGTATTGTACATAATATTGACCGTCAATGTCTGACCATACCGGTTCGGCAGCATTTGTACTGATCAGTTTTTGAATCTCTGACATGCTTGTTGCATAGGAATCCAGTGTAAAAAGCTGATAGCTGTCGGCTGAGTCACTGGTGCCAGCAGCTTCATCGGCAGCCTGGGCATCGGCAGCAGCATTGTCTGTTTCATCAGTGTCGTTATTATTGTTATCGGATGTCTGTGTTGTGCTGTCAGCACCTGTGGTGTCATCAACAGGTGTCTCGGACCATACACGGGCATAAAACGGCATGCCTAAGATCAGCTGATCTGCCGGAACTTCTTTTAAGGTATTGGCAACGCCTTCTTTTACAAAGCCGATCGAAGCTACAGATCCTGCTTCCTCAGAACCGGCATAATGTTCATCGTATGCCATGACAACAACATAGTCTGCAAAAGTTGCCTGTTCTGCGCGATTATAGAATGCAGTAAAACTACTGGGAACATAATCGTCCACGGAAAGAACAATGCCATTGTTTGCACATTTTAATGACAACTCCCGTATGAACTGAATATAAGAGTCACCGACTTCAGAACTTAATGCTTCAAAGTCAACATTGATACCGTCAAAATTATATTGAATAGCTGCGGAGATCAGGTTATTGATCAGGTTCTCACGTTTGGATGTATAAGTTAAAACGGATGTGGTGTCGACATCTTTGTTTTCCAGATTGCTTACAAGTGCCCAGACTTCAATACCTTTCTGGTGGCAGTAATTTACATAGTCGGAGCTTGCAAGTGAGGCAATGTTTCCGTTATTGTCATTCAGGTAAAACCATGTAGGGGAGATAACATTGATCCCCTTGGTGTTCTGAAGCACGGATGCAATGGTTGTATTGGCATCTGCGTTTGTGATCTGATGCCATGCCATATTGATCTTAAAATCTTTTTTTATATGTGTAAATTCTTCCGCAACATAATCGCTGGTCAGCGTTTTTGTGGATGTTGCGCCAAGTGCTTTTGATTTGATATATCCGATGATTCCTTCTGCAGTGGATACTTTTGTCCAGGTATCTCCTGTTTCTAAAACGGTAACTTCCGTGTTTTTGCCAATATCTGCGAGGATCGGACTCTTGATGCCGCCTTTTTGACGGAGCTGTGTTTTTTGCTTCGCCGGCGCAGTGGTGTAGTCACCCCAGGCAGTCGTAAGAATTACACGGTTTGGTGAGTCAAGTACTTCATAGGAGAAATCGGAGTACAGTTTTAAAAAGTCGATTGCGATATATGCAGTCTGGGCATCCGCCTTGACAATTGGGTGATCTAAGGAATGAGAATCCTTTGTCACATAATAGCTGGTACTGTCTGCATCCGCAGAAATCAAATCTGTTGCAGTTGTGTAAAGAAGTTTGTTTTCATTGTGATCCCAGTAAAAACGGTCATTCAGATAAGAACATACAGTTTCATAATCAAGATAGACAGTTCCGTTAAGGAGTTTTCCTTTTGCGTCGAGAATCTGGTTATCTAAGATCAGGGCTACGTCCTGTTCGCCGGACAGATTATAATAATCAGATAAATTCATATGTTCTTTGGAAGGTGTATATTTTTCTATGATGCTTCCGAGAAGCATAAAACAGATAATGACGACGATCAGAGCGCCGGCAGCCAAAATAGGGACAAATTTTTTCTTCATGTTAAGAACCCTCTTCTTCTTAAGAATTATCGTTTGTGTTCCTATTGTAGCATAATGATATGTAAATTCAAAGTTATTTACTCTTATTTTACGGCAGAGCTTATGTTCGGTAAAACTCTGCCGTTTCTTTTTGTCGGATTTGTATATCGTCTTAGATATTTTTTCTTATTCTGACCGGGTGGGCATTGAGGTACTCCATCCCTGTCAACTGTTATGATACCGGATCTGTCTGCAAAATGTACAGACCGTTATCAAAGGTTCGTTTTTTTGATCTTATCAAAATGTAATTCTGTTAACACCCCCTCGTTGAATATATAATCTCTCATGTAAGAATTTTCTTCTGTGACGGAAAGCTCTTCTGTGACCTCTTTTGAATTGCTTGGCACACCTTCGAACCAGATGGTTGTCCCCATATGTTCTAAGGAAGAGAGCTCTAAATAAAGCTTTTTCATATGTTTAGAATCCAATGTAGTTATCCCCCGTTATTACTTACTGTATGACAAAGCGGATCAAAGTCCTTTGTTCCCAAAAGGAAATTCGCTGGTTACAATTATGTGATATATTAAAAAAATGTTTTGTGCAGAAACTTTTCAGCAGATAAATTCCTGCAGAATGGAAAAGTGTTCTTTCTTTATATAAAATGGATCCGGAATGGATGGAACACTGCTTATGGAAATCTGATAAAGACGGGAAAAATCACGAATCTGTTTTGGACTTTCCGTTCGTGTTAGACAGTAAAAACCTTCCCCAAGGTTTGTATAGTGACTGATCGATTCTAATAATTCCCGATATTGCCTGATATTCCATGGTGCGAGACTTCCGATGACAAGTTTTCTGTCACAGCGCAGAAATTCATTGATACAGCATTCATTAAAACTTCCAAAATCAAGGAGCAGGATATGGTATCCCTGATTATATAGCTCCGGCAGTTCGTCCGGTGTTATGTCCGGATAGTAATCTACTCCATGAATGTCAAAAACAGTCCGGTCACCCATAAACCCGCATCTGCATGGGAGCGTGGTTTCAGAGGGAATCGTTGAAAGGTTTTTTCTCTTATGCAGCTCTAACAGTGCAGTTTTTTTATGCAGTTTGGAATGGCACAGGTTTGAAAGTGTAATTGCAAGGTGTGTTACACCGGCACCGGCTGTGCAGCCTAAAATACCTATGGTAAGTCTCTTATTTAAGTCAGTTTTTCCGATGTTCCGGATGATGTATCAGCTCCTTTCGTTGTAGAATTTGCATAATAAGACGTTCCTTCTCTGGAGTCACATAAAAAGGATTGGTGTCTTCAGGAAAACAATAGACCGGATTTTTCAGATATCTGGCATATTTTTTTGCAGCATTTTTATTGCCATGGTTGCAGATATATATGTAAGATCCAGTATTTTCAAGCCGGCTGATAAAAGACAGTGTATCTGCAAAATCCCATGGACTGCCGCTTAACAGGATAAATGTCAGGTCGAAATGACCAAAGTCAGAATATTCGCTGGTGTGAGTGCCAAAATCCCTTACCCGGATGACAGATGGTAAAACAGGATCTTCAATTCCGGGACCATAACAGGGAGTGGCGGTAAAATTTTTTGACTGAAAGATTCCCTCGTGTTCTGTGAGCGAAATCCCTGTCTGGGTCATGGATATAAGGTTGTCAGAATGATCCATTGGTATATAACAGCAGGGAATATGTCTGTGATTCAGTGTGTTTACCAGGGATACTGAAAAAAATGTTGCACCGGCACCGGAACGGCTGCCGATCACGGCTATGTTTTTTATGAGATGTGCAAATGAGTGACACGCAGAATATCTCTTTTTGGATGACTGTCGGAAGATAAGACCTTTTTTGACCGGATTTTTTCCCCCGGCAAGTTCTGACAGTGCAAGCATAAGATCTGTGGCTGTCTGGTATCTGGAATCCGGATTCCGGTCGGCCGCTTTTTCTATAATATGCGTGAGTGTTTCAGAACAGTCAGGTGTGCATGCTCTGGCGAGTGCTTCTAACACTTTCCCAAGAGAATAGATATCGGAAGCTGTAGTTACGGTATCTCCGTTAAGAGCTTCCGGCGCTGCATATCCTTCTGTTCCGTATAACTGGAAATTTTTACCGAAAACGGTAATAAATGAAGCAATTCCAAAGTCGATTATTTTTACCTGATTTCCACATAATATAATATGCTCCGGTTTTAAATCCTGATACAGGATAGGGTATGGAGATAAATGATGCAGATAATCAAGAACGGCGCAAATCTGCATGCCGTAATTTATGAATTGTTCCTCTGGAATTATTTCCTGATGGAGAATAAGATCCTCCAGTGAATCACCCTGAATAAATTCTTCTATCATATAAAAAAAATGATCGTCTTCGTCGATATCATATATGAGGGGGATGCCAGGATGATTAAGATTCTTCAGAAGGCCGGCTTCCTTTAAAAGCTGTTCTTCTGAAAAGTTGGAAGTGTTTCGTGCCGTGTCTTTGGGGATACACTTAATAGCACGATAAACTTTCAGTTTGAGATGTTCGGCAAGATAGACAGTGCCGCTGCTGCCGGCACCAAGAGTCGAAATAATACGGTATTTGCCAAACAATAATTTGGTATCTATGCGATATCCGCTCCTTTCTGGGCGTGTCATATTCGCATCTCATGCATAGTTTATATCATGAATTATTTTACATTGCAACTTCTTTTGTAATGTTTGTGTAATATATACAAAGATTAATGCTTATAATACAGCATATGTTACAGAAAAAAAGCAGTTATGGTTTTAGAAAGTTTTAATAATGGTATACTTTACATCGATATTGCATTTGTTTATAATAGATGTACAGTTTACAAGGTTTTCCGGATAAAAGGAAGTGATTGTATGAAAATTGAAAAAGTAAATGATAATCAGATTCGCTGCACACTGACGAGAGAAGATTTAGCAGAACGTCAGATCAAGTTAAGTGAGTTGGCATATGGCACGGAAAAAGCGAAGATGCTGTTCCGTGACATGATGCAGCAGGCAGCATACGAGTTTGGGTTTGAGGCAGATGATATTCCGCTGATGATAGAGGCGATTCCGCTTTCGGCAGATACCATTATATTAGTCATTACAAAAGTAGAGTATCCGGAGGAGCTTGATACGAGATTTTCCAAGTTTTCTGATCCGGATCCTGAGGATTTATATGACGATGCTATTGTTGGTGGAAATGCTCCGATTTCCGAGGGGGCAGATGATATACTTGGATTATTCAAAAAACAACAGGAATTGAGAAATGCAGCAAAAACGCAGCAGAATAGCAATTTCGTACCGTCAGATGGCGGTCAGAAAGAAAAAGAAGATCCGGTCAAGGTCCTTGTAGACATTACGAAATTGTTTATGTTCCAGAATCTCACTGAACTGTCAAAACTCGCGGCTGTGTTAGGCGGTTTTTATAAAGGTAAAAATGACCTGTATGAGGATGTTGCAACACACAGATATTATCTTCTGGTAAGTAAGAGCAGCCAGTCACCGGAGGAGTTTAATAAGGTGTGCAATATTTTATCTGAGTATGGAGCCCAGCAGGCATATTCACCTGCGACGGAGGCTTTTTTGGGCGAACATTACAGACTGGTGATAAAAGGAAAAGCGCTGCAGATGCTTGCCGCATTATAACTGACGGACGATGATTTTATGAACGATAGATCAGTTTGATATCAGAAAAGGATCGTGAAGATGAGCAAAATCATTTTCACGATCCTTTTCTGATGTAATCATTTTTACCTGTAAGATGGTATTCCAAACTTACTATGCAAGGTCTTTTGCAAGAAAATCATTGATCTCTTTTACAAGAGCATCCGGCTCAATTCCATGAACCATAGCAGCCTCTTCGATGGTCTCCATCTGGGAAGACGGGCATCCGAGACAATGCATACCGATATTTAAAAGAATTGGCGCGATGTTTTCGTCAATCTGAAGCAGTTCGCCGATCATAGTAGATTTTGTTACCTGTGTCATATAGTCCTCCTTATAAAAAAATAGGTGTTTTTAGTTTTTATCACAGCTTATTATGCCTGGATGTGGTCATTATAATACGAATCGACAGGGATTGCAATCAGTTCCAACGGAAGTACGAAAAAATAAACATGGAGAATCCGTGAAAAAATTTATGATTTTTCAAACAATCTGCTCTTTAGAGAAAGTGTGTTGAAACCGATATATACAGCAGAGAATTGGGACATGGAATGTCGGAAATACAGCATGGATGCGTGGCGGAGACAATAGAAGGAGAAACAGAATGAGAATTAATTACAATGTGTCAGCAGCGATTGCGAATAAACATTTACTTGGAATTGAGGATAATTTAAGTGCATCGATGGAACGGCTTTCATCGGGACTTAAGATCAACCATTCCAAGGACAATCCGGCAGGAATGGCTATTTCCAACAAGATGAAAGCACAGATTGATGGTTTAAACCGGGCTTCCCAGAATGCATCGGATGGTATTTCTGTTATTCAGATTGCGGATGGTGCTCTGAGTGAAACGACCAGTATTTTACAGCGTATGAGAGAACTTTCCGTGCAGGCAGCGAGTGATGCAACAATGACACCGGCGGATAAAGAAGCAATCCAGAAAGAAATCACTTCATTAAAAGATGAAGTTGACCGTATTTCTACAGATACAGAGTATAACAGCAAAACACTTTTAGATGGTTCATTAGATACCAGGGTTTACACCAAAAATGCAACAAGAGTGGACATTTCTGATCATGTGAAAGCAGGACAGTATCAGCTTTCCATTGATACTGCAGCTACACAGGCCGGACCGGTAACAGCAAATCAGAATTATAATTCCACAGCACCGGTCGGTGCGTCCGGAACAATGAGTATTAATGGTTCTAAAGTAGAGATAGAGGCAGCCGACACCTATGCGGAGGCTTTTGAGAAGATCAGAAATGCAGCAGAGACCGGTGAAACAACCGTGCAGATCGATGGAACCAGCGGGGCACTTTCCTTTACTGCAGACCGGTATGGAATGTCAAGCATATTAGAGATTGGATTTGATAATCAGCAGCTTGCTGCGGCACTTGGATTTACGGCATCCGGAGGAAACAGTGTTGTAGAAGATCCAGAGAATAAAGGCAGCTATGTATACGGACAGATTCAGAATGGCAAAGTGATCGTACCTTCCGGTACAGATGCCGAAGTAACGCTCACAAAACCGAGTGATGGAACCGGGTTTGGTGATACAGCTACGGTAAAAACAGATGGAAATAAGATTACGGTTACAGACAGAGCCGGATTTGAGATGTCATTTCTTGCTGATGCAGGTTATACGGGTAAGCTGGATTTTGATGTCACGGATATCGGAACGATGGCACTTCATATTGGAGCAAATGAGGATCAGGAAACAAGAGTGCGTATTCCGGAGGTTTCCTGCAAGAGCCTTTACATTGATGATGCAGACGTGACGACTGTAAATGGAGCAGGCAGAGGTATCACACAGTTTGACGATGCCATTTCAAAGGTCAGTGAAGTGCGTTCAAGACTTGGTGCATACCAGAATCGTCTTGAGAGTACGGTATCAAGCCTGGATACGTTTGAAGAAAATATGACAGGAGCCCAGTCACGACTGACAGATGCGGATATGGCATCGGAAATGACAGATTATACACATCAGAATGTATTAAATCAGGCAGCAATCTCTGTTTTGACACAGGCAAACGATCTGCCACAGCAGGTATTGCAGATTCTGCAGTAACAGGAGGGATCTGTTTTGAAAAAAGAACAGATAATGGATTTTACAAGAAGGATCAGTCAGAGTAACAGGGGTGGTCTGGTCATTGTGATTTATGACATATTTTTTGCGTATATGGAAGATACAAAAGAGGCACATGATAACGGAGAATGGGAAAATTATAAGACAGCATTGCGGAATGCCTCAAAAACTATCAGTGAATTGATCTCATCGCTTGATTTTTCCTATGAACTTGCAGGAGAGTTATATCGCATCTATGTATTTTGCAGGGAGACACTTGCAAAAGCAATGTATAAAAGGGATTTAAAAGAGGTTGAACTTGCGGAGAACCTGATGAAGAAACTTTACACGGCGTTTGCGGAGGTAATGAAAGAGGATACCTCCGCACCGCTTATGCGTAATACCCAGCAGATTTATGCCGGATATACGTATGGAAAAAATGATTTGGTTGAGACGTATCAGGATTTTGATACTTCCAGAGGATTCTTAGTATAGGAATCCTCTATTTTTTTTATACTAGCGAGTAAAAATTTATAGCGCATTTGCACAGAATATAGTTCATAAATGCAGCAATCAATCATGTCCGGGTCAATTACATTTTCTAAATTACGGTATGCATCCTGTAGATCCTGCGCAGTCTGATGGAGGTCATTCATTAGCACTGTGTAATGCGCATCATTTGTTTTTTCTGGTTGAAAAAAACGAAACATAATATTCCTCCGTCTGAAAAATTCTTTATTTTTAGTATAATCACGAAATTTCCATTCTATACAAAAAACGGAAAAATTGTAAGAAATTATTTGCATAAAATATGTCCGGATGAATAAATTTGATAAAAAGAAGAGAAAAGGATATCTATATGCAGCAAATACAGGGAGAATGGGCAATCATAGGAGTTCTTGGTATGGTCCTTTTTATTGTTGTAATCGGGAAAAAAATACAGATGCTGTTAAATTTTATGATTCGTATTGTTTTAGGCGGAATCGGGATTATTTATGCAAATGATTTTTTTACTTCACAGGGAATAGCGATTAGCGTGGGATTAAATCCGGTAAGCCTTTTGACAATTGGAATCCTTGGTATAGGCGGGTTTGCGCTGCTTTATGGAATTTTGGCATGTAAATTTTTGTGAATAGTCTACAAAGATAGGCTGTTTTGTAAAAAAGTATGGACAAACAAAAAAAGCATTGCTATAATTCGACTTACAAACTACGAAAGAGGTGATGAATTGGGGAACTAATGAATCTTACATTGCTGACGCATCTTACGTTAGCGGTGGTGATGGATTTTGGAAACGGCAGGATCAGTAACCGGCTGATTGTTTCCGGATTAATTTGGGGACTTGCATTTCGACTGCTGGGGGAAGGAAGTGCAGGTGCAGTTCATTTTCTGATGAATATATCTATTCCGGTTATCTTATTATTTCTTTTATTTAGTCTGTGCATACTGGGTGCAGGCGATATCAAGTTATTTTCCATTGCAGGAGGTTTTCTGACACTGACACAGCTTTGCTATCTGATACCTGTGGCGTTTGTTGTGGGGGCAGTGATAGGAGCAGGAAAGATCGTTTACAAAAAAGTAACGGTTGGTTATGCAATTGGGACAAAGACATTCATGCATTTTTCAACAGCAATTTTAATTGGATATTTTATCGTGGTCTGGGGGTGGGGTATTGCATAAACTGGATGTGGCATTCTGCGATACGAATGAAACGTACGGGGAAAGATTTGCTGCATATCTGATGGAACATAAGGCAAAGGAATTTACGGTTCATTTATTTCCGGAGCCGGAATTATTTTTACAGAAAATAAAAAATGAAAAATTTGATCTGGTTTTGCTGGGGAGTGGCTTTTCAGAATTTGGCGAACAGGCAGTTTTGTCGGGAATGACCGTGCTGATCCTGTCAGAAAATATACCGGAGCGTCTGTCAGAAGATAATTCTTATCTGCAGTCGGGGAGAAAGCTGACGGTCATTTTTAAATATCAGCCAATGGAGGCGATCCTTCATGAAATGATGGTAGTGACAGGAGGGAAAAAAGCGGGAAAGGAATCATTTACAGACAGATTAACCAAGCTGGAGATAATAGGGGTATATTCTCCAATCGGTCATGAAATGCAGATGCCGTTTTCTATGGTACTGTCTTCTGTACTGGCAAAACAACGACGGATATTGTATATCAATCTGATGCAAAATACCGGATTTTTACAGTTGTTTGACAGTCAGGCAGAATACGATATCGGGGATCTGACCCTTCGATTGAGAAGGGGAACAACAGAATCAGAACAGTTTTTTCAGAGCATATATGAAATGGGAGATTTTTCGTATGTAGCACCATTTCGCAATCCTGAGCAGCTGGGGGAGTTTCAGATGGATGATTACCGGAAACTGCTGGCACATCTGGAAGAAAATACAAAGTTTGATACGGTTGTATTTGATTTTGGAACTGGGATTCCATCCATAGCGGCGTTTCTGGAAGAATGCAGCAGTATTTATTGTCCGGTAAAAGAAGGATATTTCTATGAATGCCAGAAAGCGGAATTTGTTCATTATCTGGAACAGGTAAAGCCGGACGGAATGTCCGAACGGTTACAGTTTGTAAATCTTCCGTTTACCGCAAAAGGAATCCGTGGTGGGGGAAATATGTTAGAACAGCTTGTCTGGAGTGAATTTGGAGATTATATAAGAGACTATCTGGCAGGGGATGCTTATGGAGAAATATAGGTGGAGTGAAGAAATATTTGATGATTTAAGATCAAATATCATAGCAGCACTTGACTTGTCCAGAGAACAAAATGATGAAGAAGTTTGCCGGTTTATTGAAAAGGAAGTGGAAGAATACTCCAGAAAAAATCTGTTAACTCTGAAAGAACGGGAACAATTAGAACATTTATTGTTTAATTCTTTAAGAAAGTATGATGCGATTCAGGAATTATTAGAGGATCCTGAAGTGACGGAGATTATGATCAATGGAGCGTCCCGTATTTTTTATGAGAAAAAAGGAAAATTATTTCGGGCGCAGACACATTTTTCATCTGAGCAGAAATTGGGTGATGTGATACAGCAGATGGCAGGAAACAGTAACCGTATGGTAAATGAGGCATCTCCAATCGTGGATACAAGATTAGCAGATGGATCGCGTGTAAATATTGTGCTTTCACCAATTTCCATAGACGGTGCTGCAGTATCTATCCGAAAATTTCCACAAACACCTATTTTAATGGAAGATCTGATACGGATAGAGTCAATTACAGAGGAAGCCGCAGCATTTTTAAAAGTGCTTGTGATGGCAGGATATAACATATTTATATCAGGAGGGACAGGCTCCGGAAAAACAACGTTCTTAAATGCGCTGTCCCAGTATATTCCGAGGGAGGAAAGGATCATTACGATTGAAGATTCGGCAGAACTCCGGCTTGTCGACAAACCAAATCTGGTAAGACTTGAAACAAGAAATCAGATGTTTGAAGGAGTAAAACCGATTACGATACGGGATCTGATCCGTACGGCACTTCGAATGCGGCCGGAGAGAATTGTGGTTGGTGAGTGTCGTGGAGAGGAAGCGCTTGATATGCTGCAGGCAATGAATACCGGACATGATGGAAGTTTATCTACCGGGCATGCAAATTCCTGTCGGGATATGATGAGTCGTTTAGAAACAATGGTGCTGATGGGAATGGAGCTGCCGCTTACTGCGATACGAAGTCAGATTGCATCCGGACTGGATATTCTGGTTCATCTTGGGAGAATGAGGGATAAAAGCCGTAAGGTCCTGACAATTACAGAAGTGACTGGTATGCAGGAAGGGGAGATTGTGTTGAAAGATCTGTATCGTTATGTGGAAAAACCATCGGACGGAGAAGCAGTCTGTGGAGAATTACAGCGGGTAGGTACACTTTTTAATCAGGAAAAATGTAAAAGAGCAGGAATCACACTTCCTGGTACAGGAGAATAAATGGATTATCGTAAATATCGGTGTAATCTGTGGGAACGACTGGGGTGTCTGGCAGCAGGGACGGCAGTCGCAGCAGCGATCGCGTGGCTGTTTTACCGTTCATGGTATGGAATGGTGCTGGTTATTCCTGTAAATTATCTAATCGTTTCTTATTACAAAAATAAAAAAAGAGATGAACGTGCAAAAAAGCTGATGATTGAATTTCGGGATGCGATCCAGGCCGTTGCAGCGGCATTGCTTGCAGGATATTCCATTGAACATGCATGGAAAGAAGCGGAGCGGGAAATTATAGATCTGTATGGAAAAGAGGCAATGATCACTAAGGAATTGATTCAGATGAATGCAGAAATAAAATTAAACCGGAATGTAGAAGAGATTCTGCATGATCTGGCAGTGCGGAGCGGTGTGGAAGAAATCCAAAGTTTTGCAGAGATTTTTGGTTTTGCAAAAAGGAGTGGGGGAGACTTCCCTCAGATTATCCGGACAACAGCAGCACGCATATCCGCAAAGATAGAAGTAGAGAGGGAAGTGGATACAGTCATTGCCGGAAAGAAGCTGGAGGGGAAGATTATGAGTGTGATGCCATTTTTTATTCTCGCCTATCTGAATCTTGCATCAGGAGAATTTATCGATCCGTTGTATGGCAATCTGGCAGGTGTTCTTGTTATGAGTGCAGCATTATTGGTTTTTGTGGGGGCAATGGCAATAAACAGACGAATTTCAGATATCAGGGTGTAAGGGGAGAAACGGATGATTTTGTGTATTGGAGTTTTGTGCGTGGCAGTTTTGGTGCCGGTTGTGGGAAGAAAAAAAGTATCATCAGAAGTAAGACGTGCGGCAGTTGTTATGATTTTAGTATCGGCTCTTGCAATTTTAGCACAAATTTCAGAAGAAATGGAAAGCGGTGGAATAGAATTAGAACTTGTGCGCCCATCATATGGGGAAGGGGATTATGAGGAAGAAATGACGGTCGATGCAGAAGGTATTTTAGATGGGTATTCCTATCAGGTGGTGGTTCCGGAACGTATTTTGTCGAAACAGGAGGAACAAAAATTACTTGAGGCTGCACAGCAGGAAATTGATGATGAATTTGTGAAAAACAATGGGGAAGTGCGGGAAAAGGCAGAGATAAGAAAAAATTACCAGGAGGGAGCGGTAAGCGCAGACTGGGAATTTGAACCGTATGATGTAGTGGACGATGAAGGGAGAGTGGTTGAGGAAAATATACCCGAAAATGGGATTCTGGTAAAAGCTGCAGTAACGTTAAGATGCGAATCATCAGAGTGCATCAGTGAACGGTATTTTCGTGTAATGCCAAAGGAGCTTGATGAAGAACACAAAATGATCCGTGAAATAGAGAATTATTTAAAGAAGCAGTCAGCAGATCCGGGGGATAGCATCAAACTTCCGGAGCAGCTAAACGGAAAAAAACTGATCTGGAATACCAAAAAAGAACATTTATCTGAAAAAATTCTGTTCCTTGGAGGGGGAATAGTAATCATCCTTCCTTTTGTGGAGCAATCGCGTAAAAAAGAAAGAGAAAAGAAGCGCAAAGCGTTGTTGGAACTGCAGTATGCGGATATGGTAAGTAATCTGGTACTTTTACTTGGCGCAGGAATGACTGTTTCTAAAGCATGGAACAGATTGACAGAAAATTATATGAATGAGCGGCAAAAAAGGACAATTTGCAGAAAAGAAGTCTATGAAGAGATGCAGCGGACTTCATTTGAAATAAAAAATGGAATGGGGGAAGAACGTGCTTATGAGCGTTTTGGAGAAAGATGTGGCGGCTACCGCTACCGCAAATTTGGCAATCTTTTGGCGCAGAATCTGAGAAAAGGAAGCAGGGGTCTGACAAGGCTGTTAGAGCAGGAGGCGGAAGATGCCTTTGAAGAACGAAAAAGTATGGCGCGAAAGCTGGGGGAGGAAGCCGGGACAAAGATGTTGTTTCCGATGATTCTGATGCTCGGTGCGGTGATGTTAATACTGGCATTTCCAGCTATGCGTTCCATGGAATTATAATTTATAACAAAAAGGATTTGCCGGTAAAGTGTGTAATGATCATTTCATGAAATTATGGATTGTAAGATTAGAAAGGAGAAATTGTATGAAGGGGTTTAAAGAATTTTTAGGGGAAGAAGACGGGGTGGCCATTATTGAGATCGTGTTGATACTTGTTATTTTAATTGGGCTTATCGTTGTATTTAACACGAAAATCAAGAGCTTAAATACAAAAATTCTTAAGAAGATAACAATAGAGAGTAACAAATTGTTATGAAGACAGAGGAAGAAGGAAGTCTGACCATATTTTCTGCCCTGAGTCTGTTGTTGATTTTATCTTTTCTGCTTGCATTACTGGAAGGAGCAAGGGTATCGGGATTGCAAATGATGGATACCCTTGCGGCAGATACAGGAATGGACTGTGTGGCAGCGGAATATCAGACGGTATTATGGGATAAATATCATTTACTGTATTTGGATGGTGCATATGGTTGGGATCAGTTTGATGAGAATAAAGTGAGCTCTCGTGTCATGGACTATGTGGCTGGAAATTTGTCTGAAACCGGGGAAAACAGTGTGTTTCGAACAAAGCTGTGCGAAGCTTCCCTGCTGGAATATATGTTTGCAACGGATAATGATGGTACAGGTATGCTGCGTCAGGCATCTGCATATATGAAGAGGCATCTGCCGGAGGATGTTGCAAAGAAAATGTATCAGCAATATCAGGATGGAAAAAAGGCGGAGGCAGATGGAAAAACAGAATATAGTGTAGAGGATGCAGATCAGGCCATCATAAATGCAAAAAAGGAAAAAGAACAGGCGGATCAGAATGACAAAGAGGGTGCGCCGCAGGAGGAGGCTGGAGAAAAAAACATCCAGGACAATGAGAATAATCACGCACAGGATGCAGAAGACGGCAAAAAGGAAAGCCCAATCCAGATTGTCCTGCAATTAAAACAGAATGCGCTCCTTGGAATGACGGTATCAGATATGTCGTCTTTATCGGCGAAAGCAGTTGAAGCAAAAGATATGGTTTCGAACAGACAGTGTGAAACTGGACGGTATGATATGAAAAAGGCAGAAAAAATGAATGTATCTGATCGTGTCATGGTACTGGAATATATTGGAAAACATTTTTCGGATTATACAGAGCCGGGAAAAGGAGATCTAACTTATGAGATGGAATATATCCTGTGTGGTAAAGATACGGATAAGAAAAACCTGGAATCATCCATAGAACGTCTGATGCGGATGCGCGAAGCTGCAAATGTTGCACATATTATAGCGGATAGAGAAAAATTAAATCAGACATTAATGATTGCAACATCACTTGCCGGTTTTTCCGGGAATCCGGCAGTTGTCAAGATTGTTCAAATTGGTGTGGTGGCAGCGTGGGCATATGTGGAAAGTATACTTGATCTGCGAACTCTTCTTTTTGGTGGAAAAATTTCACTCATTAAAAGTGCAGCAGAGTGGACCACGGATCTAAAAAAGCTGGGTGAAATAGTGACGGGTGAGGGAAAAGCAAGAGAATGTAAAAACGGCTTATCCTATCAGGCGTATATAAAACAGCTGCTATTTGCGATGAAAGAGAAAAAAATGGCATATCGTATGATGGATATCATGGAACTTGCCATGCAAAAGGAGCAGAATGGTAAAAATGCCAGAATGGATCATATGATAGACAATATGATCTGCGAACTGCGGTTTGAAGCTAAGCCGTTATTTGCAAAGAGAAGCTTCTATGGAGATATGGAAAAGGGGGGATATACGTTTTTTAAAAGACAGAAACTGTCATACATAAATGAATAAGGAGGGGATATGGCGGTGTTTCTTACAGAGAAGGAAAAAAAGAAATATAAAATATACAAAAAAGGATCTCTCCCGGAAAGTAATAATATTCTTTCTCATCAGGCGGAGGCCTGCCGCCGTCAGGAGACACCGCCATGTCTCTGGCTGGAAGGATCATTTACATTAGAGGCGGCTGTTATCTTGCCGGTTATGGCATTATTTTTTGTAATGATTCTAATGTTTTTCCGGGTAATGCAGGTTCAGATGGATGTACAAAAGGCATTGGATGATACCGGGCGTAAACTTGCAGTTATGGCAGCGCAGGAGGGTGAAGATCATGAGAAGATCGTTGGGATGGCTGCAGCAAATGTACTTTTCAAGAAAAATATAAAGAAAAGTGACAATATCAACCACTATGTAGTTAATAAAGTGGCAGGTATTAATCTTTTGAAATCAAAATTCACGGAGGATAAAATTTATCTTGTAGCATCTTATGGTGTCAAAATGCCGGTGTGGCTGCCCGGAAAGCCGTATCTTAAAATCAGACAGCATGTCATTTGCCGTAAGTGGACAGGATGGGTGGAAGATAACGGTAATATGGAGATATGGGTGTATGTGGCAGAAAAGGGGAGTGTATATCATACATCGAGAGAATGTACATATTTGAAATTATCAATATCAGCTGTTAATTATACAGATATAAAGAATAAAAGAAATAAATATGGAGAAAAATACCGCGAATGCGAAGTTTGCGCGGAAAAAATAAAAGGAAAAAATACGGTGTTTATTACAGATCAGGGAAACAGATTTCATTATGATTTAAATTGTGGTGGAATTAAACGCACAATTTATATGATACGTCTGTCAGAAGTGGGAAATAGAAAAAAATGCAGTAGATGCGAAACTTAGAAGAATGCAGGAGGATTATGGGAAAATGCTGCAAAATACATTAATACTTGGATTTTTTTCGATATCTGCATTTCAGGATTACAGAAATAGAAAAATAAATATATATTTTTTACTGACCGGAGGTATTATAGGACTCTTATTTCATCTCTATAGTATGGAGTTGAGTATCATAGAGATTTTACTCGGAATGGGGATTGGAATGATGATCTTGTTTTTTGGGTTATGGTCAGGTGGAAGTGTCGGGCGTGCAGATGGAATGATTCTGGTGGTCAGCGGGATATTTTTGGGATTTGAAAAAAATGTGGAGGTATTTGTTATGGGACTATTTTTAGCTGGGATAACATCTTTATTTTTATCGGTGATCAGAAGGAAAGGACGAACCTACAGGATTCCCTTTGCCCCTTTTTTACTGGCGGGTTATCTGTTCGTAATGGTGATGGAATGAAGGAATGGGAAGCATCCATTACCATTGAGGCCGCAATCATTATGTCAATGGCGATGTTATTATTTTTCGTTATTATGAAACTTGGACTGCAGTTGTATGACGAGACGAGAACACTTGCAGGGGGAATTATAAAAGATCAAACAGTAAATGCGGTAAAACTGTTTTATGAGCTGGAAAGGGTGAGAGAATTATTTTGAGTATTCAATTTAGTTATTACAGAAATATTCATGCCAGTCATATGATTTTAACACCGGCATTAGAAGGAGAACCATGGGAAAAAGAAATGCTCTGGAGAAACAGACCCAGGGAACTTATATTGCCGGAGTATAATAGCAGAAACGGACAGACACAGTTGTGGTATGACATAACAGGAAAACAGGCAGTGGATATGTTAGCGGAATTGTCAGATATCAGTTATGAGATATTTATTAAAATATGTGAGGCGGTTGTTGCGATGGCGGAGGTACTGGATGGCTTGCTGATATCTCCGGATATATTGCTGCTGCGCCCGGAAAGTATTTTTTTTGACAATCAGACAGAAAATGTCAGTTTTTGCTGTTATTTTGGAAATGAAAAGGAGATAGGAAAATCATTTCATGAGCTGTTAGAGTATCTTCTGGCAAAATTAGACCATAAAAATGTGAATGGAGTTCAGACGGCATATGAGTTATTTGAATATACCAGAATGGATGGATACTGTATTGCAGAAATAAAAAAGATACTGAGAAAGGCTGAATATACAGAGGATGTACCAGAAAAAATTACAGAGACGGTGTGGAAGGAAGAAGAGTCTGAGTATATGTCGATTCCTGTGGAAAATAAGAAAAAAGGGATCCTGCGTTTGTGGCAGCAAAAAGAGCAGAACATATTTGGAAGGATCCGTAAATTATTACAAGGGGGAAAAATACCGGAGAAAAAAGTGGAGCCATTTGTATTTGAACCGGAACCAGAAATTAACATGCACCAGCAGAATCCAACTGTTTTACTTGCTGATCTACCCAAAAAGGAATATGGAATACTAAAATATGAAGGAAATGGCACCTGCAGTGAACTTTCGATAGATCATACCCCATATATTATAGGAAGTGAATTGGATTGTGATGGTGTGATACCGAGTGGAACAGTGAGCAGGCATCATGCGCGGATCACCAGAAAAGGGGAGGTTTACTTTATAGAGGATCTTAATTCTTCCAATGGGACCATGGTAGGCGGAGAGTTACTGAATTGCAGGGTAAAAATGAGCCTTCAGGCGCAGGAAACGGTTATGTTTGCGGACGAAAAGTTTAGATTTATTTAAGAAAATAAAAAGACATACATATTTGCAATCTTTTTTTGCTACGTTATAATGAACTTTAGCGAGTTCATATTATGTGTGGAAAACATGCACAATAAATACGGCTATAATTAAATCAGAGGGCAAATATATGAACAGAGAGATAGAACAGGCAATACTTACAGAAGGTTACCGGTTTTGCAGGGTACAGCCGGAAAATATCGGCGTTTTTTATAAATACTACCAGCAGGGATTTCATGTGGTAATGATGATATCGCTGGAAGATACACAGGCTTTGACAGTAGAACAGCATCAGGTAATGCAGGAACGTGTGATGGATCTGTTTTATCATCCGCAGGGAAGACTTGCAGATTTTCCGGAAGGCTATCCGGTTTATCATGTGGAATTGCTTACACTGCTGTCTGGTAATAATACGGATATGATGCATCAGTTATGCTGTATGCAAAAAAACGTCTGGGGTTACGACATGAAGCAGGGCAGACTGATCATTTATGAGAATCAGCCGGGGGATTTCTGGGGACTTAAAAATGCACTGGAGAATTGCAGAGCCGAATCAAAAAGTACCGGAAGTACAAATCCAGGTTTTTCTCTGAAGGGACTCTCCTATACTACGATAGCGATTGCTGCCATAAATGTGATCGTATATCTGATACTGGAAATTCTGGGAGATACGCAGGATCCGTTTTATATTGCATCCCATGGCGGAATGTACCCGGAGTTCATACAGATCAATCATCAGTGGTGGAGGATATTTACAGCGATGTTTATTCATTTTGGTTTACCACACCTGGTAAACAATATGGTAATATTCTGCTGTGTTGGATCGAGACTGGAGCGGGCAGCAGGTCATTTTAAAATGTTTGTAATATACATGTTATCCGGAATTGGTGGAGGATTATTATCCTATTTTATGATGTTATACAGCGGAGATTATGCAGTATCAGCAGGCGCATCCGGTGCGGTGTTTGGCACGATTGGCGGTTTGATCTGGGTAGTGATAAGACATCGGGGCAGATTTAAAGGTTTAACGGTAAAAGGAATGATCCTTATGGCGGTATTGAGTCTGTACTATGGTTTTTCCACAATTGGAATTGATAACTGGTGTCATGTTGGAGGAATTCTTACCGGATTTCTTGCGGCGATGATTTTATACCACAAAAAAGTGGAAAATTGTTGATTATAAGAATAAAACTTTATATACTGAAAACAGTATTTGGTGAACATGCAGGAAGAGGTAGAATATGAAAGTAAACATTTATTATGGTGGACGGGGATTGTTAGATGATCCTACATTATATGTGTTGAACAAAATGGAAGAAGTATTGCAGGAACTTCGCGTGACTGTGGAACGCATTAATATTTATGAGCATAAAAATGAGATCGCAACGCTTCCGCAAACGATGAAAGATGCGGATGGTATTATTCTTGCGACCACCATCGAGTGGCTTGGGATAGGCGGCTACATGCAGCAGTTCCTGGATGCCTGCTGGCTGTATGGCGATAAGGAAAAGATAAAAACGACTTATATGCAGCCGATTGTCATGTCTACAACATATGGAGAGCGCGAGGGCGAACTGACATTGCAGAGTGCATGGGAGATTTTAGGTGGACAGCCATGCCCGGGACTTTGCGGATATGTTGAGGATCTTGTCAGTTTTGAGATGAATAAGGACTATACCGTTCTGATTGAGAAGAAAGCAGAAAATCTTTACCGGACGATCTCGCAGAAAGTAAAATGTCTTCCAACCAGCAATCAGGCAGTAAAACAGACCATATTAAGGACTCCTCAGTTAGAGCTTACCCCACAGGAGAGTGAGCAGTTGTCAAAGTATGTGTCGGATGACACATATGTGAAAAAACAGAAGGAAGATATCGAAGAACTTGCAACGATGTTTAAGGGAATGCTTGGTAAGTCCGAAAAAGAGGATGAAGAGGCTTATATTGAAACATTTCGTGCACAGTTTGCACCGCAGCCAGAATTTAGGGCAAGATATCTGTTTATTATAGAGGGCAGGAAAAAACCGCTGTTTCTGGAAGTAAATGAAGGCGAGCTTACCATTCATTATGGCCAGGAAGAAAATATTGATGTCTATGCAAAATTAAAAACGGAAGTTATGGACAGTATCGTAGATGGACGGATGACATTTCAGAGAGCATTTATGACAGGGGAAATGACTGCGAAAGGAAACTTTAAGATCCTGCGTATGTTAGATACCATGTTTAATTTCGCACATTGATGCACAAAATCTGCAGGACGTCGCAGCAAATACGTTGATTACGCAAATAAAAGGAAGTGCAGATGCACGGAAATGGAGGATAATAGATAAAATGAGAGATGCAAATTGTATTTTTTGTAAAATTATTGGAGGCGAGATTCCGTCCAATACGATTTATGAAGATGATGAGTTCAAAGTAATTCTGGATGCAAGCCCGGCATCAAAAGGACATGCATTGATCCTGCCAAAGGAACATTATGCAGACATTTATGAGATTGATGAAAAGACTGCAGGACATGCAATGCAGCTTGCAAAAAAACTTGCAAAACATATGACGGATGTTTTAAAGTGCGATGGATTTAATATTGTGCAGAATAATCATGAAATTGCTGGACAGACAGTATTTCATTTTCACATGCATCTGATCCCTCGTTATAAGAATGCAAAAAATAATGATATTCTGATCTGGGATCATGAAGAGTTTACACCAGAAGAGATGGCGGAGATCAGAGATTCTTTAAAGATGTAAAAAGATTGCTGAATAATCAGTTTTTTGACCATAGTTATACAACGAAAGAGGAACAGACATATAAAAAATATATATCCGTTCCTCTTATCTTAAAAATCATTTTTTAGATGCGTCTAAAATCAGTCCGATAATCGTATCAATGGAATTACGGCTGTTACTGTTTTCCATTGCCTCAATATATGCTTCCTTTTTGTGGAAGACATGTTCAATTGCTTCAAGAAGTGTTGTGTTTGACAGTTCTTCTTCCTCTAACACATAACTAAATCCCTGGGAACGAAACGAATTTGCATTCAGAATCTGATCTCCACGGCTGGCAGCGGCGGAAAGAGGAATTAAAATATTAGGCTTGCGCAACGCAAGAAGTTCACAGATTGCGTTTGCACCTGCGCGGGAAATGACAAGATCTGCAAGAGCAAACATATCGGAAAGCTCTTTGTTGGCATATTCAAACTGTGCATATCCATCTGTCGCAGTTAATGTATCGTCCAGATTACCTTTTCCACAGAGATGAATCACATTATAATTTTTCAAAAGTTCAGGAAGCAGGCCGCGGATCGCTGTATTTATTACACGGGAGCCGGAACTTCCACCAACGATCAGAATTGTCTGTTTACTGTGATCTTTAAAATGACAGAGCGAAAAAGCAAAGTCGGCATTTCCTGTTAAAAGTTCCTGACGAATCGGGGAACCAGTCAGTACTGCCTTTTCTTTCGGAAGATAAGAAAGTGTTTCAGGAAAATTACAGCAAACTTTTGTTGCGCTCGGAATGGCAAGTTTGTTTGCAAGTCCTGGAGTCAGATCAGACTCATGTATAATGGCAGGAACTTTGCAGTGTTTTGCAGCTAAAACAACTGGAACAGAGACAAAGCCGCCTTTAGAAAAAACGACATCCGGTTTTATCTTTTTTAAAAGCCGGATCGACTGCGCATATCCTTTTAATACTTTAAATGGATCTGAAAAATTCTTAGGATCAAAGTAACGTCTTAATTTTCCAGAAGAAATGCCATAGTAAGGAACACCCTGTTCCTCGATCAGCCGTTTTTCAATTCCTTCATAGGAACCTATATAAGAAATTTCAAAACCTTCATTTCGCAAGGCTGGCATCAATGCGATATTTGGTGTGACATGTCCTGCAGTGCCGCCCCCGGTCATTACGATTTTTTTCATAGAATAATCCCTTTCCTGTAACATTTTGCACTTCCCTATTTATAATACCCTTATGCATAAAAGTCAAGAAAAGACTTATAAAATGGAAAACAGGAAGAGAGAGAATTGATAAAAAGCAAAGAATTGAAAGGGAAAAATGTCGGAAGTTGCGGTCAAAACACGGCCGAAAGACCTTTTCAAATGGTTCTGTTCTTTCTATAATTAATAAGAAAAAGGGACAATACATAAATTTATTGATAAGTCCCGGAAAAGAGAGGTGGTATACATGGAGCAGATGGGAACCTTTATGGCAGAATATGCAGAATGGTTTTATATGGGAAGCAGTATTGTGATATTGATCCTTCTGATTTATGTATTACACAGGATAAAAAAAACAGAGCGAAAAAACCTTATGATGAACAGGGAAATAGAAAAAAGATTGCAGCAAATAGAAAAACAAAACAGACAAAAAGAAACCGAAGATAGAACAGAAAACGAACATGAAAAAATGACCGGTAAAATAAGGCTGAAGGAAGACACTGATTTACACCAGACGCAGGTATTGCAAGGTCTGGAGAAAGGAAAGCAGAATGCAGAGTCCGTGACCGTGATCCATGATGTTATAGAGGAGGTTTTTTCGTAAAATTTGGAATAAAATGTCAGATGCTTGACATTTCATGTTTGCTTTGCTATAATCCTCATTGTAATAAATCCGTAATAATTGTAACAAAGATGAATAAAACGAAACAAAGGTGTAATACTATTTACATAAGATGGTAAACACTGATGGAGGTTTTCTATGAATTTAAGAAAAAGAGCAATCAGCGGAATCATGCTTGCCGGTTCTATGGTAGTGATGTGCGCGATTGCAGATGCAGCCAGTACAGTTTCAGCAGAGGCAGTAGCGGTTGTAGCAGACACAAGGACGGACTTAGCTACAGATGGGACAGCAGGTGTTGTTGCACAGTTAAACCAGATAAACACAGATATAGTGGAGATGGCAGCAGCAGGGATTGAACACTCCCAGACCATACTTGTTGCTTCAGCAGATGAGGAAGCGCAGGCAGTGGAAGATACAGATACATTGGAAAATGCATCTGTAGTACAGAATGAAGCAGCATCCATAGAGGAATCTGCACAGATTGAATCAGAGGAAGATGGCACGGCACAGGATGCGGGTACTATAGAAGATATACAGGAAACAGTTGAAGAAAACGCAACAGATATAGAAAATACAGAAAACACTGAGACCGAGAATACAGAAGAGACAGAAAACATCGAGAATGCTGAGGATGCCGGGAATACAGAGAATACAGAAGATGCTGAGTGGCAGAACCGTCTGATGGCAGATGTTGATGAGTTTTTATATGTCAGGGCATCTGGCGGTGCGGATGCAGAGATTATCGGTAAATTATATAAAGGTGATGTGGCAGACGTTGTCGAGAGCGGAGATACATGGACTCATGTGGTATCCGGTGATGTAGACGGATATGTCAACAATGATTATTGTGTATCCGGTGAGGACGCACTTGCCTATGCACAGGAAAATGTTGAAACAGAGGCACAGGTCAATACGAATGGACTTCGTGTCAGAAATGAAGCGTCCGAGGATGCGTCCGTTATCACTGCAGTTTCCGAAGGAACGACATTGACGGTCGATACAGATGCTGAGGCAGAAGATGGCTGGGTAGCTGTAAAATATAAAGGACAGACCGCATATGTCAGTGCAGATTATGTTACGACAGAACTTGCACTTGGCGAGGCAGTTACAATCGAAGAAGAAAAGGCAGCATTAGCAAAGAAAGCTGAGGAAGAGGCAGCGGCAAAAGCAGCACAGACTACAGAGACATCCACCGTACAGAATGCTTCAGTTTCAGCATCTTATGATGATGTGACACTTCTTGCAGCACTGATCCAGTGTGAAGCAGGAAATGAATGTTATGAAGGACAGCTTGCAGTTGGGGCAGTTGTTATGAACAGACTTCGTTCCGGTGCATATCCATCCAGTATTTCTGGTGTTATTTACCAGAGCGGTCAATTCCCGCCGGCAGGACAGGGAATGGTTGCGAGTATCGCAGCAAACGGACCAAAGAGCAGCTGCGTACAGGCAGCACAACAGGCATTGGGCGGTTCTGATAACACTGGTGGTGCAACCTGTTTCTCAAGAGCAAGTTCCGGACGCGCCGGTGTTGTAATTGGAAACCATGTATTTTATTAAAAACGGCATAATATGATTTTAGACAGGTATTTCGGAAACGGAATACCTGTTTTTGTGTTTTCCTATGTTAAGGAAGAAGCTGTTAAATTATTCAAAAGGGATTGACATATCAGAAAGAACAAAGTATTATTTAAAGGAACTTCATACTGCAATGCTTTAAAGTGAAAAAGAAAAACGCATTATGAACACAATAGATTCAATGTTTTACAGGCAAATCTATTGATATAAATAAAAAAGTCAGCGCAAAGAGTACAAAATGTCTTTTAACAGGATGATATCGATAACTGATATAGAAAAACGGCGCAGAAACGGAGGACAAAATGGAAATGGAAATGGAGTTCTTACGGAAACTTCCGACACCGGCAGAATTGAAGGAAGAATATCCGGTAAGTGCACAGGTTGTTGCAACTAAGGCAGAGCGTGATGATGAGATCCGCGCAATCTTTGAGGGAAAAGAAGATAAATTAATTCTGGTGATCGGACCGTGCTCTGCGGACAACGAGGATGCGGTAATTGATTATATTTCAAGACTTCGCAAAGTACAGGATAAAGTTGCAGATAAGATTTTTATGATTCCACGTATTTACACGAACAAACCAAGAACGATTGGAATCGGTTATAAGGGTATGCTGCATCAGCCGGACCCGGAAAAAGAAACGGATATGTTAAAAGGAATCATAGCGATTCGCCAGATGCATAAACGTGCAGTGGAAGAGACCGGTTTTACCTGTGCGGATGAGATGTTATATCCGGAAAATCACAGATATTTGTCAGATCTGCTTTCTTATGTAGCAGTAGGTGCACGTTCCGTGGAAAACCAGCAGCACAGACTGACGGCAAGCGGTGTTGGCATTCCGGTAGGTATGAAAAATCCAACCGGCGGTGACATTGCAGTCATGATGAATTCCATCATTGCTGCACAGAACAGCCATACATTTTTATACCGCGGCTGGGAAGTAAAAACACTGGGAAATCCATATACGCATGCAATTTTGAGAGGTTATGTGGATAAATTCGGAAGAAATATTCCGAATTATCATTACGAAGATCTGCAGAATCTGCTGGAGCATTATGAGGATGCCAATTCGTCAAGCAATCCACTTGCAAATCCGGCAGTTATCGTGGATGCAAACCATTCCAATTCCGGTAAGAAATTTGAGGAACAGATCAGAATCAGCAAGGACGTGCTGCATAGCTGTAAGATGTCGGCAGATATTCATAAGCTGGTCAAGGGACTGATGATCGAGAGTTACATCGAGGACGGAAACCAGAAAGTTGGAGAGCACTGCTATGGCAAATCCATTACAGATCCTTGTCTTGGCTGGGAGAAAACAGAGAAGCTTATTTATGAGCTGGCAGAACTGTGGTAAATGCCATGTACCGTATTTTGATTGTAAAGATGACGAAAGTATAGCACGGAGTGTCAAAACTCATCTGGAAAGTTGGAATTATGAGGTATGCTGTGCCGAAGATTTTTCCAATGTGGCCGGTACATTCGCGGCGTTTGATCCGCAGCTTGTACTGATGGATGTGAAACTTCCTTTTTTCAATGGCTACCACTGGTGCAGTGAGATACGTAAAGTATCAAAAGTGCCTGTTATTTTTGTATCGTCCGCGTCGGATAATATGAATATTGTCATGGCAGTCAGTATGGGTGGAGATGATTTTATCGCAAAACCATTTGATCTTGAGGTGCTGACTGCAAAGGTACAGGCAATGCTTCGCAGAACCTATGATTTTACAGGACAGAGTGCTGTTTTAGAGCATAAGGGTGCCATGCTGAATCTGACAGAGGCAGCATTATTTTATGAGCAGGAAAAAATAGAATTGACGAAAAATGAATTTAAGATCCTGCAGGTACTCATGGAAAATAAACAGAAAGTTGTATCAAGAGATACGCTGATGGTAAAATTATGGGAGAGTGACAGTTTTGTGGATGAAAATACGCTTTCTGTCAATGTAAACCGTTTGCGGAAAAAACTGGAATCAGTGGGGCTTTGTGATTTTATTGTAACGAGAAAAGGAATCGGGTATCAGATCGGATGAGCGGAATTATTTCTTATGTAAAAAGAATTGGTGTCTGGCTGTGCATTGTCATTGCATGTGAAACGATCATGATCATCACGATGATGCTCAATAAAATACCATTCGCAGAAATTGGTTATGGAATATTTATTTCACTGTTTCTGCTGCTGATACTTCTGGCTTTTGATGCGATGAGGTATTACAGGCATTATCAGAAGGTAAAGGAGTTAGAGCATACCATCATGCTCTCCACGGACGGGATGCCGGAAAATGCAGACCTGCTGGAAAATGAGTACCAGAGGCTTCTTCGGATATTATCGGATGAATATACAGGGGCGCAGAGCCGGGCAGCCACAAGACAGAAAAATATGCAGGAATATTATGCCATGTGGGTTCACCAGGTCAAGACACCGATCGCAGCACTGCGGCTTCTGCTTCAGAATAAAAATGATGAGGGGCAGATGACAGAGGAACTTTCCGAGCTGTTTGGGATTGAACAGTATGTGGAGATGGCATTGCAGTATCAGCGTCTTGATTCGGAAACGACGGATTTTGTATTTGAGGAGACCGATTTAGATGAGATCATACGGACTTCCGTGAGAAAATACGCCAGGCAGTTTATTGCAAAAAAAATCAGTCTGAGCTATGAGCCGGTTGAAACAACGGTGATCACCGATAAAAAATGGCTCTCATTTGTCATAGAACAGGTGATATCGAATGCGGTCAAATATACAAAAACAGGCGGTATTAAAATTTATCTGGAGGATGGGGATGGAACCATGTCGGTGCCAGTGCAGAAAGCATCTCATAGAAAAGAAGATGATGGGGAGAACAGCGGCATGAAATCGGTTCGCCTTGTCATTGAGGATACCGGAATCGGGATCCGGGCAGAGGATCTGCCGCGTATCTGTGAGATGGGATATACCGGCTGTAACGGACATGAGGGACAGCATTCGAGTGGAATCGGTCTGTATTTGTGCAGCCGTATTTTAAAGAAACTGGGGCACACATTTTCCATTACTTCAAAAGAAGAGGTGGGAACGGTTGTAAAAATTGGTTAAAGCGGCTATTTCAGGTAAAAATGTATAATGGAATAAAAATGCAATCTTACAGGAATGTAAGATACGGCAGGGAAATGTAAGCTGGTTCGATGGCATACATTTCCCTGTTTTGCTATACTGGGTACAGTCCTTGAGGAAATGAAATAAAATTGCTGCGGTAAAAACGATGCTTACAGCAGCAGAAAAAATATGAGAGTAGAAAAGACGGGGAGGAACCTGATATGGCACTTTTAGAGGTAAATAATTTAAAGAAAATATATACCACGCGGTTTGGAGGAAACCAGGTGGAGGCATTAAAATCGATGAATTTTTCGGTGGAGGAAGGCGAGTATGTGGCGATCATGGGAGAGTCCGGCTCTGGAAAAACGACGCTTCTCAATATTCTTGCCGCACTGGATAAGCCGACTGCGGGAGAAGTCCTTTTGAACGGGAAAAATATTGTGACGCTCCGTGAGAAAGAGATCTCTGCATTCAGACGGGATCATCTCGGATTTGTTTTTCAGGATTTTAACTTATTAGATCAGTTCTGCTTAAAGGACAATATCCTGCTCCCGCTTGTACTTGCCGGTGTAAAACCGGAGCAGATGGAGCCAAAGGTATATCCGCTTGCAAAAAAACTTGGAATTGAAGAACTTTTGGAAAAATATCCGTATGAAATCTCCGGTGGACAAAAACAGCGTGTGGCAGTGGCGCGTGCACTGATTACAAATCCACAGCTGATCTTAGCGGATGAACCGACCGGGGCACTTGATTCGAAGGCGACCGACAGTATCCTGGCATTATTTAACCAGATCAATGAGGATGGACAGACGATCCTTATGGTAACACACAGTATCAAGGCAGCAAGTCATGCGAAACGGGTGCTGTTTATCAAAGATGGAGAAGTATTCCATCAGTTGTACCGCGGAGATATGAGTACCGAGGAACTTTATGCGAAAATATCCGACACACTCACTATTTTAACGACAGGTGGTGAGCGTCATGAATAAACTTTATCTGAAACTTGCATGGAGCAACTTAAAAAACAGCAGACAGTTTTATCTGCCATATGTGATCGCAGGAATGTTGTCAGCCATGATGTTTTATACGATGTGTGCGATCCAGGGGAATGAAGGACTCTCAAAGATGCGCGGAGGAGCCAGTGTCCAGATGGTTCTTTTCTTTGGAGTGATCGTCGTAGGTGTGTTTGTCAGTATCTTTTTGTTTTATACGAACAGCTTTATTATGAAGCGCAGAAAAAAAGAACTTGGGATCTATAATATTCTTGGCATGGGAAAAATCCATATTGCCAAAATCATGGCATGGGAAACGTTTTTTTCTTTCCTGATCGCAGTTGGCGGCGGCCTGATACTCGGTATCGTATTCCAGAAATTACTGACTATGTTTTTGTACCGGCTGACCGGATTAGATGCAGCAATTCCGTTTTACATTTCAGGATGGGGATGCCTTCATACCGCAGAACTTTTTGGTGCCATTTATGTATGTATTCTTCTTTACAATCTGATGCAGATCCGGCTTTCAAATCCGGTGGAATTGCTGCATAGCGGAAGTACGGGAGAACGTGAACCGAAAACCAAAATTCTGCAGGCAGTGCTTGGAGTAGTTTGTATTGCAGCCGGTTATTATATGGCAATCACTGTGGATAACCCGGTAAAGGCGATTACTCTGTTTTTCGTTGCAGTCATGCTGGTTATTATCGGAACCTACTGGCTGTTTAATGCCGGCAGTATCGCATTTTTAAAATTACTTCGGAAAAACAAGCGTTATTATTACCAGACCAGACATTTTACAACGGTTTCCGGCATGATCTACCGGATGAAACAGAATGCTGTGGGACTAGCAAATATCTGTATTTTGTCAACAATGGTACTGGTTGTGATTTCTATGACAGTATGTATGTACGCCGGACTTGAAGATGAGTTAAAAACACAGTATCCGGCAGAGCTGGAAGTACTGTTTTATGACCCGGATGGACAGCAGGATTCCGGGACATTTGACCGGATGACAGATGAGATTGAAAATGTGATAAAAGAAAATGGCAGAGTAATAACAGGCAGACAAAAAGGAATCTATGCGGGGGCGGCAGTCATGCTGTCTGGAAATAAGGTTATAGCACTGGATCGTTCGAATATGGATTTTTCCAATATGTATATGCTTGAAGTTATGACAAAACAGGGATTTGAGGAATATATGCAGGAATCAATCCCGGATATTTCAGATGGAAGCGTGGCAATAATGGCAGATCCTGTGTATGAGCTGGAGAGCATTGTGATTGGTGATGATGAGTATCCGGTGGAACAGACCATGAAAATTCCGGGGAAAGATGCAATGACGGAATTAGTGGGAGGTACTGTAATCGTGATTGCAAAAGATGAAACTGCATTAGAAAAGATGCGTCAGCAGTTATCAGATATGGAGACGGCTGCCTATGGGGAAGATCGAAAAGTTGACCTTACCTATATGATGAACTTTGATATGAGTGGATCTGTGGAAGAAAAAATTGCCTGCGCAAATGCTGTGCGGGAGCACCTCAATGAATGGCAGAATGATGAGACAAATCCACAGATTATGCGGTTGGAGTATAATGTAGTATCAAGAGCGGAGGGCCGCATAGATTATGAGTCAAGCAATGGCGGTTTGTTTTTCCTTGGATTGTTTTTGGGAAGCATGTTTTTGATGATCACGGTACTGATTATTTATTACAAGCAGATATCCGAAGGTTATGAAGACAAAGAACGGTTTGCCATCATGGAGAAAGTCGGAATGAGCAACGCAGAGGTAAAGGCCTCGATCCGTTCCCAGGTGCGCACGGTATTTTTCCTGCCGCTCGTCACGGCAGCATGTCATCTTGCAGCAGCATATCCGATGCTAAAAAAACTGCTTGCACTGGTGGCTTTGTATAACGGAACCCTGTTTGCATGGTGCTTAGCAGGCACAGTGCTGGTATTTGGACTGATCTATCTGGCAGTCTTTGCAGTTACATCAAGAAGCTATTATAAAATTGTAGGAAATCAGGTATAAGACGGCTGCCGCATCTGTTTTGCAATGGACAGATGCGGTATTTTTGACATTGGAGTCCGTTCTGTGTTAGAATCAGTCGAAATTAAAAAATGAGAGTTTGAAGATGGAGATCGTATGACTGTGCATTGTCCCTAAAAGGATAGAAACGAGGAAGATTATGGAACAGATAAAAAATATTATTTTTGATGTGGGGGATGTTTTACTCTCCTACCGGTGGAAATATATGCTGATGGATTACGGGCTTTCAGAGGAAGAAGCAGTGCGCATTGGAACAGAAATGTTTGATGATCCGGAAGGATTGTGGGGACTGCTTGATCTGGGAACCGTCCCGCAGCAGGAGATCATTGAGCGTTATTGTAGAAAATATCCGGCAGATGAAAAGGTGATCCGCTGGTTCATCGGGCATGGAGAGTATATGCCTGTAGCAAGACCTGCAGTCTGGGAACTTGTACACGAACTGAAAAAGCAGGGGTACGGGGTGTATCTGCTATCCAACTATTCAGAGGAATTATTCAAAAAGCATACAGAATACGCGGATTTCATGAATGATATTGACGGACTGATCGTGTCCTATATGGTGCACAAAGCAAAACCGGATCCGGCGATTTATGCGGCACTCTGCGAGAAATATGAGTTAAATCCATCTGAATGTCTGTTTTTTGATGACCGTCTGGAGAATGTACAGGCAGCGATAAGCTATGGCATGCAGGCGAAGCGGGTATTGTCAAAAGAGGGGCTTGTGGAGGATCTGGAGAAAATTGTGCAGGTGTATAAGAGTTTGCAAAAGAAATAGGGGTTGTTTTTTTTGCATTCAATGCATATAATATACTTAACAAGGGAGCTGGTCGGATAGCTTGTACCTATCCGTTCCGGCGTTATGTCTTAAGTTATAGAATAACCGTCCAACCTTTAGCCGGGGAGTGGACGGTTATTTTTTGCGCTTATTATCTCTAACAAGCGTAATGATCGCACATATCATGATAACAAATGTAAATAAGTCTGAGTATGTAACCATATTGCCGTCCTCCTATATCAAGACTCGGAGGAGCAGGCGCAACCGTCCACCGGCTGCCTGGGTAAATATATTATATTGTCAATGTGTCACAAGGGAAAATAAGAACTTCTATGAAAAATAAAAGTAAGCAGACAACGGGAATCGAACCCGCTGAAAACATCTTATAAATATTGAAAAATCAATGTATTTATAGAAATGTGGAGTATCTTGTGGAATACTTTTTATAAATTAATATGATTATCCTCGCAAAATTTTAAAAAGTGTTTTTGATTTGTTTTGGTATCTTTAAGGTCGAATAATTCTAACCAGTGGTGATATTTCTGCTCCTTTTTCTGTTCGGAAGCATTTTTAAACAGGGTATCTTGCATGTATTGATCGATTTGGTTATCTATAGCAGCGCGTTCACTGGAAAATGTCTGCATATAGGTACTTTTCATAATATGATCAGTTTTCCATCCACCGCGTTCCTGGGCGTATTTATCCGGAATACGAAGTACTGCCATGACGGATGCGTTTACATGCCGTTACGGTATAATAACGACAAACGGAAAAAGCCTTTATTTTCAAGGGGTTTGAGCGTTTGCCGTCATTTATTCAATTCCTTTTCCAAGTTGAAATGTGACGAGAAAATCATCGAAAAAAGGAGGTTGTTTCATTAACGACAAAATTTAATAGTGCCAGCGGTCCGGTATTGCCGGATCGCTGATTGCCGTGGGCGTTTCACTTTTACAGGTGGGCGCCCTTTTTCATACCCATTTTCAGGAGAAAGGAGATTCACATGGAATTAAACGAAATGGAAAAACGGCTGCTGTTTCAGGTTGAAGGTGACTATCAATCCAAAATTCTGAATGAGCTTTACATGACCGCCCGGTACACAAAGAATCTCGAACAGCGGAAGGCAGCGGAAAATCTGATGGAAAAGTTACGCGTCCTGACGGATGCCGAGTGCATGGACATCGTGCGGGATATTCAGAAGAATTACCGTCTGCCCTACCCGCCCCGGACGATCGGGGAAAAGATTGCCGAGGCCAGACAGCAATCCGGCGCAGAGAAATTGAAGGGGCATGACATCATGGCGCTGGAACGCTTTGACCCGGAGGTAAGGCACATGATTGTCTTTGATGTGCTGTCTTATGATTCCCCTGTGGGTGACAGGGGCGATAAGATGCGCCTGTTCCTGACGGATGCCGGCTATCAGAAATTCTTAGACAGCCAGGAACGGGGCGAAGTCAAACTGAAAAACCATGCGAAGGTTTCAGGCGGGCACCTCCACTATGACCGCAGGGACCGCGCCTTGTAACGGAAATAACCGGAGAAAGGAGGCTGTGAAATGGCTGTATTCCGGGTAGAAAAAACGAAGGACTTCACGATCATGTGCAACCACCATCTGCGCAATACGGAACTGTCCTTAAAGGCAAAGGGGCTTCTCTCCCTCATGCTGTCGCTGCCGGAAGATTGGGATTATACCACAAAGGGACTCGCCCATATCTGTAAGGACGGTGTGGATTCGATCACTACCGCCCTGAAGGAGCTGGAGCGGCACGGGTATCTCACCAGGCAGCGCCTCCGCTATGAGAACGGGCAGCTCGGAGATATTGAATATACCATCCATGAAAAGCCTGTAAACGCTGAAAAACAGACGTTTCCACCTAAACGGGAAAATCCAAGACAGGTAAATCCAGGACAGGCAAAACCTGAACAGGTGGAACCAGGACAGGAAAATCCCGCACAATTAAATACTAATCCACAAAGAACTAAAAAATCAAAAACGGATATATCAAGAACCCATCAATCAATCTATCCAGCAGAGCCGGAGGCGGCAGGCCGCCCGGATGGGATGGATCGGATTGGATTGATAGACGCATACAGCAAAATCATCAAAGAAAATATTGAGTATGACTGTATGGTCTCCCGGTATGGGAAAGAACGCTTAGACGAGACCGTGGAGCTTATGCTTGAAGTGGTTTTATCCAAACGCCCCTTTATCCGTATCGCCGGGGATGATTTTCCCAGGGAGGTGGTAAAGGGCCGTTTCCTGAAGATCAATTCCGACCACCTGGAGTATGTCTTTGACTGTATTGACAAGAACACTACAAAAGTCGGGAATATCAAGGCATACCTGCTGGCGGCGCTGTATAATGCCCCGGCAACAATGGACAGTTATTACCGTGCCGAGGTCAACCATGACCTGTACGGCTGTTAGGCGCCTCTGGGCGTCTTTTTTCATCACGGAAAGGAGGCGGGGCACGATGAAAAGAAATACTGTGCCGGCACGATGCCCGGCGTAACCAAAGAACAGATTCAGGCGGCGCGGGAGGCGGACCTGTTCGCATACCTGCAGTTCCATGAGCCTGGGGTACTGAAACGGGACGGGCCCAATTACCGGCACAAGGAACATGACAGCCTGATCTATGTGACCGGGAAAAGGTACTGGTACTGGAACAGCCGGGGCCGGAGTATCAACGCCCTGGATTATCTGATCCAGATTCGGGGCTATGGGCTGGTGGATGCGGTCCATACGCTGGTAGGCGGAGAAATCCAGCAGGCACCGGCCTATCGGAGTGCAACAGAAAAAGCCCATGTGCAGAAAGAACCGGAGAAGAAACCTTTTTCTCTCCCCTGGGCCAGACGGTGTGCTACCTCTGCTGTTTCCTATTTACAGCGGCGCGGGATCAGCTCTGATGTGATTGGCCGGTGTTTCCGGAAAGGGCTGTTCTATGAGGCACGGTATCATGGCGAGCCGGTCTGTGTGTTTGTGGGAAAGGATGAAGCCGGCAAAGCGAAGTTTGCCTGTATGCGGAGCATTACCGGCAATCTCAGAAAAGATGTTTACGGCAGCGACAAGGAATACAGCTTCTGCTATCCACCGAGGAATCCGGGCAGCCGCCATGTGGCGGTCTTTGAGGCACCCATTGATGCCCTCTCCCATGCCACGCTGCAGGAATTGGAAGGCTGGAAATGGGACGGCTACCGGCTGTCTTTAGGCGGCACTTCCCATGTGGCGCTGACTGCATTTTTGAAACGCCACCCGGAAATCCGGCGCGTCAGCCTCTACATGGACAATGACCTTGGAGGCCTTAAAAATGCCAGGAGGATCAAGGCAATGCTCCATGAAGATCAGCGGTTCAAACATATCCGGGTGGGGATCAACCCGCCCCGTATAGGAAAGGACTACAACGAAATGCTGCTCCATGTTACGAAGAAAATGAAAGACCATCAACAACAATGCCGCCAGAAACAGGCAGCTATTTCAATTTGACAGGAGGATTTTAGAAATGATGAACACAGAGAACACCGCTTTACAGATGATTGCCGAAGCTGCCCGGTGTCCGGACTATGGCCCCGACATGGTTAAGGCGCTGATGAAAAAGCTGGATATGAACGAGAAAGGCTTTGCACTTCTGATGAACGTCGCCCCTTCCACGGTCCGGCTCTGGACCAGCGGTGCAGCGCAGCCATGCGGAACAGCAAAGCGGCTCATGCAGATTTACGAGACCGGGCCGGAGATCGTCGGCAAGATTGCCGGAGGGCAGCCGCCGGCAGATGGGAGGAATCTATAAATGGCACCGGTCACTATGAAAGATGATGCGCTTCCGCAGATTCACTTAGTCCGTGATACAGATTTAGGCGTATTTGCCTATGAACTCCATATCCTGGCCGGGGATTTCCTGCGGGAAAGTGAATTCAACCTGCGCTCACTGGCAACCAACACCGGGCCGGATTCTATCGCTATCATGGGAAAAAACCACATATGGATTGCTGATGCCCTGTCTGCCTACTATCCCACAGGAGAGCTTTACCGGATGGCCGCCATGACGGAATACCCCGGCGCCAGGGCTTTCCTGTTCCACACAGAGCGTAAGGAGGACGGACGGCTGTACGGGGATGTCCTGATGACGGACCTTGACACGCTGCGGCAGGACATAGAACGGAATACCCTCTACCCTTACGGAGTCAACATGGAATACCGGGACGGCACGAAGGCGGAGGCAGGCATTGAAAAATGGGAGGCAATGGAACTATGCGAAAAGGACGCCCTGAAAACCTGGCGCTACCTCTATGCGCCGGAGCAGGTGACGGAATGGCAGCACCACTATTCCAACCTGTTCAGCCAGTGGAAGGCACAGGCATTTTCCTATATGCCCCAGGATTTGGAGGAACGTCTGAATGTGGAGTATATGGAGGAGGCGCAGAATCCGGACACAGATATGTACCGCATACCCCTGGGAACGGCGAAGCAGTTGCTTCTTGACGGGGCTTCGGTCTACCGCCTCCTTCCCGGAGGGGCGGAAAAGATTGCGCCTATTGCGGCTGTCCGGGCGGGCCTCTGGTATGAGCATTATCGGGAGTTTGCCGTTACCCCGGAGGACCTGGGCGCGCTTGACCGGCTGGTCCGCAGGGAGACAGACCGGCTCATGAGAATACGCCCGCAGCTTGATAAATCACAGGAACGCCGCCCTTCCCCGGAGCGGTGATTTTTTATGACAGACTGGAGGTGATATTGATTGGCGGATAACATACAGCATGAAGATTTCGGGGAAAAGATCGGCGGCGCGAAAAAAGACTTATGGAAGGACCGGGGGCTCTATGTGAACGACCTGGACGCCATGAATGAGCGCGAAGCCGAGAAATTTGTAAAAAAGGATAATATCTGGAAGAAACCGGATTATCAGGCCATGCTTGATGATGGGATTCCCCTTGGCGTGGTGTATTTCATCAAAAAGGCGAGGGACGGATTAAATGCCTCCCCGCAGTATTACCGCAGGGATGATACGCCGGAGAAACGCCTTGCAAGGCAGAAAGAATATATCCAGACGGTACGGGAGCTGCAGGGCGCGGTTTCGGAAGTCCGCACCGTGGAGGACGCCATGCAGGTCTATGACCGTTTCTTTGTGGAAAACGGGTATCTGGAACAGGTGCAGGGCTGGGGCAGCGGCACCCATTACCAGGTGACGGAGAAGGGCCGTGAGAACCCGGCCATTACAAACAAGCTGTCCAATACCCTGATGGTCCGCTCGGCAGGATATTTTGAGCGGAACTTCACACAGAAAGCACAGAAGGAACAGTTTGGCGTTTCCAAAGACCAGAAGGTGCCGAAGGGCTATGCGATCCATTTCAACGACGGGAAGAATACTTATTCCAAAAATAATGACTGGAAACCTGATACCTGGTATGTGACGAAGGGCTATTCCATCTTACAGACAAATTTTGAAACGCGGGAGGCTGCCCTGAAATGGGTGCAGGAGCTGGCAAAAGGCCGCAGCAAAAGCGGAAAGACGCGGTTTGTGCCTCCACAGCTTATCGCTGTGCGGCGAACCGGGCCGGATTACAGGAACGGCGCAGAGATTACCGGGCAGCACTACCTTGATACCTTCGGATTCCGCGGCGGTGAGTTTGGGAACTGGATGAACCAGAATGACCGGCAGGCTTCCCTCAACATGGGGTTTGAAGCACTCAAAGATTTGGCGGCAGCCCTGCAGGTCAGCGACAAAGATATTGCCTATCAGGGGACGCTTGCTATCGCTTTCGGCGCCAGGGGCAGCGGCAATGCGGCAGCCCACTATGAACCGCTTCGCAAGGTTATCAATCTCACGAAGATGCACGGGGCCGGCTCTTTGGCACATGAATGGTGGCACGGGTTGGACGATTACCTGGGTACGAAAATGGGCGTAAAGGGGATGCTCTCAGAACAGCCCCGCCTCTATGCGCCATTTCAGAAGTTAATTGAAGCCATGAAATATAAACCGGAGACACCGGAGCAGGCGGCGAAACGCACCGAAGCACAGACAGAGCGCACCCGGAAAAACGCGGCAAGCTGGCTGGATTCTGCGGTGCTCGGTTCCTTGAAACGGCATGGCAATGAGGAACAGCTGGAAACTTACGCGGTTCTCAGGGAGGCGTTTCTGTCCGGCGAGGCCGGCTCCGTGGAACAGATCAGTGCCTTTAAGAAGTCTGTCACCGGGCGGGTGATCCCCAAAAGTGAGCGGGAAAGGCTGGAAATATTCGAGCACATGCTGTCCGGGATGCAGGCACAGGAGGCCCCGCAGATTGGACGTGTGGAGACCGATTTTTACCGAAATTCCGTGCGCATGGGAAAGGAATGTGAAAAGGACGGCGGCTATTGGGACAGCAACGTGGAAATGACCGCCAGGGCCTTTGCCTGTTACATCAAGGATAAGCTGCCCTATCAATCGGATTATCTGGTGGGCCATGCGGATTGTGCCGTTACCTTTGTTTCCGATAAAGACGGAAAAATGGAGGTTTTGAAAGCCTATCCTGAAGGTGAGGAACGGCGGGCTATCAACGCGGTATTTGACGAGATCGTGGCAGACCTGAAACGGGAGCAGATACTTACCCATTCGGATGTGACGCTGCCCCTTCCGGCGCAGCCATTAGCAGAGAATGAGCAGATTTCCATATTTACGGCAGAGCGGCCTTCGGTCATGGCGCAGCTTGCAGCGGCGAAGCCGGCAGAAAAAACTACCCCGGCACAGGCGGTCCCGAAAAAGAGCCGTGTGCCGGAGATTTAAGGAGGTGTGAAAGATTTTGGAAGAAAATAAAGATTACCGTGCTTACCGGTACGGCGATCATTTGGAACCAGGTGCAGAGCTGAAAATCGAGCACAGTGTTTCTTGTGAAGATGTGGATATTTCCTCCCTGATTACAATGGGCGCCGAAAATCTGGAGGCCATGCGCCAGGGAAGTATCGACGGTGAACAGAAAGCCTATGAGATTGTGGTCGCGGCGGCAAAGCAATGGGAAAAGCAGGCAGCCGCCACGCAGATGATCAACCGGGCGCTTTCTTACCTGCGAACCCCGGAGGTGGAGCATACCGCAAATGAATGGCGCAAAACCGACAACTGGCGGAATGACGAAGAAATCAGCAACCGTGTCTACCGCATGAGTTGTGGTATTTGGGAAGATACCAAATATGACCGGGAAACCAAACAGAGCGTACCGGTTGCCTGGTATGTGACCTGGGATGTCTATGTGAACTCCCCAAAGCAGGGTTATGGCGAAAAGATTGCCGGGCAGAATCAGAAACGCTACACGGACAAGGCCGCCGCTGAAAAGTATCTGGAAGGCCGGAAAAAAGCCTACTCCCATTTATTCACGGAAATTTCCCCGCAGATACCAAAACAGTATGAGCACCATTTTACCGTGTATGGAGCACTCCTGCCGGGGTACACGGTGGAGGGTCAGGAACCGGCAAAACCAGACCGCACCGCCACCGAAGTTTCGGAGGGCGGTATTTCTATACCTGAAAAGCCGGAGAAACCTTCCGTGCTGGGAAAGCTGTCTGCGGCCAAAACGCAGGAGAAAACACCTGCTGCTCCCGGTGCGGCAAATAAAAAGAAGGAGGATATGCAGCTATGAAGGTGTTAATGGTAGAGCCGGGCAAATCGCCCTATGAGACTGAAATTGAGGGCGGGCTGGAATCCTTGCAGACTGCCGTTGGCGGAGATATTCAGGCAACTTATCCCTTTGATGATCTGGTTGGACTGATCTGCAATGATGAAGGCAAGCTCATAGGTCTGCCCTTAAACCGGGCACTTTATGATGATGAGGGCCATTTGTACGATATTGTTCCCGGCAATTTTTTGATCGTCGGTTTGGGCGAAGAAGATTTTACAGACCTTCCCGCTGACCTGATGGAGAAATACACGGAGCGATTCAAATACCCGGAGAAGTTCTTCCGTCTGGCGGGTGAGATCGTTGCGGTGAAGCAGCCCCTCCCACCGGAAGAAAAGCAGCAGCCGGCTTCTGTCATGGAGGAACCGGGCAGGGATGACATAAGACTTGACGATACCACGGATTTGGCCTTTGACTTGGATGAATTTTTCAGGCAGAACAGCGGGGCCTATGCAGACCTGTACCCGGATTCCCATGCAGAGAAAGAGCGCATGGCGGACGAGCTGCTTTCAGGAGATACCGGAAAAATCCGAATGAGGCTGGCGGCATTTGAGCGCGAGGAACACATGGAGGGAGAAACAGCGCCGCTTTTAGCGCGTATTTCTTCCTATGAGAAAGAGTACGGGATCAGCGCTTATTCCATTTACCAGCTTGGCTTATCGGACAATACAGACAATCTCCGTTTTATGTCTCTTGACTGGCTGGAAAGCAAAGGGCTTTCCGTGGACCGGGATCATTACCAGATGGTCTATGCAATGCAGCGGGAACCGGGCGAAACACTGGAGGATATTTACAGGCGTTTTAATATCGACCACCCGGAAGATTTCAGGGGCCACTCCCTTTCCGTTTCCGATGTGGTGGTCCTGCATGAGAATGGTGCAGACGCCGCATATTACGTGGACAGCATCGGCTTCAAGGAGCTGCCGGGCTTCTTCGGCGCAGGCGCGCCGGAAGCGAAACGGGATGTTTCGGTGCGGGAGCAGCTTGACAATGCAAGAAAACAGGCGGCACAGACAGAGCCGAAAATATCGGATAAAAGGCCCAGAGAGCCGGAAAGGAGCTGATAGCTTATGCTGATGGCAGTAGAAGGCCCCTATGCCCTGATGGTGCAGCCGGACGATATTTTAATTTCTCCCCGTGAGGTAGACGAGCATTTTGGAACGATGGTCTGCTTCCACTCCCGCTACGCACTGGGTGACAGTCACAATTACATGGATAAAGATGATTTCCTGCGGGAGATGTATTTAGATACCGTGGGGCATGATGAAGCGGGTCTGAAACGCTATGAACATATGGTGAACATTGTGAGCAGCCGGTTCCGGCACGGGCCAAAGACGGAGGAACGGGCGGTTGATGACGCCATGCTGAAGGTGATCTCCGAAAAATACATTACGCTGCCCCTTTATCTCATGGATCACAGCGGCCTTGCCATGCAGACCACAAGTTTCAATGATCCCTGGGACAGCGGGCAAGTCGGTTGGATTTATGTTTCCAAAGAGAATGTCCTAAAAGAGTTCGGCGGCGAAAAAATGACCGGCACCATTCGGAAAAAGGCGGAGGATCTGATGCGCAGCGAAGTGGCCGCTTATGATTCCTACCTGCGGGGCGAGTGTTACGGCTTTGAGCTTTACAAAAACGGCGAGCTTACGGATAGCTGCTGGGGCTTCATGGGTGACTTGGCCGATGTCTGTAAAGATATGGCTGAATATCTCCCGGAGGGCTGTAAGAATATGGTGGACCACCTGGAGGAACAGGATCACCCGGCGACCATCATCAAGACGCTTTTGAAACATGCGAAAATCCAGGTGAACCAGGCGGCAAAAGCCTTTGAACATACCCCGCGCCAGCAGGTGATCGGGGACGCTCGTTAAACAGTTATTTCCTATTTGTTATTACAGATTCTATCAGGAAGGAGGATGCACATGCAGGAAGAATTGGAACAGCGGACCGTTTCGGTCTCCATCCAGGCGGCAAAGCTGTCCGGGCGGGTGCTGCGTTCTGCGATTGCCGCTGTGCTCAGGAAAATGGAGCAGGAACGCACTACCCCGAAAGTCGGCAGGAACAGCATGAAACGGCTGACCTATAAAGACCCTGGAGCCAATACCATTGAAGTGTCCGGCAGAATCCGCTCTTTTGAGCGGTACGCCAGGAAACACCAGGTCCGCTACCATATTGAAAAAGAGCTGGGGACCGATCCCCCGAAATGGACGGTCTATTTCAAAGCAAACCAGGCGGACGCACTGACAGCGGCTTTTAAGGAATTTACGAGGAAGGATCTTACCCGCAGCACCAGGCCGTCGCTTCTTTCCCAGCTTCATAAATTTAAGGAGCTGGCGCAGGTGCTTGGCCGTGACCGGGTAAAGAACAAGGAACACGGAGGGCCGGAACGATGAAGATAGATACCGATGCCCTGAAAAAGCAGGTGATCCTCCATCTGCCCTATCTTCTGTTCCTTCTGGTCTTTGCGAAGCTGGGCGAGGCGGTTCGCCTTGCCCCCGGAGCGGATGCCTCACAGAAATTATTAGGGCTTTCCGAAGGTTTCTCACTGGCTTTTCAGAGTATGTGGCCGGGTGCGGCGCTGGACTGGCTGGTGGGATTATGCGGTGCGGTGATTGTGCGGCTGGCTGTCTATCTCAAAGGAAAGGATGCCAAAAAGTACCGCAAAAATGTGGAATACGGATCGGCCCGTTGGGGCAACAAAACAGACATTGCCCCTTTTATGGACCCGAAACCGGAAAACAACATTATCCTGACGCAGACCGAGGGGCTTATGATGTCCGGCAGGCCGAAGAATCCGGCCCATGCCCGCAATAAAAATGTGCTGGTAGTCGGTGGTTCCGGCTCTGGAAAGACGAGATTTTTTATCAAGCCCAATCTTATGCAGATGCACAGCTCCTATGTCGTCACCGATCCGAAAGGTACGGTCTTGATTGAGGTGGGAAAGCTGTTAAGCCGCGGCACACCGAAACTGGATAAGGACGGCAACCCGGTCCGGGGAAAGAATGGAAAAATCGTGTATGAGCCTTATAAGATCAAGGTATTCAATACGATCAATTTTTCAAAAAGTATGCACTATAACCGTGCGACTTGTTCGCCGCTGAAAAGGCGGCGCACAGCGCTGTTTTTAATCAGTT
>OBAA01000105.1_pt1 | contig 100509 bp, 85 predicted proteins | sample 1475961 | NCBI WGS metagenome assembly OBAA01 (sample SAMEA2579960, study PRJEB22360) | human gut metagenome | biome: human gut; feature: human-associated habitat; material: faeces | place: Denmark | collected 2008/2010 | reverse complement strand
TATTTATTTTATATCATAAAACAATATTTTTTATATATACTGACAAAAACAGGAGAAGAGGGAAACATGGAAATCAGACAGTTGGAATATTTTCGTGCAGTGGTGGAAGAGGGAACGGTGAGTGGTGCTGCGAAAGTTCTTAAAATGACACAGCCACCGGTCAGTTATCAGATGAAAATGCTTGAAGAAGAACTTAATGTACAGCTTTTTTTTCGTGGAACAAAGAAAATTACATTGACAGAAGCTGGAAAGGTGTTGTATGCAAGGTCTGGCAGCATTTTAAAAATGTTAGATGTTACAAAGCGTGAGGTGGTCAAGGCAAGCCAGTCTGCAACGATACATATTGGTATTACACCATCTACGGTTCTGATGATGTCAGAATATATTGAGAGGTTTTCAAAACAATATCCGGGGATTCATTTTGATATTCATGAGGGATCGACATTCAATTTAAAAGAACAATTAGAAAAGCACATGATAGATATCACAACACTGCGTACGCCGATCACGCTGAACGGTTGTAAGACAAAGAGGCTGATTCGGGAAAAACTGGCTGCCGTGGCAGCAGATGGATATGAGGGAATAGAGGGATTCAGGAAAAAGGATGGATCACAGATTAGTTTGAGAGAATTGTCAAAGGAACATCTGATATTATCACACCGGTATCGGAATTATATTATTTCAGCGTTTGAGGCTGTTGGACTGACCTGCGATATCTATTATGAATGTGAGGATGCAAGAACAGCGATGACAATTGCAGAAAAAGGGATTGGAGTGGCAATTTTGCCAGAGTCCATGCGTGTGTCTGACTCGATGAGTGTTTATGGCATTACGGACGCTGATCTTACAACCGAGATATTGTTAGCATGGCGCGAGGAACGTTTGCCGGCAGAAGTGGAAGCATTTATTAAGGAAATGGAATTCGAGGAGGATTAACATGACGAAAGAAGAAAAAATTGCACGTTACAGTAAATTGAATCAGGAAGTGGTACCGGGGAAAATTGCGATGGCAAATAAGGCAGTGCAGGAGCTTGCGGAAAGACATCATGCAAAATATATAGATATCAATGATCCGTTAAAAGACCGGGATGGAAATCTCAAAGCAGAGTATACGATTGAGGGAATGCATATCAAGGAAGAAGGCTACCGTGCGATCTTTGATCTGTTTATGGGGTATGCAAAAGAGCCACGATGGAACGTCTGAAATATAGTTTGTCTTGTATGCAGGTCATAAAGATACATAGTCTCTTGCTTCCTCTGTGACAGTTTCGTATGCGAAAAGAATCATTTTCAAAAGATTTTGGCTCTGCAATCCAGCAGAATGTATCAGCCATTCGAAATAGCGTTGTCGTGTGAAAATAAATGTGTTAAAATATTCTAATTCACGACAATAGTTCTGTCTGGGATTTATGCAGCCGGTTGTTGTATAATTTAGGTAATGGTTCGGGATAGAAGAGGAAAAACATGAATATAAAAAAGATAAAAGCCGTAATTTTTGATATGGACGGCACACTGATCGACACGGAAAAATATTACCGCATGTTCTGGCCAAAGGCATTAGCGCATTTTGGATATGAGATGACGGACGAGCAGGCACTTACCATGCGGTCACTCGGACAGCCGTATGCACCACAGCATTTAAAAGAAATGTTTCATGATCCGGATCTGGATTATACGGCGATCCGAAACTACCGCAAACAGATTATGGGAGAATATCTGGAGAAAAACGGAATTGAAATCAAAAAAGGTGCAATCGAACTTCTTGATTATTTAAAGGCACAGGGTATTCGCCGTGCAATCGCGACGGCGACAGATCAGGTGCGTACGGAACAGTATTTAAAGCAGCTTGGTCTTTACGGTTATTTTGATCAGATCATCTGTGCAACGATGGTGGAACATGGAAAGCCTTCACCGGATATCTATCAGTATGCATGCAGACAGCTTGCGCTTTTGCCGGAGGAATGTATCGCAGTTGAGGATTCCCCAAACGGTGTATGCAGTGCTTATGGTGCAGGCTGTAATGTTGTGATGGTGCCGGATCAGACCGAACCGGATGAGGCATTGCGTGGGAAGCTGGCAGCGAGGGTGGATTCGTTAGATGAGATCATAAAGCTGTTTAAGAAATTCCCTGGTCTGACAAAGGAAGACGAGGAGCATCAGCTCAGTAAAATCATAGAGATTGCGCAGGATAATTTAGATCATGCGAAAGAAGATATCCGGAAGATCAATGAAGATCTTGCCGATCTCCTCGAAGTCTACGATGCAAAGGATAAGGAAGGACTGGCACTCTGGAACAATGCAACCGCGCGGTTAAAGGAGGATGAACGGGAACTGGTGCGCTATGAAAAGGCGCGTAAGAAGCCGTATTTTGGGCGCATTGATTTCAGGGATCCAAAGGCGAAAGCGGATGAGGCTTATTATATTGGAAGAGTCGGCATCACGGACAGCAGCTCTGATCCGGTCGTGCTCGACTGGCGGGCACCGATTGCATCAGTATACTATGAGAGCAGGATGGGAACATGCCAGTATACCGTGAGCTCTGAGGGGACATTTGAGATTGATCTGAAACGCAAGCGCACTTACGAGATTGAAAATGACCGGTTAAAAGATTTCTTTGATTCGGATGTGGTCGCCAACGATGAACTGCTGACAAAATACCTTGCCCAAAATAAAAAGGCAGTTTTGGGCGAGATCATTGCGACGATCCAGAAAGAGCAGAACCTCATTATCCGCCGTTCGCCGAAAACGAACATCATTGTGCAGGGTGTCGCCGGTTCCGGAAAAACGACAGTGGCGATGCACCGTATTTCCTATATTCTATATAATTATAAAGATGATTTCCGCCCGGAGGACTTTTATATTATAGGAAGCAACCGGATCCTTTTGAATTATATTACAAGTGTTCTGCCGGAACTTGATGTGTATGGAATCCGTCAGATGACAATGGAGCAGCTTTTCATCCGCCTTTTGTATGAGGATTGGGACGAGACGCGGTTTTCTTACCACAATATCGACAAGACAGATGCAAAAAACAGCATCAAGGGCGGCACGGCGTGGTTTCTGGATTTAGAAAAATTCTGCCAGAACTATGAGAATCAGTCGATCGCAAAAGAAGACATTTATATGGAAAAGACTGGAAATCTCCTGTTATCAAAGGAGCAGATCGGACGTTATTTAAAAAATAATCCGAAAGTTTCCATGCAGAGCAAGATACTCATGTTAAATGAGATTTTGTATGCAAAATATGAAAATGAGGTTTCCGGGAAGTCCGTGACTTTTCCGCCAAAAGAGAAAAAGATTTTAGACAAAAAATACGCGTCTTATTTTGGGGATGGAAAATGGAGAGAATCTGTATTTACTTTTTACAGAGAATTTTTACTTGCGCAGCAGGAGGCAGGAAAAGAAGTCGATGTGCCGGAAAACTCGTTTGATGTCTATGATCTTGCGGCGCTTGCATATATTTACAAGAGGATCAAAGAGACGGATCCGGTGCGTGAGGCGAGCCATGTAGTGATTGATGAGGCGCAGGACTTTGGCATGATGTCATACAGATGCCTGCATTACTGTCTGTATGGCTGTACTTACACGATCATGGGTGATACATCCCAGAATATTCATTTTGAGTATGGTTTAAACGACTGGGAAGAGTTGAAAAAACTGATTTTGACCGGGATCTTCGATGCGTTTGGACTTCTTAGGAAAAGTTACCGCAACACAGTGGAAATTTCTGAATTTGCAAATGAGATCCTGCGTCATGGGGATTTTTCTATTTATCCGGTGGAACCTATTATCCGTCATGGAAATCCGGTTCAGACGGTGGCATGTCCGGATGAAAATAAATTGCTTGCAGATACCGTCACTACGATCAAAAAATGGCAGCAGGACGGTTATGAGACGATCGCTGTGATCTGTCGTGATGAGGCGGAAGCGGCACAGGCTGCGGAAGAACTAAAGAAATATGTAAAAATTGTAGAAACAGATCTGGAAAAAGCCGAGTTCGGGGATGGCGTCATGGTGCTTCCTGTCTCCTACACGAAAGGACTTGAATTTGATGCTGTGCTGCTGTTTGATCCGACGCAGGAAAAATACCCGTCGGATAACGGGCATGTCAAACTTCTGTATGTGGCTGCGACCCGCGCACTGCATGAACTTGTGGTTTTGTACCGTGGAAAACTGACCGGGATCCTTGCCGACAAAGTCCCGGAAGGAAAACATATGAAAGAGTTTGCGGCAGAAACCTTGACAAAAACAGCGGAATTTGAACGGGTGCAGCACACGGAAAAAGAGATCGAACAGCAGCGCAGGATCGAGGGCGCAAAGGATATGGCAGAGCGCGAGTATATCGGTCCGAAGCGCATTGTCATTAAACCGCAGGGGAAAGAAAATGAGGCTGAGGCAAGAGGAAAAACGTTGACAGGGCAGAAAATGGCATCTGCCTATAAGAGAGCTGTGGCAGCGCCAGCCAGAAAAGCAGCAGACAACTCTGGAAAAAACGAAGGAAACCATACGGAGGAAATCATCCTGTCTCCGTACGAATTTGGCGCGATCCCGGACAATGCGATCCTCCGTGTTAAAGGCCATTCCCGAAACAATTTTGCCATCAAATGGATCAAAAAGACAAAAAGCTATGTGGAACTTTCCAGTATGTACGGACTTTTACGCATCACACCGATCACACCGGAGGTGATCCGGGTCAGTTTCGTGAAGGGTGTCACGGAAAAAATTGGCGATACAGCATGGAAAGGAAAGGCGGATACAGCATTTACATGGAGTGCAAAAGAATCCAAAATGCTGGTAGAAATTGCAACGGAAAAAGTTACCGTGCGCATTGCAAAAAATAATGGAGCGGTCTGTTTTTACAATGAGAAAAAGCAGTTACTGCTTACGGAAAAAGCGGAGGAACCGAGGTTTCAGGAAGGCGGATGTAACTGGACATTTTTTGAATGGGAAAAGTCCGAACATTTGAAAGCAAAGGGACTGCTTGCCACTGACTTTATGGATGTGACGGCAAAAGCAAAATATATTTCCCATGGAGGAAAAAAGTTAAGAATGCCGCTTGTAATATCGGAAAAGGGATACGGGCTTGCCGTAGCATCAAAAGGAACCGTGCTGTTTTGTGGGATACGGACTTTTGAACCTTATATCATGGCGGAGGGGAGTCAGAGCGATTATTATTTTATCAGTGAAAAGAACCGTGAAAAATTAGTTGAAATCTACCAGAAAACGTTGACTTTACAACCGAAGTTTTAAATATGATATGGATATTGATTGAATCAGAAAAGCGGTTTGTTTTATAATGGAGCGGATAAGAAAGAATAGGAGATCAGTGTGCAAAACTTGTTTTCATTAGAAAGCAGCGCAGGAAAGGGAGTTTAAATGAATATAAAAAATTTAGAAAACAACGCAAGAAAATATGTGAGCAGTCTTGGAAATTTTCATGTATTAGAGTATCAGTCAGACGCCTCCGTTGCGCCGGAAAATGCGAGAAATGAGTACTTTATGAGTAAAATGGGTGTCCGCAGACGCCAGATCGTTATTGAACTAAACGGAAAAGAGTCTGCCATTATCCAGGCGGGCAGCATGCAGTGGATGGCAGGTCATGTGAAAGCAACCACAGGGATCAAGGGAGTCGGTGATTTTGTCGGCAAGATGGTCAAAGGTGCGATCACAAAGGAGACAGCAGTCAAACCGGAATACGTCGGCAACGGCATTCTGGTGTTAGAACCTACCTATAAATATCTGATCTTAGTGGATGTCGGATCCTGGGGTGAAAAGGGCATGACGATTGAGGATGGCATATTTTATGCCTGTTCCGGAACCGTAAAAAATAAGCTGACGGCGCGGAAAACAATCTCATCGACCGTGCTTGGCAAAGAAGGATTTTTCAACTTAAGTCTGGTCGGGGAAGGTGTCGCAGCATTGGAAAGTAACGTGCCGTATGAAGAACTGATTGAGGTGGAACTTGACAATGATGAATTAAAAATTGACGGAAATCTTGCAGTCTGCTGGTCCTCTGGTCTGGAATTTACTGTGGAGAGATCGACGAAAACGCTTGTGGGTTCGGCAGTCAGCGGTGAAGGACTCGTCAATGTGTACCGCGGAACCGGAAAAGTGCTCATGAGCCCGGTCGCACCGACGGCGTCACTCTATGAGGCAACACATACGGTGGAGGCAAAGCCGGGAGTGGAGATGCATGAGGCGGAGTAGAAGAAAGAGTAGACATTATGGCGAAAAGGACAGTTTATCATGGCGGTTATACACCCGTTGAAAACCCGGAAATCTGCGTAGGACACAACACAAAAGATTTTGGCGTTGGTTTTTATTGCACGATCATAAAAGAACAGGCGCAGAGATGGGCAAGACGCTATGATGTAAAAATTGTGTCGATTTATGACGTGCGTTTAAATCAGGATTTAAACATCAAAGAATTTCGCGAGATGACAGATGAATGGCTGGATTTTATTTTTTGTATGTGGTCTGATTGATTATATTGCAAGAAAAACAAAAAATAAGAGAACTGATATTGTAAACTGGCTTGGTAAAGACCGGCTGCAGAAAATCTATGATCTGGCAGATGTTTATCATTGTGACAATATTGACAGGGTATGCGAAGATTTTATAGAAGAAGCGAAAATCCCGGATGGAATATTTGACAATGTAGCGGATTGCCGATATGCGATACCTTCTCATTGGGATATTGCAAAAGTATATAAACGTTTGATCAAACAGGTGGCACAGGAAAAACAAATTGGTATCGTGGATGCGCTGATAAAAGTATATAATTCTTTTCTCAGTGCAAAGATTGATGATTATAACAGCAGCCTTTATTATGAAAATCCATCTTATTTGCTGGAGTGCTACTTGGAAAATACAATTCTATAAATTAAATTTGGATAGTAACGTCGATCTGAAGAAAACGCTAGAATAGAAGGAAAGTTTAGATGAAAAACTGGATTGAAACTTACCAATTAGAAAATGGCGATTTTGATATTTCAGATGTGAATAAAGAATTAGTGAGCCAGATCCCGTCAGCAATACAGATGGGGAAAGTATATCAGCGATTGATTGTTGATACGGCTCTTTGGAATGAAAATTATGTTGATGAAATATATAGGGTTTATAATAGTGATATTTGTGATATAATAGATAATTATAATTGTAGCGCATATTATGAACCATCCTATATTATTGCCAGAGCATATCAAAAGGGTGGGTTTTAAGGGAATAAATAAGGCTTTTTATCTTACAATCTGATCCCATAAATTCGGATTTATCTAATCAATCCTCCGAAACCCTTGTATTTTCAAGGAAAATCAGCAATTTAATACTCGTTCCTTATGTATTTTCCCTTGTTTTTGCCCTTATGAGCCGAAACAAGGGAAATTTTTTGTTTAGGCTTCCCCGACCACCTTATCAAGCAGTCTTGCGGAAGTTCGTTTCGCTTCCCTTTTAGAGTGAGCGTAGATGTTCATTGTGGTACTTACGTCAGCGTGTCCAAGCAGTTCCTGCACATCCTTTGGTGCTACACCATTGGAGAGCAGATTACTGGTGAATGTGTGTCTCAGCATATGAAAATGGAAATCTTCAAATCCTTCCAGCTTCTTTTTTGCCGACCTTGTCATAACACCAACTGTACTCGGTGACTCGTATGCTCCGTCAGATCTCAGGCAGACAAAGGATATTTCCTTGTACCCGTCGGGTACTTCCTCTGTTCTCGGAATGCTGTGGCAACCTGCCTTGCGGTCTTACATAGACAAATTTGACTAAAAACCAATGGCAAGAATTATGTTTTGAAATATATCACTTTAAGGATACTTTCTTTTTTGTTCAAAAAGTGATATACTGAACAAAGCAATTCGAAAGGCGGTGAACTCACACAATGAGACTTATTCGAGGTAACTACTCGGTGCAGTTGTAAATCTGGCAACAGATTGTATCGAGCTTATTTTATGATGTTGTCAGTTGGCTGCGCCTATAATTGATGTACAAAACAAAAATATTCAAAATAGGAGTAGTTACGATGAAAGAAAAAGAATTGATAGACATTTGGAAAAGAGAAGAAAGTGTTGCACATATCCACGGATGGGATTTTTCTCACATCGAGGGAAGATATACGGAAGAAACGGACTTGCCTTGGAATTATCAAAACATCATACTGGATTACTTAAAACCAGAAATGAAACTGCTGGATATAGATACTGGTGGTGGTGAATTCTTGTTATCTCTCCGCCATCCTTATGTAAAAACAAGTGCAACCGAAGCCTATCCCCCAAATATTCAGCTATGCAAAGAAACCTTGCTCCCTCTCGGAATTGATTTTCGTGCAGGTGATGGAAAGGATATGTTGCCATTTGATGATTATGAATTTGATATTGTCATTAATCGTCACGGTGATTTTAATACCAAAGAAATACATCGTGTTTTGAAATGTGGAGGAATTTTTATCACTGAACAGGTTGGGGCTGAAAATGACCGTGAATTAGTGGAACTTCTCTTAGGGAAAACTGAACTTCCATTTCCAGAACAGTATCTTGATATAGTTAAAAAACGATTTTGTGATGTAGGTTTTGACATTTTGGATGCACAGGAATGCTTCAGACCAATCAAATTTTTTGATATAGGTGCACTTGTTTGGTTTGCGCATATTATAGAGTGGGAATTTCCTAATTTCTCTGTAGATAATTGCAAGAACAGATTACTGTATGCACAACAAATTTTAGAGAAAAATGGTTGTATTGAAGGAAAAATTCATCGTTTTTTATTGGTACTACGCAAGGCGAAATAAAAATTGACTATAAAAAAACAAGGGCGAAGATGTGTAGAAGCATCTTCGCCCTCGTATCATTAATCCTATGAAAAAATTATTTCATTATTCACAATCTCTCTTGCACAAGCCTGTATGTTATTCATCAATCCTATCCATTCCATAGGCTGTTTTGCTTTTAACTGTTCTGTCACACCCTGCTTTTGAGCCATTTCTTCAATCAATCTGTGGAACATTTGCTCCGCCTGTTGGTTAATATCTGCAAGATAGCGGTTCAGTGTTCCCTCAATCAACATTGTGGTGTAAACGATGTGCCTATGCTCTTTTAGGTACTGCTTGTGGTGTTGCCCCCATAAGCCGATAGGCTGTGTTTCTTCTTCGGAAAGTATCAGACAAGGGATATAATAATCTCCCTGCAATTCATACCATAAGCCGTTGATTTCATCAAAAATGTACTTGTCCATATAATAAATCCTCCAGTATAATATATTCGCACATACGCCACAGTTCTCCGATTGCCACATTCTGTTATATCTTGTTATCAGATTTTCTTGCCCTTGTGTTTGCCCTTATCAGCTTCCAAGGGAAGAATAAAACAGTGTGAAATCGTATAATAAGTTAAGGTGAGCATTTTGCGATAAACCCTTTATTTTCAAGGCTTTTGGAGGATTTTATTAAAACCCTGTGAGGGTTAATAACCACTTATAAAATTGTGGTTTTCAAATTCAAGTTTATCGACGAAATGAGCATAATTAAAAATAGAATATATGTTTGACATAAAAGCGGTGGAATGTTAATATAATGTCAAAAGGTGCTACCGATAGACGGTTAGCCCTGTAGATAATTGGTAAAAAATAACCGCTTGGTCTGGCAGGACATGGGGCGGTTATTTTTGTGTTTTGTCATTGCTCTTAGAACCAACGGTATAACCAAGATTAAAACAGGTAATGCATAAGCTGATAATGGCTATAAAAAGTTCCGTTGTAAGCATAAGAAAATCCTCCTTTTGCAGATTAATATGGATTCGGCAAGAAGGATTATGAGTATTGTGGACGGCATCAAGCGCAATTCCGAGGAAACTGCGTGAAAAATCTGATAGCGAAGAGAAATCTCATTCAACAAAAGGTGAAGTACATGAAAAGAAAAATAAAACGAATACAAGCAGTATGTATCTATATGATGTTATTATTATTGTTGCTTTTGCCACAAACAGCAATGGCAAAAAATACAGAAAAATCCAAAACCACATTTCCGGTTCAGGTAATTCATAAGACTGGTGATGATAAAGAAAACTTTGTGATCGTGATCATGGGAGATGGCTATACCGCCGGTCAGCAGGATCAGTTTTTGGAAGATGCCACCCAAAAGGCGCGTGGAATGCTGACATGGTCACCATATAGGGAATATTCTGACCGTATTAATATTTACGCTGTGCAGGCAGTTTCTAACGAGCCAGGCATTGGAGTGTATGGCGGTAAGAGTCCGGATACATATTTTCATGTCAAAGTATATGGAAAGGCAGCCGGATTTACCAATGGCGGGGATGAAAGGGCGAAAGCGTTAAGAACGGAACTGGAAGAAAATTATCTGGATGAAGGTGCAAATGTTGGAACGATTCATATACTTTGTAATGATACAGGAAGCTATGGTGCATCAGTAAATCCATTATTTTCTTTTTCTACAAATTCTGAGGATAATAGTGATGGAACAGCCATGGCTCATGAAATCGCCCATAGTATAGGTAGACTGGGAGATGAATATGAGAGATACACCAATAAACCAAATACTTCCGATACAGCGAATCCAGATACGATCAAGTGGAGTAAAATGTTAGGATTTCGTGGAATCGGAATCACTACCGCCGGAACGGATACCGCATTTGCGCCCAGCCGTGAATGTATGATGAGAAGGCTTGGACAGCCGTTTTGCGAGGTCTGCAAGATGGAACTGGCAAGAAAACTCAATAATACGGATTATGTCAGCAGACCGGCAGCTCTTTATATCAGTGATCCGGAAGTTTCCATTGCTCACAGCAAAACGGCGACACTTGACAGGGATAGTGAGAAATACAGGATTACCGAGTCTAACATTACGAAAGCCAATGATGATGATTTAGAATTTCGCACGGTAGTGCAAAATATGGTAAATAAAGAACAACATCTTAAGATGAGTTTTCGCATTATTGGTGCAGATGGCATAACTGTAAAATATAGTGAAGAACAAGAATTTACCATTCCTGCCCTTACAAATTCATATAACCCGGATGCTGCAAGAGAGTCTCTTTCCATTGTACTTCATGATGTGTATGGTCTGACAAAAGGTGACAGACTGGATGGAAAAATTGTGGACATGGATACGCAGGAAGTTTTAGCTACCGATAAAACAGCGAATCAGGCATGGAGCACGGTAAATATTCATTACCAGTTAAAGTCAGAAGATGGAACAAAACAAAATATTCCGAATACAGAAACATCCATTGTATATGTACCGCAAAACTCTACATATACCTTAAGAAATCCGGAATTAGCCGGTTATACCTGTATTGGAAACAGTCTGGATCAGGATAAGGTAAAGATCACGGAAAGCAGCATGGATATTACTTATTATTATCAGGAGAAAAATGATTCCATGGAGGATAAGGATCCTGCAGAGTGTACGGTAAACCCGGTTATAGTACCTTATGATTCGAATCCCCATACATTTGATATTACGCCAGGAAAAGGTGTGGAGCTTCGTTATAGTATGAATGCGGACGGTCCTTATACGATCGAAGAACTTCCTGCCTATACGGATGCAGGAAAATATACCATTTATTTTGAGGCATCTTCTGATTCTGCAAAATCCTGTTATGGAGAGGCAACTTTGGAAATTACAAAAGCGGTTACAGAATTAAATCTTCTTGCAACACCAGAGGGATTAGAGGGCGCTGGCAGCGTAACACTTAAAGTTTTAAAACAGGGAATCAGCGCAGATGAACCGGTGGATATTACTTGCAATGATTCCAGCATTACACTGGTTAAGAAGGAAAATGATCAGTGGACGGTATCGCTTCCGAACAAGACAAAGACGTATCTATTTACTGCCAGATATAACGGTAATGCAAACTATGCGGGGAGTAAAGCTGCCTGTCAGGTTACTGTGAAAGAAAAGAAGTCACAAACTGGGGGAGGGACATTGATTCCCCCGGAAAAACCGACACCAGAAGAACCAACCCCGGAGAAACCGGCACCAGAAGAACCGACCCCGGAGAAACCGGCACCGGAGAAACCAACACCAGAAAAACCGGCACCAGAGAAGCCGAATCCGGGAGAAACAGAAGTGGTTCCAAATGTAACACCTGTGCCAGAACTTGAAAGCAAGACAGATAAAACAATAAAGAATAAGACCGTCACAATAAAATGTAAATCCAGGAAAGGGAAAAAACAGGTTTTAAAACTTGATAAATCAACGATTAATTACCTTATCAAAAAAGAGGCAAAAGCACTGCAATTGGAATTTGGAAATGTTGCAGTTATCATGGACCGCAATGCCTTAAAAGAAATAAAAAAACAGATGAATTCAGATGTGTATTTTCATGTTAAGAAATTAGATAAACGCATTCTTTCTTCAAAGGCAGGTAAAATTGTCAAAAAACGTCCAATGTATGAAATTTCGGTTACAGGTGCAAAGAAAAAAACGTTAGGAAAATTGAAAAAGGGAAAGGTTACCGTAAAGATCCATTATAAGATTTCTAAGAAAGAAAAAAAGAAAGATCTTTTTGCGTACACCATCAACAAAAAAGGAAATGTCAAAAAGATTTCAAAATCTTATTATGATTCTAAGAAACAGACAGTGAACTTTACAACAAAGAGCTTTTCTAAATTTGCAGTGGGCGGTCGTTTGTGAGAGTGATAAAAAGTTCCTGGATCAAAAAATACAGGAAAATGCCTGAATTGCGGGAATTGCAACCATCAGTTGACAGATTGACAGGTACATTTGGTAGCCTGTAACCGGTCAAAATGGGTATGATGGAGACGTAACAAAGATCACATCATTGAAAAAGAAAAGAGGATGAGTTATGATTTTAGCTGAAAAAATTATGGAAGAGCGAAAAAAGAACGGATGGTCGCAGGAAGAACTAGCAGAGAAACTTTCCGTCTCCAGACAGGCGGTGTCAAAATGGGAGAGTGCCCAGTCAATACCGGATCTGCAGAGGGTGATCCAGCTGTCAGAGATTTTTGGGGTGAGTACAGACTACCTTTTAAAAGATGAATGTGAGACACCGCAGCCCATTGAGGGAGTGGAACCTTCCGACAAAGATTTTCCATTAAAAAAGGTTTCGGTGGAAGATGCAAATGATTTTATGGAAGTCCGGAAGAAAAATGCACCGAAGATCGCAGCTGCAGTTGCAGCCTGTATCGTCAGTCCGTCAGTTCTGATATTTTTGGCAGGATTATCGGAGGCGCAGATTGGAAATATTTCCGAGGGTGTGGCTGCATCGGTTGGACTGGTATGCCTGCTTGGATTTGTGGCTGCAGCGGTATTTACATTTATTTTCTGCGGTATGCAGACAAAAAGATTCGAGTTTCTGGAAAACGAATGTTTTGAAACCGCCTATGGGGTAGAAGGGCTTGCAAAGGAAAAATTAAAAAATTATGAGGGAACATTTACCAGAGGAATCGCCGTTGGCGTGGTGCTCTGCATCGTTGCGGCAATCCCGCTTTTGGTGGCAGCATGTATGGATGCACCGGATGCTGTATGTACCAGCTTTGTATCGCTGCTTTTAATTCTGGTAGCATGTGGCGTGTATATGATAATCCGTGTCGGTATGATAAAAGGAAGTTATGATATTCTTTTGCAGGAGGGAGATTATACTATTTCAGAAAAGAAACTGAAAAAGAAGTCAGATGCATTTAGCGGAGCTTACTGGTGTATTGCCACTGCAATTTATCTGGGATGGAGTTTCTGGACAATGCGTTGGGATTTTACATGGATCATCTGGCCGGTGGCAGGGGTACTTTTTGCTGCGGTATCAGGCATTTTCCGTGCAGTTATGCAAAATGAAAAGAAAAAAATAGAATGAAATACGGATACAGGGCTTCATTTCTTGCAGTTTTCATTCTGATGTCATCTGCCTGTGTAAATGGATTAATCTACAATAAAGAGGTATTTGACAAAGCCGGTTTTACAGACACGCCGAAATCGATCGATGAGTTTCTGGGCATTAAAGGCAGATTTTACTGTTTCCGGTTATTACAGTGTATATTATTATGTGCAGGGACAGGAATTTGAACATTTTCGTAGTATCCGCTTTTTTGCGATTAGGGAGAAAAATCAAGAATTAGGACTTCCTATTTGGAAAAAGATGTAGTATAATAGCCACATCGAAAAATTCAATTGTCACATCAGACATCATTTCCGCAGACGATTCCAACAGGTGAAAGAAAAAGTAAGGAGTTTATGAATGAGAGAAAAATATGAGAGTTTATCATTAGTCGTTTTGCGTGATCTGGCAAAGGCACGGGGACTGAAGAATATTTCTTCCATGAAGAAGAGCGATTTGGTCAATCGTATGCTTGAAGAAGATGCACGCAAACAAAAAGAGACGGAGAGTATGCAGATGCAGGAAGAGCGCGGGGAGCGTGTGAAAGCAAAAGATGGCACAGAGCGTTCGAAAGATCATGCACAGCCGAAAGAATATTCCAGAAAAAGAACAGAATATGTACCAAGGGAACGCGGAACAGATGCGGATCGTCAGACAAAAGAAAAGGCAGAAGAGCCGGTAGAAACACAGGAAAATCAGACGGCATCTGCAGCGGCAGATGATACCATGATGAGTCTTGACAGTGGAATTACGGCAAATGGTATTTTAGAGGTTATGCCGGATGGATACGGATTTATCCGCTGTGAGAATTATCTTCCGGGTGAGCATGATGTGTATGTTTCACCATCACAGATCCGAAAGTTTAATTTAAAAACGGGAGATATTGTCTGTGGTAATACAAGAATCAAGACACAGCAGGAAAAGTTTTCGGCACTTTTATATGTGACTACAATTAACGGCTATCACCCGAGTGTAGCCCAGAAGAGAAAAAGTTTTGAAGATCTGACACCGATTTTTCCGAATGAGAGGATACGTTTAGAACGCCCGGGATGCAGTGTTGCGATGCGTATTGTAGATCTTGTTTCCCCGATCGGTAAGGGACAGCGTGGTATGATCGTTTCCCAGCCTAAGGCAGGAAAAACAACACTTTTAAAAGAAATCGCCAAATCAGTAACATCAGGAAATCCGAATATGCACCTGATCATCCTTCTGATTGATGAGAGACCAGAGGAGGTTACGGATATCAAGGAAGCGATTGAAGGTGATAATGTAGAAGTTATTTATTCTACATTTGATGAACTTCCGGAACATCATAAACGTGTATCGGAAATGGTACTTGGACGTGCAAAACGTCTGGTAGAACACGGCAAAGATGTCATGATCCTTCTTGACAGTATCACAAGGCTTGCAAGGGCATATAACCTTACGGTTCCACCAAGTGGACGTACCTTATCCGGAGGTCTTGATCCGGCGGCACTCCATATGCCAAAAAGATTCTTTGGTGCAGCGAGAAATATGCGTGAGGGAGGAAGCCTTACAATCCTTGCGACAGCGCTGGTTGATACCGGAAGCAAGATGGATGATGTTGTATTTGAGGAATTTAAGGGAACCGGTAACATGGAACTCGTGCTCGACAGAAAACTTTCGGAAAAGCGTGTATTTCCGGCAATCGATATCGTGAAATCGGGAACCAGAAGAGAAGATCTGCTGCTTGATTCCGAAGAACAGGAAGCAGTTGACATCATGCGGAAGGCAATCAATGGAATGCGCAAAGATGATGCCGTGGAGAATATTTTGAATATGTTTGCACGCACCAAAAATAATCGCGAATATATTAATATGGTAAAAAAGAACAGAATTATTTAAAAATATCTTGATTTTTTTGAAATCATATGTTACACTGATTAAGCTGTTTATCGGGACTTTCCTTTGGAGTAAGTACCATATGCGGATCGGGCATACGGGTATAAAAGGATTGAACAGGCGAAACTAAATAACGATAAGAACATAAAGAGGTGAAAATCATGAGAGAAGGAATCCATCCAGATTACTATCAGGCAACAGTTACATGTAACTGCGGTAACACATTCGTAACAGGTTCTACAAAAGAGGATATCCACGTAGAAATTTGTTCCAAATGCCATCCGTTCTACACAGGACAGCAGAAATCTGCAAGAACTGACGGACGTATCGATAAGTTCAACAAGAAGTACGGCATTAACAAATAGTACGCAAGTGAACATGGTTAAAGATAAGGTTGAGGTTTATTTAATCTCAACCTTTTTTTAGAGCGTCGGATGATTTTATTCGTTAATTTCGTGAAGACCGACAGGAATGGAAAACAGTGTGAAAATCTTCTTTTTCACACATAAGAATGGAGATTAACATGAGATATTCCGGGATTGGCGGACAGGCAGTCATGGAAGGTGTGATGATGAAAAATCAGGAAAAATACGCCGTAGCTGTCAGAAAGCCAGATGGGGAAATTGCACTTGAGGTTTCCGAATATAAAGGTATTATAAAAAATAAGAAAATCAGAAACATGCCGATCTTACGCGGTGTGTTCAGTTTTATAGAGTCGTTGTACCTGGGTGTTGCAACGTTGACGTTTTCCGCTTCTTTTTTTGAGGAAGAAGAAACGGACCAGAAAGAAAAGACAAAGAAACAGCGTGAGAAAAAAGTATTGACAGAAGAGCAGCAGAAAAGACAGGACAGCCTGATGATGGGTGGTACGGTTGCATTTTCCATTGTTCTTGCTGTCGCGATATTTATGATTCTTCCATATTATATATCTGTATTTTTTCAGAAGTTTACAGATTCCTATATGCTGATCGCTGTTTTAGAGGGGCTGATCCGTCTGGCAATTTTTATCGGGTATGTGGCAGCGATTTCGCTGATGCCTGATATTAAACGGGTTTACATGTATCATGGTGCGGAGCATAAGTGCATTAACTGTATTGAACATGGGATGGATCTTACGGTGGAGAACGTGAGAAAGAGTTCCAGATTACATAAGCGTTGTGGAACCAGTTTCCTGCTGATCGTTATGATCATCAGTATTTTCTTTTTTATGTTCATCCATGTGGATTCAAGAGTGTTAAGACTGGTACTTCGTCTTGTGCTGATCCCGGTGATCGCGGGTGTGTCTTTTGAATTTATAAGACTTGCAGGACGCAGCGATAATGCGCTTATTAATCTGCTCAGTAAACCGGGACTTCTGCTGCAGCATATCACGACGAAGGAGCCGGAGGATGATATGATCGAGGTGGGGATAGCATCTGTGGAAGCTGTGTTTGACTGGAAGACTTATGTGGAAGAAATAAGACAAGAGGACAGTAGAGAACATGACATATCGGGAAGCAATTAATCTCGGCGAAAAGGTTTTAAATATGGCAGATGTGGCAGATGCAAAAATTGATGCATGGCTGCTTTTGGAGATGGTCTGCAAGATCGACCGCAGCTTTTATTATCTGCATATGGAGGATGAGGTCGCTGAGGAACAGTTAAGTGAATATGAGATTGCATTGCGCAAACGTGCAGAACATGTGCCGTTACAATATATTGTCGGTGAAGCAGAGTTTATGGGATTGAAATTTAAGGTCAATTCCAATGTGCTGATTCCGAGACAGGACACGGAGACTTTGGTGGAAGAGGCATTAAAAGTTGTAAAACCGGGAATGAAAGTACTTGATATGTGCACCGGTTCCGGCTGTATTATTGTCAGTATCGTGCATAATATACCGGAGGTGGAAGGGACAGCGACGGATATTTCCAAACAGGCACTTCTTGTGGCAAAAGAAAATGCGAAGCTGAACCAGGTTTCGGTCACGTTTGAGCGCAGTGATCTGTTTGACAATGTGACAGGGACATATGATGTGATCGTTTCAAACCCGCCTTATATAAGAACCGGGGAAGTGGTAAAACTCATGCCGGAGGTGCAGGAGTTTGAACCGATGGAGGCTTTAGACGGCAAAGAGGACGGTTTATATTTTTACAGGAAGATTATCAAAGAATGTAAGGCATATCTGAAACCGGGAGGACACATTTTGTTTGAGATCGGTTACGATCAGGGCGAAGCAGTGTCCGGGCTTTTAAAAGAAGCTGGATTTAAAAATGTGACGGTTATCAAAGATTTGGCACACAATGATCGTGTTGTGACAGGAATGGAGGATATATGTTTGATAAATTAGAGGATTTACTGATCCGTTTTGAGGAATTAATGAGTGAATTAAGTGAGCCGGATGTGGCAAATGATCCGGTGCGTTTCCGTAAGCTGATGAAAGAGCAGAGTGACCTGACTCCGATCGTAAATGCATATAAGGAATATAAACAGTGCAAACAGAACATCGAGGATTCCCTTGCTTTGCTTGAGGAAGAGTCTGATGAGGAGATGCGTGAACTTGCGAAAGAAGAGTTAAACGATTCTAAGGCAAGAGTGGAAGAGTTGGAAAAAGAGTTAAAGATCTTATTACTTCCGAAAGACCCGAACGATGACAAGAACGTTATCGTTGAGATCCGTGCGGGTGCCGGCGGTGACGAGGCTGCTTTATTTGCTGCTGAAATTTATCGTATGTATCTGCATTATGCAGAAAGCAGAAACTGGAAGACGGAGATCATGGAAGCAGATGAAACCGGCATCGGCGGTATGAAGAGTGTTACTTTTATGCTGAGCGGACAGGGAGCCTACTCCGTTATGAAATATGAGTCCGGTGTACACCGTGTACAGCGTGTCCCGGAGACAGAGTCCGGCGGACGTATCCATACTTCCACTATCACAGTTGCAGTGATGCCGGAGGCTGAGGAAGTGGATGTGCAGATCGATGACAAAGATATCCGTATCGATGTCTGCCGTGCATCCGGTGCCGGTGGCCAGTGTGTCAATACGACAGACTCTGCCGTGCGTCTGACACATATCCCGACCGGAATCGTGATCTACAGCCAGACGGAAAAATCACAGATCCAGAATAAGGCAAAAGCGTTCGCCCTGCTGCGTACCAAATTATACGACTTAGAGCAGCAGAAAGCCCACGATGCGGAAGCAGAGCTTCGTAAGAGTCAGGTCGGAACAGGAGACCGTTCTGAGAAGATCCGTACCTACAACTTCCCACAGGGACGTGTGACGGATCACAGAATCAATCTTACACTGTACAAACTCGATAAGATCATGAACGGAGATATCCAGGAGATCATTGACGCATGTATCGCAGCAGACCAGGCAGCGAAACTTGCGAAGATGAATGAGAATGCGTAAAAAAAAGTCATCGGAGAATATCCTATGAATTTAAGGAACCAGAGATTACCTCTGGTTCCTTTCCGTATATTCTGTTTTTATTCTGAGATTAGCCAGTCGATCAGGTTGATTGATTTTATGCCATCATAGGAAGAATCTATGCCTGTATTTAAGGAAAGAACGATTTTTTCATAGTTATCGCTGATTTTTTTGAGTGGTGCTAATTCCCGGCTACGAACATCTTCGCTTGTCATTGATTCTGTGACCTGAACATAAAGTTTGTTGTCTGCCTTTGTTGCAATAAAATCCACTTCGAAATTACCAACTTTACCTATAGAAACATCATAGCCTCGACGAATCAGTTCAAAGTAAACAATGTTTTCTATTGCATGACCGCTGTCACGATCTCTGAATCCAAGCAGATAGTTTCGAAGTCCGATATCGACAATATAGTATTTGCCAAGAGTGCGTAAATATTCCTTTCCTTTGATATCAAATCTTTTGATGTCGTAGAAAAAATATGACTCTAGAAGTGCATTCACATAAGCCTGAACAGTGTGAACACTTGGGGTTCCTTTTCGCTTCCCGTTTTCAAGAAGTCCTTCATTTACCAAGGTGTTGCCGATAGAAGAAACAGAGATGTTGCTTCCAATGTTATCAGCAAGGAACATGATAATCTTTTTTAAAAGGACAGGGTCAGTGATTTTTTTCTGACCTCTGCGACTTTCACGTTCGAGAATGTCTCTCATAATAACGGTAGAGTAGATACCTTCAAGCAGCACCAGTGCTTTTTCCTGATCTAAGCCTATGTCAGCAATCCCTGGCATGCCGCCAAATCGCATATATGCATCGAAAACTTCACGAAGTTCATAATGTTCTCCTGCTTTATCAAAGACTTGTTTGCGTGTACCACCCAAAGCACTCTTCATTTCTCTTATTTCAAAATTATGAAACGTTATAAATTCAGAGAAAGATAAAGGCAGCATCTTTATTTCTACACATCTGCCAGATAAATAAGTGGCATATTCAGAGGAGAGCATATAGGCATTTGAGCCTGTGACATAAATATCGCAGTTGAAGTCGACGCGGAAAGAGTTAACAGCATCCTCCCAGTCAGGAACACGCTGAACCTCATCAAAAAAGAGGTACATTCTTTTATTTGGTACGATATGTTGTTTGACATATTCGTAGAAAGAGTCACTATTCATATTTTTATAAGCGTGTGACTCAAAATTCATTTCCAGAATCTGATTGTCAGTAACCCCATTTTCCTTCAGGTGGAGAGTCATTAATTTCAACAGGCTGGATTTGCCACATCTACGGATTCCAGTAACAACCTTCACTGGTTCGGTGTCTTGAAATGCTATAATCTTATTCAGATATAAATCTCTTTTTTTGAGTTCATGAGTATCGATCATTTGACGTACCTCCTTGTGCTAGTATAGCATAAACTTATGAAAAAATAAAGTTTGTGCACTAAAATGCAGAAACTTTAAAAAAATGACATTTTTTGCATTATAAAATAGCTGGAAACATATAGGATGGAATAACAAATACAGAGCTGCAGTATATGTGATGATAGTAGTTATAGCTGTGGAAGCAATTATTTGCTCCATACGTCCTCCGGCCAGGCAGCGAAGATGAATGAAAATTAAGGATAAATAATTTCTTACCAAAATCCCCAATTCATGCTATATTTTACTTGCACCCAAGCGGTGTATCATGTATGATATAATGAGCGTAAGTGAGTCAACATATTTGAATGATTGACGAGCGGCGAATGTTGATCATGTGCTGATTTTGCACATGATATAGCATGAGTTGTTATATGAGGAGGACAGACATCATGGAAAACGAGAATGTCTCAAAGAATTTTATTGAACAGTTTATTGATCAGGATATAGAGGAAGGACATTGCAAAACCGTCCATACAAGATTTCCACCGGAGCCGAACGGATATCTTCATATCGGACATGCCAAGTCCATACTTTTAAATTCAGGTCTTGCGCAGAAATATAATGGAAAATTCAATTTAAGATTTGATGATACGAACCCGACAAAAGAGAAGACAGAGTTTGTTGAGGCAATCAAAGAGGATATCAAATGGCTTGGTGCTGACTGGGAGGACAGACTGTTCTTCGCGTCCGACTATTTTGATCAGATGTATGAAGCAGCAGTAAAGCTGATCAAAAAAGGAAAAGCATACGTTTCTGATCTGAGTGCAGATGAGATCCGTGAGTACCGCGGTACACTGACAGAACCGGGAAAAGAAGATCCTGCGGGCAGCAGAAGTGTGGAAGAGAATCTTGCTTTATTTGAAGATATGAAAAACGGTAAATTTGCCGACGGAGAGAAAGTGCTCCGCGCAAGAATCGATATGACATCTTCAAACATCAATATGAGAGATCCGGTTATTTACCGTGTGGCGCATATGACACACCACAGAACCGGAGACAAATGGTGCATTTATCCGATGTACGATTTTGCACATCCATTAGAGGATGCCATTGAGGGAATTACCCATTCGATCTGTACACTCGAGTTTGAGGATCACAGACCGCTGTACAACTGGGTGATCGATGAGGTTGGCAAAGATATGATTCCGGATAAGGATGAGATGCCGCCGAGACAGATCGAGTTTGCAAAATTATATTTAACAAACGTAGTGACAGGAAAAAGATATATCAAGCGTCTTGTGGAGGAAGGTATCGTAGACGGATGGGATGATCCACGCCTTGTATCGATTGCGGCACTCCGCAGAAGAGGATTTACACCGGAATCCTTAAAAATGTTTGTGGAACTCTGCGGTATTTCCAAGGCAAACAGCTCTGTGGATTATGCCATGTTAGAGTACTGTATCCGTGAAGATTTAAAGATGAAACGTCCCCGTATGATGGCGATCTTAGATCCGGTCAAAGTTGTGATCGACAACTATCCGGAGGGAGAGACAGAGTATCTTGAGGTAGTCAATAACCTTGAAAATGAGGAACTTGGTGTGCGTAAAGTTCCATTTTCACGCGAACTTTATATTGACCGTGAAGACTTTATGGAAGAGCCGCCAAAGAAATATTTCCGTATGTTTCCGGGCAACGAAGTACGTCTGATGAACGCATACTTTGTGACCTGCAACAGTTTCGTAAAAGATGAAAATGGCGTGGTGACGGAGATCCACTGTACTTATGATCCGGCATCTAAAGGTGGAAACAGCCCGGACGGACGAAAAGTAAAAGGAACCATCCAGTGGGTATCTGCAGCACAGGCAGTTCCGGCTGAAATTCGTCTCTATGAAAACATTGTAGATGAGGAAAAAGGAGTGTATAATGAGGACGGAAGTCTGAATCTGAATCCAAATTCCCTCACTGTTTTAAAAAACTGTGTTGTTGAGGAAAATTTAAAAGATGCAAAAGCATATGACAGTTTCCAGTTCGTAAGACAGGGATTTTTCTGTGTGGATGCGAAAGATTCGACCGCAGATCATCTGGTATTTAACCGGATCGTTTCACTTAAGAGCTCATTTAAACTGCCTAATGCATAGCATTGTAATGATTTGCATTTTTGCCCTGAAACGGGCGTAACAGGAAAGGATATGAAATACAAATGAATTTATTTGCAGGATTGGAAAAATTTGGTATTAAAGCAGATAACACAACGGATCTGTTTGAGGATGAAAAAAAGCCGGCAGCATCCGCTGATGGTGGAAAAACAGAGGCTGCTCCGACAGAGGACAGTTTTCTGTTAGACAAGGCAATCCGTTGTACTGTTTGTGACAAGGTATTTAAGACAAAAATGATCAAGAACGGACGAATCAAACGTTTAGAGCCGGATCTGGATCTGCGTCCGCGTTTCGAATACATTGACACTTTAAAATATGATGTGGCATCCTGCCCGTATTGCGGATATACAGCGATGAACCGTTATTTCGAGCATGTGACATCAGGACAGATCAAACTGATCAAGGAACAGGTTTGTGCCAATTTCAAACCAACAGGTTCCGATGAACCTGCCGTCTTAGACTATGATCAGGCAATCGAGCGTTATAAGCTTGCACTTTTCAATACGATCGTCAAAAAAGGAAAGACCAGTGAGAAGGCCTATTCATGTTTAAAACTTTCCTGGCTGTATCGTGGGAAGGCAGAGGAGTTAAAAGGAACAGATCCGGAGACCTTAAAGAAGAAAAAAGAGGCAAAAGAGCAGGAAGAGGCATTTTACCAGCAGGCATATGAGGGATTTATGAAAGCAATGTCTACAGAGATGTTTCCAATGTGTGGAATGGATCAGTGTACCGTAGATTATCTTCTTGCGGCAATGGCATATCATTTCAAAAAATATGATGTGGCTTCTAAGTGTATTTCAAGAATCCAGGCTACACCTTCTGCATCGAAAAAGATGAAAGACCGTGCATATGATTTAAAAGAAAAGATCGTGGCAGAGATCAAAAACAGCAAATAGGCAAAATTATTATGATTGAAATAATGATTGATTTACAGGGGGGAGCGAAAGCTCCCCTCTATGAAAAAATATACGAATATATCAAACGGGATGTCATTGAGGGAAAAATTCCTGTTGGGGAAAAGCTTCCGTCGACAAGACTTTTGGCAAAGCATTTGTCGGTAAGCAGAAGTACCGTCGAAATGGCATATGAACAGCTCCTTGCAGAGGGATACATCAAAGCAGAACCTTGCAGGGGTTTTTTTGTGTGTGATATTACAGAGCTGTATGAGTTTGGGCATATAGAAAAAGATTTCAAACATACATTTACATTTGGAAAAAAAGAGCAGGAAGAGACAGCTTGCAGCCATGTTATTGATTTTTCCCCATATGCAATCGATACCATGCATTTCCCATATAATGTGTGGAGAAAATTAAACAAAAATGCACTGTTAGATGACAGGGAAGAATTGCTGTTATCCGGGGATGGACAGGGGGACTATGGGCTTCGAAAGGCGATTGCAGCATATCTGCATCAGGCGCGAGGTGTGAACTGTCAGCCCGATCAGCTGATCATCGGAGCAGGAAATGAATATCTTGAGATTTTACTGACACAGATTTTAGGAAGAAATAAGCGGGTTCTCATGGAAAATCCAACTTATTTGCAGGCATATCATACATTTTTAAATATGGGATATCAGATGATGCTTGTTTCGGTGGAAGAAGATGGAATAGATCCACAAAAGGTCAGAAATTATGATCCGGATGTTGTCTATATCATGCCTTCCCATCAGTTCCCTCTTGGAACGGTCATGCCGTTAAAACAAAGGCTGGAATTGTTGAAATGGGCATTGGAGAAAGAGGAACGCTATCTGATCGAGGACGATCACGACAGTGAGTACCGTTACCGTGGAAAGCCGATCCCGTCGCTGCAAAGCGTGGATCATTTTGAAAAAGTGATTTATATTGGAACTTTTTCTAAGAGCATTGCGCCGTCACTTCGAATCAGTTATATGGTGCTTCCACCGGAATTGTTAAAACGTTATCATGAAAAATGTGGATTTTATTCTACGACCGTTCCCAAAATTCAGCAGGAGATACTGCGTGCCTTTATTGAAGAGGGACATTTTGAACGTCATTTGAATAAGATGAGGGGGATCTACCGTGCAAAACATGATTTCCTGCTTGCAGAGTTAAAAAAGAGAAGCTGGGTAGAAAAAATTTACGGAGATCATGCAGGACTGCATGTTTTAGTACAGGTAAACACTGAAAAAAAAGAAACAGAGGTATGTGATCTGGCGGAAAAACAAGGAATCCGTATCTATGGAATCAGTGAATATGTTGTACGGAAATCGGAGCAGAGCTGTAATGAAACTGTGAGAAATAAAAATGCTTCCATAGAAAGTGAAAAAAACAATTTTGCCGGAACTGTACCGCATAAACCGATTCTTTTACTTGGCTATGGAAGACTGGGTGAAGATGAGATCCAGAAAGGTCTTTTGATATTAGATACTATTATATGATATATTCAATACTGTTTTCCGGTGTTTTTCGGGTGTTTGTATTGAACAGGATCACTGCTTCTCGTTCCTTATATGGTCCCATTTCATAAAAACCGACGCCGGTGCCGGAAAGCCGTGTGATGGAGATCAGGCGGTTGGCACGTTTTGGCTGATCTGTGATAAAGGTGATGCCTTCCTCAAAGAATTCTTTGTCGAGTTCCGGATCATCCGGTTCTTCATAATAAGGATCGAACACATAGATATCACTGCCCGAAATACCGGTCAGAAGAATATAATGAGGAACTTCCAGGTAAACACGCAGCAAAACGGCACCGCCCTGCTGTAAGGCACCGATAATGCGGCTGTTTTCAGAGAGTACAACCTCGTCCTTAGCGAGAAAATTGCAGGAGATCGGGAAGTTTTTTACCTGTCCGAACTGTGTGATCCAGTTGCTCAAAAACATCATGGCAGATGCGGATGTACCGCGTTTTCCAACTTCGCCTGCTTCATTATAAGAATCAAGACAATAGAGCATAATATATTTGACGATATCCGGGTAAATTTCTTCGCGGTCAAAGAGATAGCGGATGGCATTTGTCAGTGTGGTCGGACCGCAGTCATATTCGGTGGATTGGTAAATTAGCAGATTCTTCATGTGTATTGCCTCTTTTCTTTATTCTAAGCAATACTATAATCAGCCATGAATTTTTTGTCAATCTTTCAACAAAAAAGGATTGACAATTTAAAACATAGAAAATATAATTTACCTAATTCCTAGTGGATTACTAGAAATAATATGCGAAAAGTACTATTATATATGCTAAAAGCGGGCATACGGGAGTTTTTCGCAGAAAGTGAGGAAATTATGAGAAAAGAAAGAAGATGGAAAAAGGTCCTGTCAGCACTGGTGCTCGCAGCTGCGATGGGAGTTACGGCTGTTGGATGTGGAACTTCCGGCGGCAATACAGGCAGTCAGCCGCAGGGGGAAAATGCGGCGGCAACAGAGACAGCAGAGGTTTCGGATGATATTGTAAATATCGGTGTGACCAATACACTTGGAACGTTAAATCCGCTTTTGATGGATGGCGGAGAGACCAATAAATATGCGACCAGCCTGATGTTTCTTCCACTGGTAGAATTAAATTCGAATCTGGAATTTGAGGGAGAAATCGCGGATTCTGTTACGACGGAAGATAACAAAAATTTTATCGTGCATATCGATGAGAAAGCATCCTGGTCGGATGGCGAGAAGATCACGGCGGATGATGTCGTATACACGGCACTGCGCCTGACATCGCCAGTCATTGGCAATACTTCCATGATGTATTATGTATTTGAGGGTGTGGGCGATGACGGCTTTACCGAGGAGGGAGCAGAGAGCATTGATGGTATCAAAGCGATCGATGATGCGACCGTACAGTTCACCACAAAAGAGGAGATGTCTCTGACCACATTTGAGAATTCTTATGCGCGTTATCTGATGACACTTCCAAAACATGTGATCGAGCAGTACACGGAAGAAGAGTTAAAGACTGCAGAATGGTTCAATCACCCGGATGTCGTCAGCGGACCATATATGGTAACAGATTTCGATGTCGACCATTATATTTCTTATAAAGCAAATGAAAATTATTGGAAAGGTGCACCGAAGATCGCAAAACTCAATATCAAGATCGTGAGCGGCAGCCAGCTTTATGCAGGATTACAGTCCGGCGAGATTGATATTACACAGCCGACAATGAGTGTCATCCCGGAGGAAGATTATGATAGTGTTGAGGCACTTTCCAATGTAAATGTTGTATACGGAGAACCGGTGACCAACCAGTCCGTATTTATCCAGACAAAAAATGTTCCGGATGTGCGTGTGCGTCAGGCAATGTTATATGCAATCGACCGTAAGATGGTATTAGAACAGCTTTTAAAAGGAAAAGGGGAAGTCGCAGATGGATTTCTGTCTTCTGCAAGTCCTTTCTATGATGACAGTATCGTTCCGGTAGAGCAGGATGTAGAGAAAGCAAAAGAACTGTTAGCGGAAGCCGGATGGGACGGATCACAGACCTTACGCTTTTATGTGAACTCTGGTGACAGTGCATTTGTAAATGCTGCGAATGTATTTGTGGCACAGTGGGCTGCAGTCGGCATTAAAGTGGAAGTGCAGACTGTAGATTTTGCAACACTGATGTCCGTCGCAGGCACCAATGACTATGATATTTTAGCAGTACAGTACACCTATGCACCGGTTGATCCATATCCGGATGTGGCATGGCTGTTAGGCGGCGAGGACAGCTGGACCGGATACGGGGATGACAGCGTCAATGAAGCACTTGCAAAGACACAGACAACAAGTGATATGGATGAGATCAAAGGGCTTTACTCCGTTGTGGATCAGAAGGTACAGGAAGATGTTCCGATGTTCTCTGCTTATATTGTCAGCGCACAGGCTGCTGTCAACAAACGTCTTTCAAATGCCACACCAAGTGTGTACGGTTTCTTTAACAATGTGGAACAGTGGGAAATTACGAAATAAGGAACGGGAAAATCAATGTCAAAATTATTACAGGTAAATGATCTGACCACAGAGTTTACCGGGGATTTTTGGAAAAAAATCAGTGTGGATCATGTCAGTTTTGATGTCGCAGAAGGAGAGACGGTTTGTATCGTTGGTGAGTCCGGCTGTGGCAAGAGTGTGACATCACTGTCTATTATGGGATTATTAGGAAGGGGCGGAGCTGTCGTTGACGGCTCTGTCCTCTTTGCAAACAAAAATCTGCTGGATATGGATGAAAAACAGTTAGATACGATCCGCGGAAATCAGATGACAATGATTTTTCAGGATCCTTTAACATCGTTAAACCCGGTGTTTACGATCGGAAGCCAGATCACGGAGAGCATCCGGATTCATATGCATCTGCCAAAAAAAGAAGCAGGAGAGCGTGCGGTCACGATCTTAGAGAAAGTCGGTATGCCGGATGCGCGTGCTGCAATGAAAAAATATCCGCATATGCTTTCCGGCGGAATGCGTCAGCGAGTGATGATCGCGATGGCACTTTGCTGTAATCCAAAACTTTTGATCGCAGATGAGCCGACGACGGCACTTGACGTGACGATCCAGGCGCAGATCATGGAACTGATACGGGATCTGCAAAAAGAGATTGGGATGTCTGTGATCCTGATCACACACGATATCGGACTTGTGGCGCAGATGGCGGACCGTGTGTTTGTCATGTATGCGGGACAGATCATCGAGATGGCATCTGTGAAGGATCTTTTTTATCATCCGGCACATCCGTATACGAAAGCACTGCTTGATACGGTTCCGGGCATTTACGATGAGAGCGGAAGGACGCTTGCATCGATTCCGGGAATCGTACCGGAAAATTATGACCAGATTCCGGGATGCAGGTTTGCGGACCGCTGTGCATTTGCCGGGGAAGGCTGTGAAAAGAAGCAGGAGATGAGGGAGATAGAAAAGGATCATTTCGTGCGCTGCCATAAGGCTGACAGGAGTTAAAACAGGAATGGATAAAGAACTGATCAGAGTAGAGAATTTAAAAAAATATTATGATATCAAGGGCGGTATCATTACCCATACCGTCAGTCAGATACAGGCCGTGGACGGCATTGATTTTTCAATAAAAAAGGGCGAGACCCTTGGACTGGTTGGAGAATCAGGCTGTGGAAAGTCCACGATCGGCCAGCTTTTGGTGGGACTGCTCTCGCCGACTGACGGTGCGATTTATTATCATGGGGAAAAAATAGGTGGAAAATCTCTCACACGCGGTGAAAAAAAGGCACGAAAACAGGCGGGAACCAATCTTCAGATGATCTTTCAGGATTCCTATTCTTCACTCAATCCACGAAAACATATTTATGATATTTTAGCACAGCCGATGCTATATCATGGTGTATCCGATAAGAAAATGATCGATACAGACTTAAAACAGCTTCTGGATATGGTTGGTCTGCCTCAAAGTGCACTTCTAAAATACCCGCATGAATTTTCAGGTGGTCAGAGACAGCGTATCGGAATTGCAAAAGCGTTGTCCTTAAAGCCGGAGTTTATCGTGTGTGACGAACCGGTCAGTGCGCTTGATGTGTCGATCCAGGCACAGATATTAAACCTGATCCGCGAGCTGCAGAACGAACTGGGACTGACGAGTCTGTTCGTCGGTCATGGGCTTGGTGCAGTCCGTTATGTCAGTGACCGGATCGCAGTCATGTATCTGGGAAAGATCGTTGAGATTGCAGATGCCGGAGAGGTATTTATGCATCCGGTACATCCGTATACAAAAGCACTGACACAGGCAGCACCGGTTGCAGATCCGGGACGGCGGGAAGAAAAGTCAGCCGTTTTGACAGGTGAGGTTGCCTCTGCAGTACATCCGCCGAAGGGATGCAGGTTTCATCCGAGATGCCCGTATGCGAGAGAAGACTGCAGTGTGAGTGAGCCGATGCTTCTGCCGATGGCGGAAAAACCGGATCATCTGGTGGCGTGTCCTTATTACGAGGGGACAGAAACTGCGTAACATACATTTTTTCATCCAGGAATGAGGAATATTATGACGAAATATATTATCAAACGAATCCTGATCGCAATTCCGGTTTTGCTCGGCATTACCGTGATCGATTATGCGATTATGTGCATGGCGGGGAGTCCGCTTGAAATGCTGCAGGGACCACGCGTCTCGGAGGCTGCTGTACAGGCAAAAGCGATAGCATTAGGGCTCGACAAACCATTTTATGTACAGTATTTTGTATGGCTGGGGCAGCTTCTGCATGGAAATATGGGATATTCCATTAAAAATTACCAGCCGGTTGCTGCTATGATCACGAGTCATCTTGGACCGACCCTGCTTCTGATGGGAGTGTCACTGCTTGTCAGCATCCTGCTTGCGGTTCCGGCAGGGATCTACAGCGCAATCCATCAGTATTCGAAAGGCGATTATACGGTGGTAACATTATCGTTCCTTGGCAGCAGTATTCCGGGATTTTTCCTTGCCATGCTCCTTATTTATCTGTTTACGGTAAAATTGGGCTGGCTGCCTTCCGGAGGAATGACGACACTTGGAACATCCGGGGGAGCGGCGGACGTGGCGGTACACATGGTTATGCCGGTCATTGTGCTTGCAGTTTCCATGGCAGGAACCAATATCCGATATATCCGCAGCGCGGTGCTTGAAATTTTACAGCAGGATTATCTGCGCACAGCGCGGGCAAAGGGAATCGGTCATTTCCTGGTCATCAATAAACATGCGCTGCGCAACGCTTTAGTTCCGATCGTGACAGTCATTGGAATGGAGATACCGGTACTGTTTGGCGGATCGATCATCGTGGAGCAGGTCTTTTCCTGGCCGGGTCTTGGACTTATGACAATGAGTGCGATCACAAACCGTGATTATCCGGTCATCATGGGCGTCTGTCTGCTCTCGGCGATCGTGGTACTGCTCGGCAATCTTCTGACGGATATTTTATATGCGGTGGTAGATCCGACGATAAAACTTCAGTAAAGAGGTTGAACTTATATGAGAAAAAAGAAAAAAGTTAATGCAAATGAAACATACATGCAGACTGTGATGCGGCGTTTCCGCGCACATCATCTTGCAAAGATCAGCCTTGTGATACTGGTGGTTGTCGGTCTGGCTGCTCTGTTTGCGCCGGTTGTTGCGCCTTATGATCCGGATGCGATCGTCGGAACTTTCAGCGGTGCACCGTGTAAGGAATTTATCCTTGGAACGGATCAGATCGGCAGGGATGTGTTCAGCAGACTTTTATACGCAACCAGAATTTCTCTGCTTGTAGGAATCCTTGCAACAGTGATCTCCACGGTAATCGGAGTGGTACTCGGTCTGATCGCGGGATATTTTGGCGGTGTGGCGGATATGATCCTGATGCGTTTTACGGATATGGTGATGTCATTTCCTTATATCCTTCTTGTGCTCGTTGCGGCTGCAATCTTTAAACCGGGTTTGTGGAGCATTATCCTGATCCTTGGATTTGTAGACTGGCCGGGTGTGGCGAGACTGGTGCGTGGAAATGTTTTAAGTCTGCGTGAAACAAATTTTGTCAAGGGAAATGTGGTGGCAGGGATGCCGCTTCGTCATATCTTATTTTCAGAAATTTTACCAAACACAGTTGCACCGATCCTCGTATATGCAACATCTGTTATGGCGATCTCCATGCTGGATGAGGCGGCTTTAAGTTTCCTTGGCATGGGTGTACAGCCGCCGATGGCAAGCCTTGGAAATATGTTAAACGGGGCGCAGTCTATCACGGTATTGACTTCACAGCCGTGGCTGTGGCTTCCACCGGGAATTATGATCGTTGTGCTGGTAGTTTCCATCAACTTTGTCGGCGATGCATTGCGTGATGCATTTGATCCATCCGGTGGACGCAGGTAGGCGGCGGATGAAAGCGAATAAAAATTTAAACCACAGAAATGATGAGAGGGATAACAGATAGAACGTTTGCGGAGCATGCAGGCGATCGTTTGTTATAATAGACGGCGTTGCGGGCAGAACGTGAGAATGTGTAGAAATGGAGAAGAGTATGGAACGAAAGGCATTAGAACAGAAACTTACCGGTTTTTTTGAGGAACTTCATATGCATCCGGAGCTGTCTTATGAGGAATATGAGACGACAGAGCGGATCAAACGGGAACTTGCGGCGGCAGGCATTGAGATTTTGCAGATACCGCTAAAGACCGGTGTGACCGCCATCGTGCGCGGCGCAAAACCGGGAAAAACTTATGGACTGCGCTGTGACATTGATGCACTGCCGATCGAGGAGGAAACCGATCTTCCCTATAAATCAAAAACTCCGGGGAAAATGCATGCCTGCGGACATGATTTTCATACGGCGGCGGTGTTTGGAGCAGCATTGCTGTTACAGGAGAGGAAAGAGGAGTTACAGGGAACTGTAAAAATTCTGTTCCAGCCGGCAGAGGAATCTTCCCATGGTGCGGAGACAGTTCTTGAAACCGGTGTGCTCTCGGATGTAACAGCAATCTTTGGACTGCATACGGCGGCATATCTTCCGGTTGGAACGCTGGGAATCCGCGCGGGCAGTGTCATGGCTGCAGTAGACCGGTTTGAGTTAAATATCACGGGAACAGGCTGCCATGGAGGACACCCGGATGAGGGCGTGGACACGATCCTGGTAGCTGCATCTGTGATACAGGCGTTCCAGAGTATTGTCGGCAGAAACTTAAATCCGTTCCATACAGGTGTTGTCAGTGTGACGAGGATTAATGGCGGCAATACCTGGAATGTGATCCCGGATAAGGTGGAACTGGAGGGTACCGTGCGTTCCATGGAAAAAGACGATCGTATCTTTATAGAAAGACGCATGCGTGAGATTGCGGAACACACAGCAGCGGCATATGGCGCAAATGCGGAATTGTTGTGGTATCCGGGGCCGCCTGCAACCGTCAATGAGAAAGCGTGGAGTGCGTTTGCACAAAAAGTGGCAGAAGAGAGTGGCTTTGAGGTTGTTCCACAGCGTAATTCGACAGGTGGAGAGGATTTTGCTTTTTATCTCGAAAAGATTCCGGGCTGTTTTATCAACGTGGGAACGGGAGTCGGTTATCCGAACCATCATCCAAAGTTTTATGCGGATGAGGCGGCACTTACACCGGCAGCAGAGTATCTTGAAAAATTGTTGGTAGAAGCACTGAGACAGTGAGAATCATAGATGTCAGAGGCACAGTCACAATCAGGTCCTTTCATGGATGGCAGAACAAGGCAGTATAAAGTAAAAAAACAGGGGCATAAGCTCCTGTTTTTTTACTTCATAGGAAATTGTCCGCTATGAATTAATAGAACCATAATCACATCCTGTGATTAGTCCTCATATTTATTTTTCTCACCGATCTCCTGCATCTTCATAGCGCGAACTTTTAATGGAAGTCCGAACAGTGTGATGAATCCGGAAGCATCGTGATGATCGTAAAGATCACCGGTTGTAAAGCTTGCGAGTGACTCACTGTACAGAGAGTATTTAGAAGTTGTTCCGGCTTTGATGATGTTGCCTTTGTATAATTTGAATTTAACTTCACCGGTTACATATTCCTGCGTGGAGGTAACGAAAGCTCTGACTGCATCACATAAAGGTGTGAACCATTTTCCTTCGTAAACGATCTGGGCAAGTTTGTTACCCATATCTTTCTTCACTTCCATGGTTGCACGGTCTAAAACGAGCTCCTCTAACTGCTGGTGAGCTTCCATTAAGATCGTTCCGCCAGGAGTCTCATATACACCGCGGGATTTCATACCAACAACACGGTTCTCTACGATATCGATGATGCCAACACCATGTTTACCGCCAAGACGGTTTAACTCACGGATGATATCGGAAACTTTCATTTCTTTTCCGTTTACGGAAGTCGGAACACCTTTCTCAAATGTCATGGTTACATATTCGCCTTCTTCCGGAGCTTTTTCCGGGGAAACACCGAGAACTAACAGGTGATCATAGTTTGGCTCACATGCAGGATCCTCTAACTCAAGGCCTTCATGGCTGATGTGCCAGATGTTACGGTCACGGCTGTAGCTTGTGTCAGCGGAGAATGGAAGATGAATACCATGTGCTTTGCAGTATTCGATTTCTGACTCACGGGAATCCATGGTCCATTTTGAATCTCTCCATGCAGCGATGATCTTTAAGTCAGGGGCAAGTGCTTTGATGCCGAGCTCGAAACGGATCTGGTCGTTTCCTTTACCGGTAGCACCGTGGCAGATTGCAGTAGCGCCTTCTTTTCTTGCAATTTCAACTAATTTCTTAGCGATCAGAGGACGTGCCATAGAGGTTCCGAGTAAGTATTTGTTTTCATAAATGGCATTTGCCTGAACACATGGCATGATGTAATCGTCACAGAATTCATCGATGATATCTACGATGTATAATTTGGAAGCTCCACAGGAGATAGCTCTTTCTTCAAGACCGTCTAACTCTTCTTCCTGACCGCAGTCGATACAGCAGCAGATAACTTCATAATCATAATTTTCCTTTAACCATGGAATAATGGCGGTGGTATCAAGTCCGCCGGAGTACGCTAAAATAACTTTTTCCTTCATGTGATACAGCCCTTTCTGTTATGTATATTTGACCCATTTGTATGCCGGATCATTAACTAAAGACAATATACAACAAAAAATGTAGAAACGCAAGTGAAAAATTATACATTCATTATTCATAAAAATACATAAAGATTATACAAAATGGAGAAAATAGTTAAGTATAATACATATTATAGGAAAAAGACAAAAAATAGTATTGCATAAAAAACAAAATGAATGTATAATTATGCAATATCGAACAGCGCACGAAAAAAGATACTTTACGACTGCGATGAGGTGTATTAATATAGGAAGAAAGATGCTTATGCAGGTATGCCTGTATACAATAATGGGCTGAAAAGTGCAGAAATCATGTGAGATAAGCATGAGCGGAAAGGATGAGAAAAATGATAAAAGCAGGAATCATCGGTGCAACCGGATATGCAGGAAATGAACTGGTCCGTATTTTAATGGGACATAAAGAAGTGGAGATTAAATGGTATGGATCCCGCAGCTACATAGATAAAAAATATGCAGAAGTTTACCAGAATATGTTTGAGATCGTGGATGACGTATGCTTAGATGATAATATGGATGAGCTTGCAAGCCAGGTGGACGTGATCTTTACAGCAACCCCGCAGGGATTTTTGGCAGGTGTACTGACAGAGGATATATTAAATAAGGTAAAAATCATAGATTTAAGCGCTGATTTCAGAATCAAAGATGTTTCCGTCTATGAGAAATGGTACAAGATCGAGCACAAGAGTCCGCAGTTTATAGAGGAAGCTGTCTATGGTCTCTGCGAGATCAATCGTGATAAAGTAAAAGGAGCAAGACTTATCGCCAATCCGGGCTGCTATACGACCTGTTCCATTCTGACCGCTTATCCGCTGGTAAAAGAGGGGCTGATCGACCCGAATACGCTGATCATTGATGCAAAATCAGGAACTTCCGGTGCAGGGCGGGGTGCAAAGCTGCCGAACCTGTTCTGTGAGGTCAATGAAAATATGAAAGCGTACGGAGTGACAAATCACCGTCATACGCCAGAGATTGAGGAGCAGCTCGGTTATGCGGCAGGCAAAGAGATCGTTGTTAATTTTACCCCGCACCTTGTTCCGATGAACCGCGGTATCCTCGCAACCGAGTATGCAACACTGGTAAAAAAAGCAGATGGCAGCCTTCCTTCTTATGAGGAAGTAAAGGCAGTCTATGATAAATATTATGGCAAAGAAAAATTTGTCCGTGTGCTGGAAAAAGATGTCTGCCCGGAGACAAAATGGGTAGAGGGCAGTAATTATGTAGATGTTAATTTTAAGATTGACGAGAGAACCGGACGTATCGTGATGATGGGCGCACTTGACAATCTGGTAAAAGGTGCAGCAGGACAGGCGGTACAGAACATGAACCTGTTATTCGGTTTTGATGAGACAGAGGGCTTAAATATGGTTCCGATGTTCCCGTAAGCATCATAGATAGATGCATAGTAATTAAAGATTACATAGTAATAAAGATTACATAGTAATAAAGATTACATAGTAATACACTGAATTATATTTTTAATAAGAGGTAAAAAGTAACTGGACGAAACAGTTATGCTGGAAAAGGAATCAAAGACATGGAAGAGAAAAAAGTAAACATCCGTGAGATGACAATGGAGGATTTTGAGGAGGTACATGCACTGTGGATGGGGATTCACGGGTTTGGAATCCGGAGTATTGATGATTCGAAAGAAGGTGTGGAACGCTTTATCAGACGAAATCCGACCACGAGTATGGTGGCGTGTGAAAACGACAGAATCATCGGTGCAATCCTGTGCGGTCATGACGGCAGACGCGGATGTTTATATCATGTCTGCGTTCATGAGGATTACAGAAAGCAGGGCATCGGACAGAAGATGGTGGAAGCGTGCCTTGCGGCTTTAAAGCGTGAACATGTCAACAAGGTCAATCTGATTGCATTTAAGAAAAATGACATCGGAAACCACTTCTGGCAGGGAATGGGATGGACGTTCCGCGAGGATGTCAATTATTATGAATATGTCACAAACGAAGAAAACCAGACCGTATTTAATCCGTAAAACACAGGAACAGACAGTGCGAAAAATACAATTTTTACATGAAGGATTTGAGTTACGCACAAACTTGAGATGCAAATGAAAATTTTGTTTACATTAGAAAGCAGTGCAGGAATGGAGGTTAAAATGAAACAGATCAAAGGCGGCGTGACCGCAGCAAAAGGATTTAAGGCAGCAAGTACAGCAGCAGGAATCAAATATAAAGACAGAACAGATATGGCAATGATCTACAGTGAAGTACCATGTGCAGTGGCAGGAACATTTACCACAAACATTGTAAAAGCTGCCCCGGTCAAATGGGATCAGCATGTAGTATATGACAGTAAAAAGGCACAGGCAGTCATTGTCAATGCAGGTATTGCAAATGCATGTACCGGAGAAGAGGGGATGGGTTACTGCAAAGCAACTGCAGAAAAAGTAAACAAACTGCTTCAGATCCCAACCGATGAGGTGCTTGTGGCATCGACCGGAGTTATCGGTATGCAGCTTCCGATCGATCGCATCTGTGCGGGAGTTGAAACGATGGTCCCACAATTAAATGGCGATATCGAGAGCGGACATAATGCAGCACTTGCGATTATGACGACCGATACACATGAAAAAGAAGTAGCTGTTGAGATTGAGCTTTCCGGCAAAACCGTCACAATCGGCGGCATGTGCAAAGGTTCCGGCATGATCCATCCGAATATGTGTACCATGTTAAGTTTTGTGACAACCGATGCTGCAATTTCACAGGAGCTGCTGTTAGAGGCATTAAAAGCGGACGTGGAAGATACCTATAACATGATCTCCGTGGACGGCGATACCTCCACAAATGATACCTGTCTCCTGTTGGCAAACGGAATGGCAGAGAACACAAAAATTACTGAGAAAAATGCGGATTATGAGACCTTTACAAAGGCGCTCCGCTTTGTCAATGAGACACTCGCAAAACAGATGGCAGGAGATGGAGAGGGAGCAACTGCGTTGTTTGAGGTAAAAGTAATCGGTGCCGAGACAAAAGAGCAGGCAAAGATCTTAAGCAAATCCGTCATCACATCAAGCCTCACCAAAGCAGCCATCTACGGACACGATGCAAACTGGGGCAGAATCCTCTGTGCCATGGGCTACTCCGGCGCACAGTTTGATCCGGAAAAAGTAGACTTATTCTTCGAGAGTGCTGCAGGAAAAATGCAGATCATCAAAGACGGAGTCGCCGTCGACTACAGCGAAGAAGAAGCAACCAAAATCTTATCCGAACCCGCAGTCACCGCCATCGCCGACATCAAAATGGGTGCTGCACAGGCTACCGCCTGGGGCTGCGACTTAACCTACGACTATGTAAAAATTAACGCCGATTACCGCTCATAGGCAGGCAGATATGAGGCCAACGCGAAACTCTTCAAAAAACTGGCGCTGCTGCGGCCACAGCAAACACAACCTGAATCAGAGTTTCGTACGGCAATATCAAGATTTTATAGAGGAGAACCAAACTAATGGAAGATAACAATATGAAGGAACTTTTGCAGAAAGCCGAAGTGCTCATCGAAGCACTTCCATACATACAGCGTTTCAACCGTAAGATCATTGTTGTAAAATATGGTGGAAGCGCCATGGTAGATGAAGAATTAAAAAAACACGTCATCCAGGATGTCACCCTGTTAAAACTGGTTGGATTCAAGCCGATCATCGTGCATGGCGGTGGCAAAGAAATCAGTAAATGGGTTGGCAAAGTCGGCATGGAGCCTGTATTTATCAATGGACTCCGCAAAACGGACGAGGCAACCATGGAGATCGCCGAGATGGTGTTAAATAAGGTCAATAAATCACTGGTGACACTGGTACAGGAGCTTGGCGTCAATGCAGTCGGCATCAGCGGAAAAGACGGTGGACTGTTAAAAGTAGAAAAGAAATACTCAAATGGTGAGGATATCGGTTTTGTCGGTGAGATCACAGAGGTAAATCCGCAGATTTTATATGATCTGCTGGAAAAAGATTTTCTCCCGATCATCTGCCCGGTAGGAATGGATGCAGAATACAACAGCTATAATATCAATGCCGATGATGCGGCATGTGCGATCGCAAAAGCGGTAAAAGCTGAAAAACTTGCATTTTTAACCGATATCGAGGGCGTTTACAAAGATCCGAAAGACAAAGATACACTGATCTCTGAGCTTCGTGTATCAGAGGCGAGAGAACTGATCGGGGACGGATTTATCGGCGGCGGCATGCTTCCGAAGTTAAACAACTGTATCGATGCGATCGAGAACGGTGTTTCAAGAGTACATATCTTAGACGGACGTATCGCACACTGCCTGCTTCTTGAAATCTTTACGAACCGCGGAATTGGAACTGCCATTTTAGGAGATAAGGAGACGAAGTTTTATCATGAATAGAGAAGGATATATCAATGAGGCGGAGAAAAATATCCTCCACACATACAATCGTTTTTCACTGGTATTAGACCACGGTGAGGGTGTTTATCTGTATGATACAGACGGAAAAGAATATCTGGATTTTGCGGCAGGCATCGCAGTGCAGGCATTTGGATACGGCAACAAAGAGTATGGGGATGCCTTAAAAGCACAGATCGATAAGATTATGCATACATCAAACCTGTATTACAATGTGCCAATCATCCATGCAGCAGAGCGTGTGAAAAAAGCGAGCGGGATGGATCGTGTGTTCTTTACCAACAGTGGTACAGAGGCAATCGAAGGTGCAATCAAGGCAGCAAAAAAATACGCTTACACGAGAGACGGACATGCAGGACATGAGATCATTGCAATGAATCATTCTTTCCATGGAAGAAGTATCGGAGCACTCTCCGTCACCGGAAATAAACATTATCAGGAACCGTTTGAACCGTTAATGCCGGGTGTGAAATTTGCAGACTACAATGACCTTGACAGCGTGAAAAAACGGATCACGGACAAGACATGCGCGATCCTGTTTGAGACAGTACAGGGCGAGGGCGGTATTTATCCGGCAACAAAAGAATTTATGGAAGGTGTCCGGAAACTCTGCGATGAGCATGATATTCTTCTGATCTTAGATGAGATCCAGTGCGGTATGGGACGGACCGGTGAGATGTTTGCATGGCAGCATTACGGTGTGAAACCGGATATCATGACAAGTGCAAAAGCGCTTGGCTGCGGTGTTCCGGTCGGAGCATTCCTGATGACCGAAAAGGTGGCAGAAAAATCTTTAAAACCGGGCGATCATGGAACGACTTACGGCGGAAATCCATTTGTCGGTGCTGCAGTTGATAAGGTGCTTGAGATGATGGAGCGCGACCACATCACAGACCATGTGAAAGAAATCACACCATATCTGGAAGAAAAATTAGATGAACTGGTAGCTTCCTACGATTTTCTGACAGCACGCAGGGGACTTGGACTGATGCAGGGTGTGGTATCCGAAAAGCCGGTCGGACAGATCGCTGCAAAGGCACTGGAGGAAGGACTGATTGTGATCACGGCAGGTTCAGACGTACTCCGTTTTGTACCACCGCTCATCATCGAGAAACAACATGTGGATGAGATGATCGGAAAACTGAAAAAAGCATTGGATCAGATGTAAGGAATCATAGACTGCACGCGGATGTGTGCAGTCTGTTGTCGTAAAACGAGGAATAGGAAAATGGGATTATGAAGAACATACAAAAGAGAAGTGTAATTGCAGCCATAGTGGTTTGCGCAGGAGCAGCCATTATGGCTGGTGTCGTTTCAAAACAGCCTGTAAAAGAGACGACATTTCCGTTGCAGGCAGAAGAACCGGGCACAGAAGGAAAACAGCCGGATGTGAAAACAGATGCATACGATCTGGCAGATACAGACCTGACCGTGTGGTATGAAGATCCATCTTATGAAGATTTTTTTGAATATGCAGCCAGACAGTATTTTGAACAGACGGGTGTGAAGGCAGCTTTCAAATGTCAGGATACTCTGGATTATATCGGGATGATTTACGACAATACCATGCAGGGAGAGGATTATCCGGATGTTTATCTGTTAAATGGCGATGAGCTTGAGGAGGCATATTTATATGGTCTTGCCATGGAAAATGAGGATGGAGGATCTTATGAGGGGGCATCCACAAAATCAGTGAAAGCTTCCACCTATGAGGATAAAATGATTGGATATCCGCTCAGTTACGATGCAAATGTGTTTGTTTATCAGAACGGATATTTTGAAAACCAGCCGGAGTCACTGCAGGCGATCATTGATTATTCTAATGAGAATGAACCGGGAGAAAATGTGGAATACCTGTTAGAGTGGGATGTAAATGATGCATTTTACGATTTCCCGTTCGTTGGAAACAGTGTAACGTTTGAGAAAACGGCGCCGGAAACGATGAATGTGGCCTATGATGAAGATCTGTATCAGAAAGATCTTGAATACTTTGAAACCATTTTAGGATCATTTTCCTTAGACATCAATTCAGTCTCCATGGACAGCATTTTAGAACATTTTAAATCCGGAAAAACACTCTGTGCGTTTGTAAACACAGATTCCCTGCAAAAATTAGACGATATATCTTATTCTGTGATGGAGATCCCGGCACTGAATGAGGAACTTCCTTCTATCGGATGTGCATCTACGGATATGTTTGTTGTCAATGATTTTTCAAAAAATACGGATCAGGCAGCGGATTTTGCAGATTTTGTAACAGTGCGGCTTACAGACAGACTGCATGATATGAGTGGTCATTATTCGGTATTTTTATCACAGACTGCAGATGATGCGGAAAAAACCGCTTATCAGGCATACGAGGATGCCGTTTTACTGCCGGATTCCCAGGATGCAAAAGATTTCTGGGTAGGGTTAAAGGAAAAAATTGCCGAATATTTTTAAATTTTGTAAAAATAAATGAAATAAATTTTATACACTCTTGTAATAAATGAAAAATTTCGTTAAAATATAGAAAGTGGGCATTGAGGACTCCTTCTGGAATAATGAAGAAGGAGACGCTTATGACGAAAAAATTTATAAAAGTACTATGTTTTTCATGCATTTGCCTGTTGGCAGCTGCATGTGGAGAGAAAGAAAACGTCTATTTTCAATCGGAGACATCCGTGGCAGAAACGCAGCGGAGTGAGGCAGTACCTGAGACGGATGACACGCAGATATCGGAGGAGAACGGCATACAGACTGAAAAATGTTTTGTATATATCTGCGGGGCGGTAAATACACCGGGAGTTTATGAGGTCACGCAAAATGCGAGACTCTATGAGGTGATTGAGGCAGCCGGCGGTCTGACGGAGGATGCGGCAGAGGAGTCTGTCAATCAGGCGCGGGAGATCGTGGACGGAGAGATGGTACGCATTCTGACGCAGGAGGAAGCTGCTAAGGATGGTTTAGAAGAAGCAGGGGAACGAACGGAGACGGGAGTGGATGGCGAAACAGCCCAAGATTCAGATGGCAGAATAGATCTTAATCTGGCAACTGCAGCGGAGCTTATGACGCTTTCCGGAATCGGTCAGACCAAGGCGGACAGTATTATCCGTTACCGTGAGAAAAATGGTTCTTTTTCTTCTGTGGAGGAAATCAAGCAGGTAGAGGGGATCAAAGAGGGCGTTTATAATCGAATAAAAGATCATATAAAGGTGAAGTAAAATGGCAAAAAAGGTTCTTGTTGTAGATGATGAAAAGTTAATTGTAAAGGGAATCCGGTTCAGTCTTGAGCAGGACGGAATGGAAGTGGACTGCGCATATGACGGGGAGGAAGCATTAAAGATGGCAACGGAAAATGCCTATGACATGGTGCTTCTTGATATCATGCTTCCGAAGATGGATGGATTTGAGGTATGCCAGCATATCAGGGAGTTTTCGAATATGCCGATCGTCATGCTCACCGCAAAGGGAGATGACATGGATAAGATCTTAGGGTTAGAGTACGGTGCAGATGATTACATCACAAAACCGTTTAATATCCTTGAGGTAAAGGCAAGAATTAAAGCGATCATGCGGCGTACTGCGGCGAGCCAGCCGAAAAAAGAGGACAGCAAAGTCATAGAAGCAGGTGATCTGAAATTAGACTGTGAGAGCAGAAGACTCTTTATTTTAGGGAAAGAAGTGAATCTTACCGCGAAAGAGTTTGATCTGTTAGAGCTTCTTGTCAACAACCCGAACAAAGTCTACGGCAGGGAGAATCTTTTGAATCTTGTGTGGGGATACGAATATCCGGGAGATGTGCGTACGGTAGATGTTCATGTGCGGCGTCTGAGAGAAAAGATCGAGAGCAATCCGAGCGAGCCGAAGTATGTGCATACCAAATGGGGCGTTGGGTATTATTATTCTCAGAATTAGTAAGGTGCAGCCATGACAAAATTAAAAAAATTTACAGATTTTATGAACAGCCTGAGATTCAGGCTGGTTCTTTTACTTATTCTTATAGGCGTGATCCCATGTGTTCTTTTGCGGATCGGGATGCTCAATTCTTATGAAAACAGGGCTGTTTCACTTCGAACCAGCGAAATCTTAAGCCAGGCAAAGATTTTAGCGAATCAGATCGTGTCAAATGATTATCTGGAAAATTCCGGTTCTCCTACCATTAACGCACAGCTCGAGCAGCTTTCCACTATCTATGACGGGCGTGTCATGATCATCAGTGACACCTTTCAGGTAGTGAAAGATACTTATAAGCTTGATGAAAAAAAGACGATCATCTCAGAGGAAGTCATCAAAAGCTTTTACGGGGAGGAGATTACGAAATATGATTCAAAATATCGTTATATTGAGATGACAATACCACTTGTGCGCACGGATCAGGAAAATGAAAGCAGACAGGTGATAGGTGTCATGATGGTGAGCGTGTCAACGGACAGTATCAGCCTGAACCTGGATTATCTTGCAACGAACACGAGGATCATTGAACTGATCTGCATTTTTACAGTTATTTTCGCAAGCGTCATCATTGCAGGACAGATGGTAAGACCGTTTCATAAGATGTCAAAATCAATTGATGAGATCCAGACGGGTTATGGCGAGGATGCGCTTTCTGTCAATGATTATACAGAGACGAAGCTGATCAGTGAGAAATTTAATAAAATGCTTGGAAGAATGAAGGTGCTAGATGATTCCAGACAGGAGTTTGTGTCGAATGTGTCACATGAATTAAAAACACCGCTTACTTCCATGAAGGTGCTGGCGGATTCCATCAACAGCATGGAGGATGCCCCGATCGAACTCTACAAAGAGTTTATGGGAGATATTGGCAATGAGGTGGACCGTGAGACGAAGATCATCAATGACCTGCTTTCATTAGTCAAGATGGACAAGGCAGCGGGAGATCTGAATATCACAAATATCAATATCAATGAACTGTTAGAGCAGATCTTAAAACGTCTGCGTCCGATCGCGGACAAGCAGAAAGTGGAGCTTGTGCTTGAAAGTTTCCGCCCGGTCAGCGCAGATGTTGACGAGGTAAAGATTACTCTGGCGTTTACCAATTTGATTGAAAATGCGATCAAATACAACAAGGAAGACGGCTGGGTACATGTTTCGCTGAATGCGGATCATCAATATTTTTACCTGAAAGTAGAAGATTCCGGAATCGGAATACCGGAAGATTCGTTAGGACATATTTATGAACGTTTTTACCGTGTGGACAAGTCACACTCCAGGGAGATCGGTGGAACCGGACTTGGTCTTGCCATCACGCGGAATGCAGTACTGATGCACCGTGGTGCGATCAAGGTGTTCAGTACAGAGGGAGAGGGAACGATCTTTAATGTTCGTATTCCGCTCAATTATATTTCATAACAGATTGGATCTATTGAAAATGAAAGGTCAGATTATGGATAAAAAAATCATTGTGCTGTTGTCAGGATGTATCCTGGCAGTCTTTTTGCTGGCTGGATGCGGAAATGATGAAGTGAGCAGCGAATATAATATCGAATATCTGAATAAGGACAAAACAAAGATCGTAGATGTTCCCTATGAGCCGGAGGCTTCGGATACGGATGGGATGATCAAAGAATTTTTAGCAAAGTTAAGCTCAGATTCTGACAATGTTGAGTACCGCAAACCGATACCAAACGGGGTGGAGGTTACCGATTATTCGCTTGACGGCGTGATGCTCTCGATCCATTTTGATGCGGATTACAGCAGTATGACGGAGGTTGAAGAAGTATTGTGCCGTGCTGCGGTGGTTCTTACCATGACACAGATTCCAGGGGTGGACTGTGTATCATTTTATGTGGCAGATGCACCGCTTACGGATATCAGGGGCAATATTGTCGGAAGCATGAATCAGGACAGTTTTATTGAGAATCCAGGAGAACAGATCAATTCAATCCAATGTACGACATTAAAACTTTATTTTGCAAATGAAACCGGTGACGGACTGGTGGAGGAGACAAGAAGCGATGTCTATTACAGCAGCAACGTGTCGATGGAAAAACTGATCATGGAACAGCTTTTGGAGGGACCGCAGACAGAGGGGGCAAAATCTGCGATTCCGGCGGGAACGAAACTGATCAATGTATCCGTGGTGGACGGTGTCTGCTATGTGAGTCTGGATGAAAACTTTAAAAATCAGGATTATCAGGTGAATGAGGCGGTTGTCATCTATTCAATCGTGGATTCCCTGACAGAATTGTCTACGATCAGTAAAGTACAGATCTCGGTCAATGGGGATACCAGTGGCACTTACCGTGATAATTTTAAATTGAGCGACATGTATGACAGAAATCTTGATTACGTCGTTTCATTGGAAGAGACAGGAGTAACAGAGGAGGAATAAATTGGGGAAAAGACCATTTCTTGAAATGGCAGCAGGGTTTATCTGCGGTATTTCCATTGCCGTGTATGGAAAGCCGTGGACGCTCTGGCTTTTATTTTTTGGAATTCTGCTCTGGCCTGCAATCGTGACAGGACATGACAGAGGGATGCCGGAGAGTGACAGATATCCGGTTCGGAAACGGCGGTGGTGTATGGCGGTATGTTCTGCCGCAGCATTATTTTTAGGCTGGCATCACTGCGGGGGTGTGCAGGCGGAACAAAATCAATATCTGCCGTATTTGGAAGATGGGGAAGAGATCCTTTTAAATGGGAAACTTACCGGCAAAGAGCAAAAAAACGAACAGTATTTATACAATCTATCATCCTGTCAGATCAGACAGGATTCTAAAATCAGTGAATGGCAGCGCATATCTGCAAGCATCATCATCTATTGTGAGTCCGACACCTGTTCTATCGGACAAACGCTTGTTTTACATGGAAAAATAAAATTATTTAACCGGGCACGTAATGAGGGAAATTTTGATCAGGCGGCTTATTATAAGGCACGTGGGACCGCATTTGCCGTAAGTGATGTGGATGGAGTGTCTGCATACGGAAAAGCGAATTTTATTGCGGAGAAAATGTATCAATGGAAATATTATCTGGCAGGGTTGTATGAACAGGCACTTGGCGTGCGGGAGGGTGGAGTTTTAAGTACGATGCTGCTCGGAGAAAAAAATCTTCTGGATGCGGAGGTAAAACAGCTTTACCGCACTGCCGGGATCTCACATATTCTGGCGATATCGGGATTACATATCGCAGTAATCGGCATGACATTGTACCGATTGCTGCGAAAAGGGAGCTTTGGTTTCTGGGGATCGGGAATTTTTGCGGCAGTGTTTATGATCTTATATGGCATGATGACCGGAATGGGATATTCGTCGTTCCGTGCGGTCAGTATGTTTTGCATTCTCCTGCTTGGGCAGGCGGTGGGGCGAAGTTATGATTCCCTAAATGCAATGGGTTTTACCGCACTGCTCATTTTATGGAAACAGCCGTTTGCGTTATATGATGCGGGATTTCAGCTTTCTTTTATTGCGGTACTTGGTGTGGTATGGGCTGGAAAAATTGTGCAGAGCGCATACCAGAGGCATGCGGTGCTGCAAAAAATTGGTACAGGATTCGTGCTTCAGCTTGTGATACTGCCGGTTACGGCATGGTATTTTTATGAAATCCCGGTATATGCGATGCTGCTGAATCTGCTTGTGCTGCCGTTTGTTGGAATTGTACTGGCGTCCGGAATTGCCGGGGGTCTGCTGGGGTGTGCGGTGATGCCGCAGGCAGTACTCGTGCATATCGTATTGCTGCCGTGCCATGTGATTTTAAGCGGTTATGAAAAAATTTGTACGATCGCATCGGGTCTGCCTCATGCGTTGCTGATTACCGGAAAACCATCCGCAGTAAAAATTACCGTATACTATCTGCTGCTTGCCGTGGGACTTTTTTTGCTTTCTCATGTGACAAAGCGCCAGAAAGAAATGCAGCAGATGACAGAAGAAAACGGAAGGCAAAAGAGAAGAAAGAGTTACCGTGGAATGGAGTGGAGTTTGTTTGCCTGTGGGTTGGGACTGCTTGTTTTTTTGTTTACACCAGTTTCACAAGGGATGAAACTTACTGTGCTTGATGTCGGACAGGGAGACGGGATTTATCTGCATACAGACAGCGGCTATGATATTTTTATAGATGGTGGCAGTACAAATGTGCAGAGTGTGGGAAAGTACCGTATCCTGCCGTATTTAAAGTCAAACGGTGTGAATGAGATCGATTACTGGTTTGTTTCCCATACGGATCTGGATCATATCTCAGGTCTGTTGGAGATTTTCGATGAGGGATACCGGATCAGGAATCTGGTGCTCTTCCGGGGGATGATGCGGGATGAGAGCTATGAGAAACTGGTCTCACTGGCAAAAGAACATGGAACAGAAATCTGTATGATGAGCCGGAAAGATACACTTTTTTCTGGAAGCGCAAAGATAACAGCTATTTCGCCGGAGTACCATGTGGGAGATGAACAGAGAAGTGAAATAAGTACTGATAAGAATGGGGAATCACTGGTATTATTGTATGAGGAAAAAGGTTTTTCAGCATTATTTACCGGAGATATCGGGGAGGAGCAGGAAAAACAGATCCTAAAATGGGGTGGAATCAATGACATAGATTTTTACAAGGCGGCGCACCATGGTTCAAAATATTCAAACACAAAAAGTTTTCTGGATGCGGTTTCGCCACGGATTTCGGTCATTTCCTGCGCAGAAAAGAATCGATACGGACATCCGGGCAGAGCGGCGGTTGAAAATATCCGGGATACGGGGAGTGCACTGTTTTACACGATGGAGGGTGGACAGATCACAGTGACCCGGTTAAAGAAAAATAAGCTGGCAGTACAAAAATTTTTACTTCCGGACAAGCGGTTTGTATTTGTCAGGTAATGTATGCTATACTGTGGTATGCAGCTTAGTACAAAGCTGCGTAGTGCAGCGCTGCGTAATTCGATGTAGCGAAAATGCAGCGAAGTGTAATGCAATATCAGTGCTTTGTATCTGGATAAGTGATAAAAAGGAATCAGATAAAATGAAAACGATCGATGATGATATCAGAAGCGGAAATTTCAAACAGATCTACCTGCTGTATGGAACGGAAGCATATTTAAAAAAGCAGTATAAAGACAAATTGAAAAATGCAATGGCAGCGCCGGATGACAACATGAATTTTACGACGTTTGAGGGAAAGAATATCAATCCGAAAGAAGTGATTGATCTTGCCGAAACACTGCCTTTTTTTGCAGACCGGAGAGTGATATTGATCGAGGACAGCGGATTTTTTAAAAGTTCCTGTGAGGATCTTGCTGAATATCTCACGCAGGTGGCACCGGCGACACATTTTATTTTTGTGGAAGAGGAAGTGGACAAGCGTTCGAAGATGTATAAAACGGTCAAGAATAATGGGAAGATCGTAGAGTTTTCAGCACAGAGCGAGGAACTTTTGACGCGCTGGATCTTGACCAGATTAAAAAAAGAAGGAAAAAACATCACCGGATCCGTGATGCAGCTTTTTTTAAGCAGGACAGGAACGGATATGGGAAATATTGACAGGGAGTTAGAAAAGCTGATCTGTTATGCCTTAGACCGGGATGTGATCACAGCGGAAGATGTGATGGCAGTCACGACGGAACAGACGACCAATAAGATATTTGAGATGGTCAATGCAATCGCCGAGCATAACCAGCGGAAGGCACTGGATCTGTATTATGATCTTCTGACATTAAAAGAACCTCCGATGCGCATTATGTTTCTGATTACCAGACAGTTTCAGATCCTTTTAAATGTGCGTGATATGGCAGGGCGTGGAATGGACAATCAGTCGATTGCCAAAAATGCGGGAATCCCGCCGTTTGCGGTAAAACGGAATATTTCACAGGCAAAAGGATTTACAATGGCGCAGTTAAAGAGGGCGCTTTATGATGGAGCTGACTTAGAGGAGTCCGTAAAAACAGGACGCATGAATGATCAGATGGCGGTAGAGCTTTTTATTATGAAGTACAGCCGGTCAGAAAAATAACATAAAAAGAATTCTGTTTCACAGGATTCCCCGCCTGCGGCGGGTCGCTTTGCGACATAATTCATCTCCGACGCAGTGCGATCCCGCCCGGAGGGCTTTTTGATTCATAGGACGTAAATTCCTATGAATCAAAAAAACACCAGTATGACGGTACTGGTGTTTTTATTATGCGGCTGGGTTAAGGCCGCATATATGTTTTTATCTATGTTTCAAAAATTAAGCTAAACCGTTAACAAGTTTTGTTAAACGGGAAACTTTTCTGGCAGAATTGTTCTTGTGGTAAATTCCTTTAGAAGAAGCGCTCTCGATAGTTGAGATAGCAACTGTTAAAGCAGCTTTTGCAGCCTCTTTATCGTTTGCAGCTACTGCAGCCTCAACTTTTTTAATAGAAGTTTTCACTTCGCTTCTGATCGCTTTGTTTCTAGCAGCTCTTGTCTCTGTTACTAAAATTCTTTTTTTTGCAGATTTAATGTTAGCCAATCCGTACACCTCCAATTTGTAATCGTTATTGTTCATGATTGTTACATTAAAGCCGGACACGGACAGTTCAATGTAAACATACTGGTATATTATAGGGCAGGTTTTTGTGGTTGTCAAGTGTAAAACAGTAAAATAATGAGAAATTATGGATAATTTTTTTTCAGACCAGAAATAATATAGGCAAAGATAACAGATGCCGGAGCAGGGCATTGGAATATGGGGGAAAATTTATGTATCAGATACGAACGGATTTAGCGCTTGAAACGCAGGAAAAAATGCAGGAAGATCATGTTGATCTGAAGGGAGTCCGTTTCTTAGAAGAGAAAGTTGACAAAAATATCACAGTCAGCACAGTGGTCATTGAGACGGAAAACGGTGCAAAGACGATGGGAAAACCCAAGGGAACCTATATAACGATCGAGGCGGGAAATATGGATGAGGAGGATGAAGACTATCACAGAGAGATATCCGTACAGCTTGCGAAGATCATCCGTCAGTTGATCCAGGAAAAAAATGAGGAGTTGTCGGTGCTGGTCGTTGGACTTGGAAACCGTGAAGTTACGCCGGATGCACTAGGCCCGCGTGTGGTGGACAATCTTTTTATCACAAGACACATTGTAAAAGAGTATGGAAAGTATGCTTTCGGAGAAAAAAATGTGAACCGGATCAGCAGTATTGTCCCGGGAGTTATGGCGCAGACGGGAATGGAAAGTCTTGAGATCATTCATGGAATCATCGATGAGACAAAACCTGATCTGGTCATTGTCATTGATGCGTTGGCGGCGCGCAGCACCAAGCGGTTAAACCGGACGATTCAGGTCACGGATACCGGGATCAATCCGGGCAGCGGGGTTGGAAACCATAGACACGGACTGAATAAAAAAAGCCTTGGGATTCCCGTGATATCAATCGGGATACCGACAGTTGTGGATGCTGCAACGATCGTCAATGACACAATGTTTAACCTGATCGCTGCGATGAGCCAGAGCAAGGCATTTGATATGCTTGGGGATTCGTTAAAAGAGTTAAACGATGGAGAAAAATATGAACTGATCCGGGAACTTCTCTCACCGAATTTAAATGCGATGTTTGTGACGCCAAAAGATATTGATGAGTCGGTCAAAAGATTAAGCTACACGATCTCGGAAGGCATCAATATTGCATTTATGGGGGAAGGACTGCCGGCATAATAGACAGGCGGGATTATAGTAAAATAAGACTGCCGGGCGAAACTCATGCAGATCACGATCAAGAAGCAAAGCTTCATGGTATAATGAAAAATAGAAGTGCATACAGTGTAGTATGTATGCTTATCGTTATCGACATTTAAAAAAGAAAAAAATAAATGGTGCCGTCTGGCTGGGGGGATTGCTGCTGGCTGTCATTGGAATACTTTTACAGACAAACAGATCTTTCTTTGCAAAGCTTGGAGAAGAGGGGGCAAAAAGCTGCTGCGAAAAAGTACTTGATTTTTATCTGCCCGGTTTGTCTTACAGTGTAAAAGATGAGACGGAGTGGTCTTTTGTGGAGAAAGTGATCGATGTGCTTTTTTACGGGGAAAACTATGAACCTGAAAGTGGATCATACCAGACGCAGATCGAGAGTGATCTCTCTTATGAGGCAATTCTGGCGCGGGAGGCTGCAGATGAAAATTATGTGGATGAAAAGACGGGGGAAGTGATACCATCGGTCGGAAGCGCAGATGGTACGAGCCTGTCAGATGAAAAAGATGCAGGAGGACAGACGGCGGATGCAGGTGCAGCAGAGAACACCGGAGGGCAGCCGGCAGAGCCAGGTGTGGCGGAGAACACCGGAGAGCAGCCGGCAGAGGCAGATGCAGCAGAAAATCAGCAGGCACAGATTGCAGAGGCAGGTGCAGCAGACAGTCAGGCAGCTTCCGCTGTGGCAGACATCAAAGCAGTGACATTTGCAAGGGAAAAGCTGAATGATTTTGATTATCTGATCCAGAATTTTTATCAGGTGGACAATACGACGACGATCGGGAGCGCACAGCTCAATGCGGATGCCCTGCTCGGAAAGGATGTACGTTTGAGCCATGATGCGTCCACACCGCAGATACTGATCTATCATACGCATTCACAGGAAGGGTATGCGGATTCCGTTCCGGGTGATGCATCCATGTCGGTCGTCGGTGTCGGTGATTATCTGACGGAGCTTCTGACACAAAAATATGGCTTTTCCGTGATCCATCACACCGGGCAGTATGATGTCGGAGACCGCGATCATGCCTATGCAAAAGCAGGCCCTGCGTTAGAACAGATCTTAGCGGAAAATAAAAGCATTGAGGTTGTGATCGATCTGCACCGTGACGGAGTCGGAAACAATACGAGACTGGTTACGGAACAAAACGGCGTGCCGATGGCGCAGATCATGTTTTTTAATGGATTGAGCCGCACGACGAAAACAGGCGATATCGAATATCTTTATAATCCTTATATTGCAGATAATCTGGCGATATCGTTCCAGATGCAGTTAAAGGCGGCAGAATATTACCCGGGATTTACCAGAAGAATTTATCTGAAGGGATACCGCTACAATATGCACTATTGCCCGAAGACACTTCTGATCGAGGTGGGGGCGCAGACAAATACACTGGCGGAGGCAAAAAATGCGATGGTACCGCTTGCCGATCTGCTCAACAAAGTATTGACGGGGCAGCAGTAGAAACATAAAATGTATGTAAAAACATAAAAAAACGGGGTAATACATAAGATGGATGTTTTATTGCAGTTAGATGGGAATATTTTATTGTGGATCCAGGAGCATGTGAGGAATGCTGTTCTGACGCCGGTCATGACATTTATTACGCATTTAGGCGATGCGGGATGGATCTGGATTGCTCTTGCAATCGTATTTTTACTTGTAAAAAAGATGCGGAGAACAGGTGTGCTCATGACGTGTTCCCTGTTGGGATCTCTGATCGTTAATAATCTCATTTTAAAAAATCTGGTCGCCAGAACAAGGCCTTATGAGGCTGTGGATGGACTGCAGCGTATCATAGAAGCGCAGAGGGATCTTTCATTTCCATCCGGGCATACCGGCAGTTCTTTTGCAGCGGCTGTTGTGATCTTTCTGACATGCCCAAGGAAGATCGGGGTGCCGGCTTTGATCCTGGCATTTCTGATCATGTTTTCAAGACTTTATGTCGGAGTGCATTATCCGACGGACGTTCTTGCCGGAATGATCACGGGGACACTGATCGCAGTGCTGGTATGCAGGGTGTATCAGAAAAAACATAGAAAAGTTTTAGAATCATAATATACAAAAAACACCCCGGACAAAGTAAAAGTGCCGGAGTGTTTTTTTCTGTCACACAGAAAGATGATATTTCTCCATCCAGTAATTGAGCTGGATAAAATAGGCCAGAAGCTGTGGACCCGCCATAAGCTGCCCGAACCACGGCTTTCCGTATTCTTTTGGTGCTTCCATAAATTTTTTCGCTTTCTTTTTATCGATAAGCGGAAGGATAGAAGCATTGCTGTCTGCTAAAATATCCGTCATCCGCGCGATCAGGATCTTTTCATAACCCGGATGGTAGGTTTTCGGGTAAGGACTTTTTTTGCGGTGCAATAGTTCCGGCGGCAGAAGATCGCGGAAGGCATCACGAAGCAGAGCCTTTTCCACACCGTTCTGGTATTTCATTTTCCATGGAACATTGTACACATAGTCGATGATACGGTGGTCAGCAAAGGGGACTCTCGCCTCAAGACCGGAATACATGCTGGTGCGGTCCATGCGGTCGAGCAGTGTCTGCATAAACCATTTGATATTCAGGTAGGCGATCTCACGGCGTCTGTATTCTTCGGCGGTTTCATCCGGAAGATGCGGTGTTTTTTTCAGGGATTCTTCATACCTTGCATGGGAGTAAGAAGAGAGATCAAGGCTTTTCATAACATCATCATCAAGAAAGGCAGTACGGGCATCGATATCCGCAGACCACGGAAAACCATCCCGGTTCATCAGTTCCGGGCGGTAAAACCACGGGTATCCGCCGAAGATTTCATCGGCACATTCCCCGGTCAGTGTGACCTTGTTTTGTTTTTTGACCAGAGAACAAAAGTAAAGTAAGGAGGCATCGACATCTGTCATGCCAGGCATATCCTTTGCGTCCACGGCAGCATAGAGCATGTCGGCGAGCGTCTCCTGGGTGCATTCCAGGTAAGTATGACTGGTTTTACAGTGCTCTAACATGCAGTTTACATAGGGAAGATCGCGTTCCGGCTGAAAGGAATTGGATTGAAAATAAATATCATTTTCCGTAAAGTCAAAGGAAAACGTATTTAAGACTTCACCGTGTTCCCTCTGGTAAGCGGCAGCAAGGGCTGTGACGATGCTTGAATCGATGCCCCCGGATAAAAAGGTACAGACCGGCACATCGGAGATCATCTGCCGTTTTACGGTATCGCGCATGAGAAAAGATACATGTGCCACGGTGTCCTCGTAGGAGTCCGTGTGGGGCAGACATTTCAGATCCCAGTAGGTGGTATCGGAGAGCCCCATGGCATCAAAACACAGGTAATGTCCGGGTAGAACTTCATAGATATCCTGAAAAACCCCACATCCGGGGGTGCGCGCCGGCCCGACTGCAAGCAGTTCTCTCAGGCTGTTTTCGGTAATAGCGGGTGAAAGATCCGGAAAGCAGAACAGTGCTTTTGGCTCTGAGGCAAAGACAAGCTCACCGTCTTTTGCGTGATAAAAAAGCGGCTTTGTCCCTACTCTGTCGCGGTAGAGAAAAAGCTGTTTTGCGGCACCGTCCCAGATGGCAAAGGAAAAGATTCCATTTAAGCGGGAGACAAAGGAAGCACCGAAATGCATGTAGGCATATAAGATCACTTCCGTGTCGGATGTTGTGAGAAAATTATATCCGGCAGCAGTAAGCTCCGGGATCAGTTCATCGGTATTATAGATCTCCCCATTGTAGACGATGGCATAATCTGCCCCGTCCCGGTGACGTATCATAGGCTGTGCACCGTGCGTGATATCACGGATAGAAAGTCTCTGATGTGACAGACCGGCATGAGGTGTCAGATAAATGCCGGAAGCATCACCGCCGCGGTGGATGAGTTTTTCGTGCATGGACACCAGTATATTTTCCCAAAAGGACTGTCTGTCCGTATAACAGCGTTTCAGGCTGCAAAATCCTGCAATTCCGCACATAAGGTCACTCCATTAAAAAACAGATTTAATCCCTGTTAGTGTATGCAAATCCATCAAAAAGATGATGGATTCCCATCAAAAAGATGATGGATGATGGAAAAAAATGGAATTGCAGGTTAAAATATGCTATAATGAACGAGAGAGAGTCAACATGCTTGTATGATTGACGAATTGTGAATTGGATCATGTGCCGATTTTGCACATGAATATAATGATTGATTTTGAAAAATTTTACATTCAATTTGGAGGAAACGGCTTTGACGCTGGATAGTTTATATATTGGAGTTCCAATCGGAGCGTTTTTCTGTTTTTTATTTATATTTTTTTCATTCCTGAATGCCGGGGATGCAAAACCGGTCAGGTATTTCAGACAGATTCTTTTATCCTGTCTGATCTGGACTGGCGGTGTAGTAATGATGCGTATGCAGATCATGCCGGGGATGCGGTTCTGGTTTCATGTGTCGGTATTCGGATTTTTGACGGTACCGATTTTTATGTATGCATTTTTATTTTATATGTTGGAGATCAAAAAGAATGGTTTCCTGACCGGATATTGCATAGCTACTGTGGTGGCAATGGGGATCAATGTTGTCACAGAAGTATTTATCCCGGAACCGGATATTATCCGGTATGCAGATGAAAGCATTGGATATGCCTGTCATCTATCTTGGGGAAGTTATTTATTTGCAGCTGCGGAGGCAGTTGTGATCGTCTATACGACAGTTTTGGCGCACAGGGCAATCGGCAATAAATTTGAAAAACGAAAGAAATTATTTCCACTGCTGCTTGGAACAGTTGCAATTTTGACAGGCAATCTTTTTGTTGCACTGCCGGGTAATTTTTTCCCGTATGATATGCTGGGCGGTATTTTTATGGCATTGTGCCTGTTATATATCATGTGGCACAAGTATCTGTTTGATATCTCGAACCGTATCGTGATCGGATGTATCTACTCGGTTGCACTGGCGGTCAGTCTTCTTCCTGTGTTCAATTTTAATCACAATGCGGAGTGGTATCTTGGCAGTGTATTGCCGGAAATACAGCAAAAAGTTATAGTGCTCGTACTTGGATTTACAGGATGGTCGTTGTTTGTATTTTATCTGGCAAGAAAAATGGCAGAGGGAATCATGCAGAGGCAGAACAGAAAGCAGATCGAGGTATTACGTCGTTTTCAGAATGAGTCGGCGTCTATATTGCGGCAGGAAGATCTGTTTAAGCTGCTGATTGGTGTGGTAAATGAGATGTTTCCGGTAAAGGACATCTTTGTTTTTATCAAAAATGGAGAAAAGTTTACGGTTGTAAAAACAGCCGGTGGACAGATGCCGGATCAGGCAGAGCAGGATGAAATCACGGCTATGCTGGAAAGATCGGGGGCAGGTGAGTGCTCTGAGATTTCATTGATGAAGTATGATGATGAGATACAGGGATTTATCTATATAAAATCGGAGAAAAGAACCAGATTAAATTATTTAGAGAGAGATTACTACTGGAGAATTGGTGTGTATGCGGGTGTGTGCCTTAAGAATATCCGTACTTATCAGGAAGTATATCAGATATCGATCCATGATGAACTGACAGGACTTTATAACAGGGGATATTTTAAAAAGTTTCTGGCGGAGAACTGGAAAGAAGAGCAGAAGATAGCCCTGGTGTATCTTGATCTGGATGATTTTAAGCTTTTTAATGAGCTGTACGGGGAAGAATGTGGGGATCGTATCTTAAAATGGTGCGGACATATCATAGAGAATACCGTAGGATGTCAGGGAAATACGTTCCGGTTTGGATCAAATGAATATGTGGTGCTGATAAATTCGGATGAAAAGAAAAAGGTGGCACAGATTGCGGCGAAGATACAGAAGAATTTTCTGCTCGCGGATGAAGAAAAACCGGATGTTCTACAACCGGTGACTGCAAGTGTCGGAATTGCATTTTATCCGGATACGGCTTCGGGAGCGGATGAGCTGCTCAGTCAGGCAGAACGTGCAAATTTTTATGCAAAACGGGACGGAAAAAACTGTATTAAAATTTATGGAGCACATACAGAAGATGAACTTGAGGATCAGCAGGTACAAAAGCATTATGAACAGATTGCACCAACGATTTACGCACTGACTGCAGCAATCGATGCAAAGGATTCTTATACCTTTGAACATTCCTGCCATGTATCGGATTATGCGGTTCTTCTCGCAAAAAAAATAGGTCTTGAGCCGAATGACATTGAAATTGCAAAGGAGGCAGGACTGCTTCACGATATCGGAAAGATTGGTATTCCTGAGAGTATCTTAAAAAAACAGGGCAGGTTAAATGATGAGGAATATGAGATCATGAAAACACATGTCACGAATTCCATTGAGATGATTCATTTTCTGCCGAATATGAACTATGTGATACCGGCTGTATTATCGCATCATGAGAGATATGACGGAAAGGGATATCCGAGAGGCCTGAAAGGAGAAGATATTCCACTGTTAGGGCGTATTCTTGCGGTATGTGATTCGTTTGATGCGATGACAACAAAGCGTACCTACAAGGAAGCTATGTCGATCGATTATGCAATCAGTGAGTTAGAACACAATAAGGGAACACAGTTTGATCCAAAACTGGCAGAGGCATTTATTGAATTGTTAAAAGAAGGGAAAATTGAGGTCTAATTCTTAAGATTTTCTGAGAATTTTTGTTTGAGGGATGACAAAAAAACGTTAATGTGTTAAACTGCAAAAGTGTAAAATGTTTTTATCAGGAGGAGTTTAACATGTGGAACAGAAGTGAGTTAAAAAGCAATGCAAAGCTGGCATTGAAGGCGAATTACTGGAAAGCAGTGCTGGTGGGACTGATTCTGTCATTTATTTTAGGTTCAGGCTCAACAGCTGCCCAAAATTCGGCAAGGTCATCAACGGATGGATTGACGGATATAGATCCGGTAATGGTATTTACTGTGATTGGGATTATACTGGCAGCAGTATTTGTTGCCATGGTGATCAGCATCCTGCTCAGTATTTTTATCTGGAATCCGCTTGAAGTGGGATGTCAGAAATTTTTCATTAACTGTAAGTATGGTAACGCGGAATTAGGCGATATTGCATACGGATTTAAAAACGGATATGCGCACATCGGCATGATCATGTTCCTGCGGGGGCTGTTTACAGGACTCTGGATGTTATTATTTATCATTCCGGGTATCGTGAAAAGTTATGAGTATATGATGATCCCATATCTTTTAGCAGAGCATCCGGAGATGACCAGACAGGAAGCCTTTGCAGAAAGTAAACAGATGATGGATGGAAACAAATGGGATGCATTTGTGTTAGATCTTTCATTTATCGGCTGGACGCTGTTAGGTGTCTGCACATTTGGTATTCTTCTTGTTTTTTATGTAGAACCTTACATATATCTGACACGCGCAGAACTGTATCATGCATTAAAAAATAATAATAAGTCGGTAGAATTTTAAATTTACCCCAAAAGAGTCATAAAATCCCCCCAAGCTGCATTTCTAATAAGTAAGGAGTGCGTTTGCGGGGGATTTTTATGTCCAATGAGAAAATGGAAAATCTGTTAAATCTTGCACTCGATGCGACAGAGCGGGAGAGGGAAAAATCGTTAGATCTCGATACCGGGTATGACAGAGCGGAACGGACCTGGGAAGTTATCGTAAAATTCGGAGGCACGGAAGAAGCGTTGAGGGGACTGTTTGCAGAAAAATTTCCGGAGGAGTATGACCGGATCAGGATTACAAATCTGCGGAATGAATATGCGATCCTGCTTTTGCCAGAGCATATTGTGGAACTGGTGGCGGCACTGACAGAGATCGAATACATGGAGAAACCGAAACTTTTGTTTTTTGCAGTGAATAACGGCAGACGTGTATCATGCATCAATCAGCTGCAGACGGTGGGGACGGAGCAGGGAACATTGTCGTCTGGCAGAAATTTAAGTGGAACCGGCGTGATCGTGGCAGTGATCGATTCCGGGGAGCGAGTTATAATAATGTCAAGTTAGTAAGAACCCAACAAAATCAAGGGTTCCCGCTGATTTAGTCCTACGAAAAAATGCCAAAGTAATGGTTATTTTGAGTAAGGATGAGCTCATTTTTATCTTCAAAAAATATAACTTGCACTAATATAACACGAGGTGTATTTGACCATTTGGCACTAGGGGTAGTATGCCCCAAACAACTTAATAATGTGAATTTAGATAGGACTAAATTAGCTCTTGCGTGGACAAGTTCCATATTTGTATTGCTGACTTAGTCCTACTTTTTTTGCCCGGAAAAGGAGGATAAGGTTTGGCGATGACAAAGCGAGAGTTAATTCAGTTCATGGACGAGTTGGTAGAGTTAGCCAGCGAGGAAAACAAGGCAAGAGCAATCTTGGTAAAAGAAAAGTTTATCAATGACTTTGAAAAAAGCTATGAGTACGAAAAGGAGGTTCAGACAGAGATTACAGAACTGCCACCATACTATATAGCGGCAATGCCGGATTTGATACAGGAAGAAATCAAGGTAAAGGTAATAGTTGTATTGACAGAGTGTGGTGAGTGTACCCCGGAAAATGTGGAAAGAGCAATGAGTTCCAAAATCTATGACTTAGATGATTTGATTGATATTAAGGAGTATGTCAGACGCATGGAAGAGGAACAGCGAAAGAAAGCAGAGCAGAAACGGGGGAATGGCAGATGATAAAAGCAATTATTGGTATAGGAGTTGCTTTGGTGTGGATTACATTCTTTGCACTTGTTAAAACAGCAGGTATGGCAGACAGAAGATTAGAAGAAATACAGAGGCTTTCCGCCGAGAGAGAGGCGGGTGGAGTGTGTGGGAATTAATGTAAAGGTACAGAAATCTCCGAAGCCGAGAGATATTGTAACAGCAGAGGCAAAATTAGAGAGAGATTTGAAAAGCTGTATGCGGTGTAGATTTTTTCACGGTAACAATCGCCAATGTATAGCAAAGAAATGTGTTAAGGAAGAAAAGAAACAGACGGAAATAACGGTTGAAGAAAAGCAGAGTAAATGCTTTGGATGTCCATATCTGCATACAGAAGGGTATTGTTTCCCTTGCATGAAGGAGATTTTAGGACTTATTAAGAAACCAATAGTTATCGAACAGGAGGAAAAGAAAGATGGATAAACATATTGAGGTAGTAGGTGTGGATCATGGCTGGTCTGGAATGAAAACAGTTAGTCAGGTATTTACAACCGGAGTAAAGGAAATTACAACGGAACCTGCATTTTACAATAATGTAGTAGAGTTTAACGGTTCCTATTACAAGGTAGGCGGTAAGCGACTTGAGGTAAGGGATTTGAAGGTAGAAAATGATAACTTCTACATTCTCACATTGGCGGCGGTTGCAAAAGAGTTAAACAGACGAGGAATGAGAAATGCAAATATTCTCTTATCCGTAGGGTTGCCTCTTACAAGATTTGGAGCAGAGAAGCAGGACTTCATCGACTACTTATCAAAGGAAAAGGAAGTGACCTTCAGATTTGATAATGAGCAGTATCGTATCAAACTTGCAAGGGTGTCGGTGTTCCCTCAATGCTATGCGGCAGTTGCAGACAGAATGAAGACTCTCCCGAAAAGGGTTGTGGTGGTGGATATTGGAAGCTGGACTATCGACATTATGCCGATTGAAGATTCCGCACCGAATGAAGCTGAGTGCATCACAATCAGGGAAGGCTTGATTAAGTGTATGAGGACAATCAACGAGGAATGTATGAGACAGTATGGTAAGGATCTTTCAGAGGAAGATATACAGGAAATTATGAGAACCGGAAAGCATGAGAAACTTCCTCAGAAGTATTTGACCATCGTGGAAGAATGCCTCAGAGCTTATGTAGATAAGGTTTACAATATTCTTTTAGAGCATGGATATAACCTTGAAGTGACAGAAATAGTATTTGTCGGCGGTGGAGCAAATGTGGTAAAGCGTTTCGGCAACTATGACGGAAACAATATTCAGTATATTGAAGATGTCAAGGCAAATGCAAAGGGATACGAGTATCTTGGAAAACTCTATTTAGCAACACATAAGAAAGAGTTTGGATTGGGGTGATGTAAATGGCTAGGTCAAATGTTGCAAATCACAGTTTGAGGCTTAATCTCGATAATGAACAGCATAGGCGAGTGGAAAAGGTTTTAGCAGGTTTGAATCTGGATGTGCATAAATCAATCAACCAATTCTTGGTGGAGGCGGCAGATGCTTATATCAGTAGGTTAGAAGGTAGTGACCTGACTTATGAAGATGTACCAAAGAAAGAAGAAGTCCGCTACATTACAAGGGATGACTTAGAAGAATTACGCAGGGAGATTAAGGACGAACTGCAAAAGGAGATGATAAGCATATTAGGTTCAGCTCTTATTACCGGGAAAGTAATTCAGATGCCGGAAGTCAGAACGGTAAGAGAAAATACAAATCAAAAGGAAAATGAAGAAGATATGAGTGTAAATGAAACCACAATGGGACTTGTTTCATCATGGGGATAACGGAAAGGAGGAACTGTTATGGCAGGAATGATTTTAAGAAAGACAGGCGTGGTATTACTTACCATATTGAAGGGACTGCTTTATGCAGCGTTGATGATTTTGAAACTGTTATTTGGTGGCTTGAAGTTGTTCTTGCTGTTGCTTGCTTTGGTTGTAAGGGTGCTGTTGTCTTTGGTTGGGATAGCTGCACATGATTAAGGGAGGTGTCAGTCATGTGGAGATATAAGTTTTTTATGGCACACAAGAACAATGCCAGAGCTAAGAGACTTATGGCGTACATGAACAGAATGTAGCAAAATATCAGGAGGAAGATATGAACAGAATACGGGATCAGCCCTAATAGGGAGAGTTCCGTAAACAGTCAAATAAATACAGTACCCATTGAGGGTAGGCAGTTTATGGAGCAATAAGCCTGTCCCTCAAGGGAGAGAGGACAGGTGATATTATGAGAAGATTATTTATCCTTTTAACCGTTTGTACCCTGATTTTGGTAGGATGCGGCGGTCAGATAGAAAAGCCGATAACAGAAAGTCAGAGCATGGAGACGACTTCACAGGTGGAAGAAACCGAGACTGCGGAGATTGTGGAAAACGAAGATGTAGATATTGCGGAAGTGGAAAGTACAGAGGAAAGTGTACAGGCAGATGCAGAGGGGAGCAAGGTAGAACCGGAGCCTACAACGGAGCCGGAAAAACCACAGCAGGAGGCAGAACAGAGTAAGCCGGAAGAAACTACTCCGTCACAGGAGGAAAAGCCGGAACCGGAACCACCTATAAGCACAGAAGCTCCTACACCAGCTCCGACAGAACCGGAACAACCAAAGGAACAACCTACCGAAGCTCCGGCAGAAGTGGAAACAGTAGCATATGATCCTTATGAAGTGGTTTCCCTTGCAACAGCTAAGACGAAGGCTTATGGTAAGATTTCCATACCGGAGGATTTAGATAATATGCTCGCAAACGGTGAGATAACCAAAGAGGAGTATGATGAATACTATCCTTACGATGGAGCAGGATATTACAGCGTATTTGTAGAAACAGATTTGAATCAGGCAGCTACCACATCAGGCAGGAAGCTTGGTTCGGTAGATGGAATAGCAAGCTATATTGCAGAAATGCTTTCCCTTGAGACAGGTCCTTATTTCTACATAGAGTATGCAGGTGTTCACTCCATTAACGGTACAGACTTCTATGAGTTCAGATGTTATCGTGCATAAACAAAACCAAATATGAGGTACAAATAGCAGGCTGATATGTAGCCTGTTATTTTTTTGCCCGATTTTGAGGAGGAATAAAAAGTGAAACAGAGATTGAAGCGATTTATGGCAGGATTTTTAGCCATGTTGACGGTATTTACAACTTTGTTTACCAACGGAACAACAGCCTTTGCAGCAAGTCCGAGTGCAAATATTTCATTCTGGCACGCTTCTACAAAGGATTCTGGAGAGGTAAGTGAGTTAAAGCCGGGATACAATCATGGAAAAATCCTTTATGCAGTCATTGACGGAAATGCAGCCTATTGTATGAATTTCGGTCTTGCGGCTGACGGTGGACAGCTTATGAACAGTTATGAGAACTCAAGCACAAGCATGAGTGCAGAGCAGGAGAAGTTGTTAAGCTACTGCCTGTATTATGGCTATGGCACAAATAGTGCAACAGCTCCGTCCAATGATCAGTGTGACCAGTTCATTGCAACACAGGCAATGGTATGGGTAATCGTTGCAAATATTTATGGTACTTCGAGTGCGGATTCTGCGGCTCAGAAGCTCTGTAATACAGCACCGAACCCTACAAGCTCATATAATTACTACACATCATTAAAGAACAGCATCAATGCGTCTTATTATGTGACAGTACCGAGCTTTTCAGCTACAAGACAGAGTAAGGCTCCGACTTATGAGCTGAAATGGAATGAAGCAAATCAGAGATTTGAAACAACCTTAACAGACAGTAACGGAGTGCTTGGAAACTTCTCGATTTCCCTTAGCGGATATTCTGTTGAAAAGAGTGGTAACAGCGTGACTATTTCCAGCACATCAGTAAATACAAATGCAACCACAGCAACAATGGATTCCACAATCGGGGCAGTTGAGACTACAACAAGCTGTGTGTTCTGGCTTACTGACAAGTCCGGTTATCAGGAATTTGTTTCTGAAAGACCACAGGCTGACCCGGTTCATGCGTATTTCAAGGTTAAAACCGAGAATATCGGTTACGGACAGATTACAAAGCAGGATGAGGAAAGCGGTGTGAAGTTATCCGGTGCAGTTTACGGTATCTATTCCGACAGTAGCTGCACAAATCTTGTAGATAAGTTGACAACAGGCTCAGATGGTAAGGCGAAATCAAAGGCTCTTGTAGCAGGCACTTACTATGTGAAGGAGATTACTGCTCCGAAAGGTTATGTGCTTAGTGACAAGGTTCATACCTTAACTGTAAAGGCTGGGCAGACTACTTCCTTTACTGCTACGGACAAGGAGCAGCTTGGAGCCATTACCATTTACAAAGAGGGAGAAGTGCTTTCTGGTTGGAATGGTACGAACTTCACTTATGAAATGAGAAAGCTGCCGGGAGCAATTTTTATGGTAACAGCAGGTGCAGATATTTATAAGGCAGATGGTACTAAAGTGTATAACAAGGGCGATGTGATTGCAGAAAACCTTGTGACAGGAACTGACGGACAGGTGGTGCTTACGGACCTTCACTTAGGAACTTATGTGGTTACAGAGACAAAGAGTATTGACGGTTATACTATCAACACCACGCCTCAGACCGTAAAGATTGAGTACAAGGATCAGACTGTAAATGTGCAGTACGAAGCAACTACCATTCAGAATGCAAGACAGAAAGCGGAAGTATCCGTTGTGAAGAAGGATTCTGAGACAGAAAATCCTCTTGATGGAGGTAAATACACTCTTTATGCCGGAAATGATATTAAGAATTATGCCGGACAGGTCATCGTGACAAAGGGTACTGCATTACAGACCGTAACAACAGGAGAAGATGGAAAAGCAGCTTACACATTGGATTTACCGATTTCAAACAGCTACTATATTTCCGAAACACAGGCTCCTTACGGATATATCAGAAACAGTAGTGATGTTTACAGTTTCAACTTCAATTACCTTTCTGAAACAACACCAAAGGCAACCTTTGCCCATACTTTTGAGAATGACCGTACCACAGCAAAAATCTATATTTTCAAGATGGATAAAGAAACCTGTGTAGCCATTCCACAGGGCGATGCGTCTTTAGAGGGTGCTGTATATGGCTTGTATGCCCGCAATGACATTGTTCATCCTGACGGAGCAACAGGTGTGGTATTTAAGGCAGGGGATTTGATTGCCACACTTACCACAGACAAGTATGGTGAAGCAGAGGTAGATAACCTTTATCTCGGAAATTATTATGTGAAAGAAATTACTCCTTCAGAGGGTTATCTCTTGGATGAGGAGGAGCATGACTTAGTATGTGATTATGAGGGCGACATGGTTGCAGAGGTTTCCAGAAGTACAACTTCTATGGAGCAGGTAATCAAGCAGCCTTTCCAGTTAATCAAGGTTTCTGACAATGGAGAGGATACCGAAGCACCTTTGCTTTCAGGGGCAGGATTTACAGCCTACCTCAAATCTTCATTATCCGTAAAGGAAGATGGAAGCTATGATTTTGAGTCTGCAACACCTGTTATCATCGGTGCAGACAGAAAAACAGAGATTTTCTCTGATGAAAAAGGTCATGTTGTATCCATTGCAATTCCTTATGGAACTTATGTGGTGATTGAATCTACAACACCTCATAACATGGAAACAATCAAGCCTTTTGAGGTAAAGATTACAGAGAATAATCCTACAACACCTCAGATTTGGAGAGTGTTCCTTGACCGTGAGTTTACTGCAAAGCTCCGTGTTATTAAGAAGGATGCAGATACCGGAATGACAGTTCTTATTCCGAATACAGAGTTTAAGATTTTCAATATGGATACCAATGAGTATGTGGAAATGATTACAACCTATCCTTCAAAGGAAACACACACTTCATTCTTTACCGATGGTGATGGAGATTTGATTTTACCGGATGTATTACCTCTTGGCAATTACCGTATTGAGGAAGTGGCAGCCCCTTATGGTTATGTAATCAATGACGAGTATGTAACTGTAATGGTAGATACAGATACTTTCTATGAAATTGATCCTGACACTTACGAAGCAATCATTACAGTAGACTATGTGGATGAGCCTGCTGTTGGTGAGCTTACTGTGGAAAAGAAGGGCGAAGTATTAGACGCATACAAGGGTGGTCTGTTTGCAGATTCTGAAGAAAAGGAATTTGTTTACAAGGAAGGCTCCCTTGCAGGTGCAAAGTTTGAAGTATATGCGGCAGAGGATATTTACACAGCCGATATGCAGGTAGATGAAAACGGAAACAGAACAAAGTATTATTCCGCAGGTGATTTGGTGGCAACCATTGTTACCGGGGAAGATGGAAAGGCAACTCTTTCTGACTTACCATTAGGAAGCTATAAGGTTGTGGAAGTGGAAGCTCCTTATGGATATGTATTAAACAAAGAAGAACAGGTAGTGACATTTGCTTATGTGGATGACAAGACTCCTGTGATTTATGAGAGTGTAACTTTTGCAAATGACAGACAGAAGGTTGATTTATCCGTTGTGAAGATGGATAAAGAAACAGAACTTCCTATTGCGGGTGCTGAGTTTGGCTTGTACGCAAAGGAGGATATTTTCAATGTGGACGGAGAAATCATCATTGAAAAGGACACTTTACTTGAAATGGCAGTATCCGGTACAGACGGTAAGGTAGAGTTTGTTAAGGATTATCCTCTTGGCATTTACTACGCAAAGGAAATCAAAGCCCCTCTTGGCTATGTATCTTCTGAGGAAATAGTGGATTACAATGCAGTTTATCAGGGACAGGATGTAAAAGTCGTTAAGCTGGAGTCTGAATTTGTAAATACACCTACTACGGTGGAAATCACAAAAACAGACATTACAAGCAATGCCGAATTATCCGGTGCAACTCTTACTGTAACTGACAGCAAAGGAAATGTGATTGATACATGGACTTCCGTAGCAGGAGAAGCACATGTAATCAAGAGACTCCATGTAGGAGAGGTTTATACACTTCGTGAGGAATTTGCTCCTTATGGATATTTGCAGGCAGAGGAAATCCAGTTTACCATTTCTGATACAGAAGATGTGCAGTATGTGGAAATGCAGGATGAAGTACCAACCGGAACTATTGTTATCAATAAGGACGGAGAGTTCTTAACTGACATCAATCTCATCAAGGGACATTGGTATGATTTTGTATTTGATTACTTCAAGAAGTCCCTTGCAGGTGTAACCTTTGAAGTTTATGCAGCAGAGGATATTGTAAGCCCTGATGGACTTAATACGGTTTACTATGCAAAGGATACCCTTGTTGCAGAAATCGTAACAAATGATAAGGGTATTGCAAGCATTGAGAATCTTCCATTAGGTAAGTATTATCTTGTTGAAACAAAGACTTTGGAAGGCTTTGTATTAGACAGCGAGCCTATCATGGCTGACTTATCTTATGTGGATCAGCATACCGAAGTGGTTTATGCAGGTATGGAAGTAACCAATGAAAGACAGAAGGTACAGGTAACTGTAATCAAGACAGATGCAGAGACTAAGAAAGAACTTGAAGGAGCAATTTTTGGTCTTTATGCGGCAGAGGATATTGTAAATGCAGACGGTAAAATTATCGTTGCTAAAGATACCCTTGTGGAAAAGGCTGTGACAGGTACAGACGGTAAGTGTGTATTTGTGAGTGACCTTCCTCTTGGACAGTATTATGTGAAAGAGATTGAAGAACCGAAGGGATATGTATTGAATGAGGAAATCTTCGCATTAGACGCTTCTTATCAGGGTGATGATGTGAAGGTCATTGAGTTGGAAGCTACTTTTGCAAACTATCCTACAAAGCTTGAAATTTCCAAAACAGATATTACCGGAGAATATGAGTTAAAGGGTGCAACTCTTTCTATTATCGACAAAGACGGTAATGTAGTGGAAACATGGAAGTCTGACGGGGAAACTCACTATATTGAGCGTATTCCTGTTGGAGAGTACATCCTTCGTGAAGAAGCAGCTCCTTATGGTTATAAGATTGCCAATGAAGTGAAGTTTACTGTAGAGAACACAAAGGTAATCCAGAAGGTATCCATGAAGGACGAGCTTGTAAGCGGTAAAATCATCATTGAGAAAACTGATGAAGTGACAGGCAAGGGCATTGCAGGTGTAGAATTTGAAATCCGTGACAAGGACGGTAAGGTAATTGAAACACTTGTAACTGACAAGAATGGTCATGCTGAATCTAAGGAACTTCCGATTGCTGTATTTAAGGATGGCAATTTCGTAGAGGATATTAAATACTTTGTTGTAGAAACAAAAGCGGCAGAGGGTTATATCCTTGACAGCACACCTCACGAGGTAGTGTTGCAGTACGATGATGAAGCACCGGAGGTTGTAACTTATACACTCAGCTTAACAAACAAACCTACGGAACCGAAACTTCCTCAGACTGGAGATAACATGAATCCTTGGCTTTATGTTGGAATTGGACTTGCTGCTATTATTACAGGTGTCTTTACTTTCCGTAAGAAGAAAAGTAAGTAGTTTTTTCTTGGCTCTATTAGCATAATGTATATGCTAATAGAGCTAAGTTTACATAGAAAAAACGATAAAAGCATGATAAAATAAAATCTATGAGTTATATGACATGATGAAAGGTTGATATAGAATGAAGAAGAATAGGAAAATTAAGAGGTTTATTTCTTTAATAAAGGACGGAATAAGGAACTTTATTGATAAATTGAATTGGCATTATATTGTAATTACTGTGATTATTTTAGTGGGGATTGGTGTCTTAGTTGGTTCATATTGGATATCTGATCCGGAATTGAAAAATATTGCAGTAGGGTTAGGAACAGGAATTGTTACCTCAGCGTTGGTTACTCTTTGCATTGATCTTATGAATGCTAGGATAGAACAAAGGAAATTAGCAAAATATAAGAGAATGTTATTAAACCCGTTATGTAATGCAATAAAAACGTTGTATGTGCAAATTGCGTTGAGTGTCAATGAGTATCGGGTAAGGGAAGAAAAGGGGCATTACTTTTTACTTCCGTTGGAAGATACAAAAGAACTTTCACATTTTTTCAATGAAATGAAAGACATTGATATAGAAAGTGTTGGTGATGAAAAAAAGAAAAATAGACTTGTGGACTTCATTTCGGTTTCATCAGTGTATTTAAAAGAAGTGATTAGCCAATACGAAGGATTACCTTTTGAGAGTTTGATATTAGATAATATAATAACACAAGAAGAATTTGACCAACTAAAGCGTTTTACCTTAGTAAATGAGTGTAAGAAATGTCTTGGTATATTAGGTGATAAAACATTATCTGAAAAAGACAGGTATAATACAAGCGTTCAATTACTTCATTGTATGATGCTGTTTATTAACAGATTGATGAGAATATTTGACTTTATTGCCTTGAAAATTGAAATAGAGAATGATGGTATTAAGAAACATTTAGATGATATATATTACAATGAAATATATATTTTTTCTGATGAATATGTTGAGCAATGGGCAGAAAGAGCAGAGGCAGAAGCAGAATATTATGCGGAACATCCGGAACTGTTAGAAGAAGTAGAGGAAAGTGAAGAAGAACAGTTGCACAGAAAAATAAATACCGCAATTTGGGCAGGAGATGTAGAAACAATAAAGGCATGTTTTCCTCAGATTGATAAGAATAATAAACAGATACAGTCGGAATTGACTTGGAGTGTTGCAAAGGATGTTATGAAAGATAAGGTATTACAAGAACTGTATTTCCAAAAGTATGGAATAAAGTATAAAGTGAGAAAAGACAAGAGAAGAAAGCAGTAGGGTTGTTAAGCCGAGGAAGGAGTCCCCGGCTTTTCTTTTACCCTAAATTCGGAAGGAGTTGAAAATATGTTGATTATTAAGCGAGGGATTCCACCTTAGTGTACAGGTGGGATTTTATTTGAAAGAGAATATAGTAAATTGATTGAGCCGAGGAGTAAAATCCCCGGCTTTTTTCATGCAAGAAGGAGGAACTTTTTATTATATGATGAAATATGAAATTTTCAAGGAGGTAGTAGCTGATACATTCAAAGACTACCTGCCAGAACAGTATAGGAGTATGGATTTAAGAGTTGAATCCGTAAATAAAGTGAATCGTATGTTGGATGGTATCACTCTGGTTAGTGCAGGGGCAGATAAAAATATTTCACCTACTGTTTATATCAATGATATGTACGATCACTATAAGCTCTGTAATGATTTGAAGGAAGCAATCAGATCCGGAGCAGACAGAATGGTAAAGGCATTTAGTATTTGTCCTGAAATGCCTAAAATCGAATTGTCAGAAGCAAAGGATAACATTGTATTTCAGCTTGTAAACACAGAGCAGAATAGAGAAATGTTAGCAGGAATACCACATCGAGAGTTTCAGGATTTAGCGGTTATTTACCGTTGGGTGGTAAAAGTGGAAGCAGATGGTATTCAAAGCACAATGGTAAGAAATTCGTTAGCAGAGCAGCTTGGATTAAATGAGGAGCAGTTATTTAAGTTGGCAGTAGAAAATACAAGAAGAAAATTTCCGCCTTGTGTAAAGTCCATGAATGAAGTCATTTGTGAGATGTTTGTTAAGGACGGTATGCCGAGAGAAGTTGCAGAAATGATGATTGGAGAGATGCCCGCTGACAAGATGATGTATGTGATTTCCAATGATAAGGGAATCAATGGAGCAATTTCTATGTTGTATGAGGATAAACTTCATACGCTTGCAATGGAACTGGAAAGTGATTTATATATTCTTCCATCATCTGTGCATGAGGTAATCGCGGTCTCTGCTGAAATGGGTGATCCGTATGAATTGGCAGAAATGGTTTCTGAAATCAATATGGACCAGGTTGCTTTGGAGGAACGATTATCCAATCAGGTTTATCATTATGACAAGGACTTGCGTAAATTAAGCCTTGCCACAGATACTCCGAACAAGAGATTGGACGGAATTGTGGCAGAGCCGCCTATGGTTTATGAAACAAAGCAGTCCAGATAGGAGGCTTATGGAAAAAGAAGTAAAAGAGGTTACGGTGGAAGAACTCAAAAAACTGATACAGTCACAGGAAGGAGAGTTTATAATCCGTGTGGAACCGGGAGAGGGGGATGCCGATGGGAAAACAGAATCCGTTTCAGCTTGATGTGGTTTCTGTAAGACTCGTAAGGGATGCTCCCATTTTTTCTGAGCAGAAGATAGTAAATCCGGAGAGTGCCATAGCAGTTGTGGGAGAGCTTCTATGTGAAATGGACAGGGAAGTGGTGTGTATTATCAATCTGAAATCAGACGGAACACCGATTAACTGTAACTTTGCAAGCATGGGAGCTATCAATCAGGCGATTGTTGAGCCGAGAGAGATTTTCGAGAGTGCAATTCTTTCCAATGCAGCAGCCATGATTATGGTGCATAACCATCCCAGCGGAAATCTGGAACCGTCCAAAGAAGATACCATGATAACGGACAGAATACTGACGCTGTCAGCCTATATGGGAATACCTCTTAAAGACCATGTGATTGTAGGAGGAGACAATAGTGGTTATTTCAGCTTTAAGGAAAAGGAACTTCTTAAAATGCCGAAAGTATCCTTAACCCAAAACTATCATTATCTTAATTTTGGACAGTCTGCAATGGTAGCGGAACGAGGAAAGAGCAGGTGATGATGTGGAAGAAAGAAACAGTTTTACCAAAGAAGAACTTGTCATAGCAAAGAGTGTGGATTTAACGGATGTTGCGAGAAATCTTGGTTATACCGTAAAAAAGGTGGGAAGCTATTTCACTTTAAAAGAGATTGATTCCCTTCGAATCTATAACCGTCGGAGTTGGTTCCGTTGGTCAAAAGAATATGACAAGGGAGAGAATGGTGGCTCGCAGATAGACTTCCTTCGTGTGTTTGCAGGAATGGAAGTGAAGGAAGCTGTATTCTGGTTGCTTGATTTTGCCGGATATAGAAGAGATGAGGAATGGAAACCGAAAGCTGCCATTGTGGAAGCAAAGGTAGTGGAGGAGAAAGTACCGTTTGTACTTCCATTGGCTGCACCGGATAATCGTTACCTGTATCAGTATCTTATGTATGACAGAAGGTTATCTAAAGAGGTTATTGAGGCGTTTGTGAAAACAGGACTTATCTATGAAGAGGGCAGATACCACAACATTGTCTTTAAGGGTAATGACAGAAATGGAAATACCCTTTTTGCAAGCATGAGAGGTGTGTTTGACCGGAATGGGAAGTGTTTTAAGTGTGATGTGGCAGGTAATGATAAGAATTACGGTTTTAATGTGTGGAATGAGGAAAGCACGGAGATAGAAGTCTTTGAGGGTGCGATAGACCTTATGAGTTATGCAGACATTTATAGTGATTTTCATAGTAACAAGCTGGCGTTAGGAATGTTATCTGATGCACCGCTTGTTACTTTTTTGAAGGAACACCCACAGATTACAACCATTAAATTCTGCCTTGATAATGATAAGCCGGGCAGAACGGCAACAGAACAGCTCATGCAGAAGTATTATGAACTTGGATATGAGGTTGAGGATTGTCCGCCACCAAAGAACTATAAAGATTACAATCAATGGTTGAAGGAGGCAAGGAGAGAAAATCTGCAAATCGGGAGGTGTGTGGAAATGGCAAGATAGGAATAATTGAAAACTTCAATTAGCGATGCGGATAGTAATTGAAATTGTCAGTTACACTTCCAAAAGTTAATTGAAAAATTCAATTAGTGTTTTGAAAGAAATTTTTTGACCAGAAAATGGTGGAGCCCTCGTAATTGAAAAAGTCAATTAACAATGCAAAAAGTAACTGAAAAAGTCAATTAACTATCCTATTTATAATTGAAATATTCAATTACCCATATAAAATAAGCGGGGTTTTAGGGGCAGCCCCCTAACCAGAGGCACTTGTATTACAAAGTGCGTATCTGGCAAATTCCCATAGGGAATTTGGGCGGGAGGAAAGATTTGGAATGAAACTAAGAACAGTTAAGAGGAAGGTGGTAGAGTTGGATGTAATTGATGTGAACAGCAGGCAGTTGCAGGAAGTGGAAATTATGGGACATTACGGAGTTTTTACAGAGCTGCGTGTGGATAAAAGTACCCTTCCCGAAGGCGTGAACTGCTATGAGCTTAGGCACGGTGAGGATGACAGTTACCCGGCAGCGATGGAGCAGAATGTAAGGGTAAACTACTTTGGTGCAGTCCTTATGACAGATAAGATGGAATTAGGAGAGGATGGCTATGTGGAGCTTACCTTTGATGATTTCGGATTTACCGGAGATGATTTAACCATGCTTGAGTACCGGGCAAATTACTTGGAGGAACCGGAATGCTTTTCCGATGCCAAAGAGTTGGTTCAGTTCATGGGTGCGTGTGACACACCATTTGAACTGACAGAAACCGAAGCAGATAAACTGTTAGGATATATGAGTGGGCATGATTTTCTGCTTGGGGAAAAGGAAGGCAAGCTGTTTCGTGGAGATTTGAGTTATCAGACAGATAAAATCAGATGGAGTGAGGATTCCATTGACGATGTTATCAATGAAGTGACGGAATGGAATTATGAAATGTTGAAGCAGGCACAGGCTGAGATGGAAAATCCGAAAGATTTTATTGACTTTGCAAACAAGAAAGCTAATGCAGATACGCTTGCAGAGGACTATGAGATATTGGATAAGCTGTTTGACCGTACAAAGTATGGAGTAGAGATAGAAGCACTTGCTGTAACGCTGGCAGATGAGTTTATTCAACACCTGCAATCCAAAGGTGGCATAGACGGTGCAATCCAAAAGATGACGGAAGCCATCGCAGAGGGGCAGGATCTGTTGCCGGAGGTATCGCCTGAGTTAAAGCAAAGGTCAGGGAAGGTGAGGTAAATGGCAGGAGATAAGAAAACGGTGGTAAAGCCTTTCCGTATGACAGAAAAGGAAGCCGAAAAGCTCCGTCTGGATGCCGAGCAGAGAGGGATAAAGGAATCAGAATATATCCGACTGCTATTGTCACAGAAGCCCAATGATTACCCTGAGATACGCATTATGCTCCGTGAGCTGATAAATGAAGTCAATGCCATTGGCAACAATATCAATCAGATTACTAGAAATCATAATTCAAAGCTGTACCGTGAGGAGGACAGGGAACTTCTGTCAGCCTACATGAAAAAGCTGAATCTGTTGGTAAAGGAGGCAGTAGAAACGATTGGCAATCAGTAAGATACTCTATATCGGTGACTGTGGTTCGGGTTATGTGGGTAAGCATTTAAAACAGGCTCTTGACTATATTGTGGAGGAACACAAGACGGGCGAGGGTAAATGGGTATCTTCCCTAAACTGTCAGGTGGACAGTGCCTATGAGCAGATGCGGCAGACAAAGGTGCAGTTTGGCAAGACGGACCAGAGGCAGGGGTATCACATGATTATATCCTTTACGGAAGGAGAGGTTGATGCCGAGACTGCATTTGAAGTCATAGGTAAGTTTGTGAAAGAGTATCTGGGACAGGAGTACGAAGCCATCTATTCCGTCCATGACAATACGGATCATGTTCACGGACATATTATTTTCAACAGCGTGAGCTTTCGTACAGGGAAGAAATACCGATATGAAAAAGGTGATTGGGCAAGGAAAATACAGCCCATAACGAACCGGCTTTGTGAGGAGTATGGGTTGTCCACCATTGAAATATCCGATGACCGTGCAAGACCGTCAGAGAATTGTAAGGAATGGAATGATTTTCGGGATGGTAAATTTGTATGGGCAGATATGATAAAGAGGGATATTGATGCCTGTATCATGCAGGCAGCAACCTATGAGTCATTTTTAGCCATGCTTTCGGAAATGGGATATGAGATTAAAAATGCCTACCGGAGCGAGGGAAAATATCTTGCCATTAAGCCGATGGGACTGACGAGGTTCAGGCGGTGTAAAAGTCTTGGAGAAGATTATACGGAGGAGCGTATCCGTGAGAGGATTGAGACAGAAAATCTGTCTACCTATCGGAAACTTAGTAAAGAGCAGGAACCTAAGATTGTCCGTTGCAGAGTAAAACGGTACAAGAGGGCGAAGCTGTCCGGTGTGCAGAAAAAATACTTTGCAAGGCTGTACCGATTGGGACTGTTAAAGAAGCGTCCATACAGTCAGGCGTGGAAGTACCGTGACGATATTCGCAAAATGCAGAAGTTACAGGAGGATTATCTGTTTCTTGTCAGGCATGATGTGCAGACGGCGGCAGGTGTTGCAGTTGTTGCAGAGAGTATGACAGATAAGAAAAAGGACACTTCCAGAGAAAAAAGCCGGATATTTAAGGAGAGGGCAAGAATGAAGCCACTCTTTGATATGGTGTCGGAATTATCGGAGCTTCAGGAATTGGAGAATTGTTACCGGAATGGTGAGGAGCTGTTTGAAAAAGAACATAAGCGGTATGAGGAGTTATCACAGAGACTTTTAAAGGAAGGATATACTGTGGAACAGGTGGAAGCACTAAAGCTGCATTACAAAAATGAGATTGCGATGGTTCGGGATAAGGAAAAAGCAGTTTCCAAAGAAGAACGCATTGCAAAGCGTATTTTAGCAGACCTTTTAAGTACGGATACCGGAAAGGAGCAGTCAAAAGAAAAAGAAGAAAACAAAAAAGTGGAGAAAAGCAGACAGCCAATTTTATAAGGCTGTATTTTTTATGCCAATGGAAGGAGGGAGCAGATGCAGGAGAGAGCCAGAGTGAGCAGTATGGATTTAAAGGCACACATGAATAACCTGCGTAAGAATCCTAAGTTTACCGAGGAGATATTAAAACTTGTGGAATCGGACTTGCAGTATGGTCTTACCATTGAGGAAACGGAAATGTATACCTCAAAGCGGTTTGATTATGCACAGATGAAGGTATATTCGGCTTGTTTAAGAAATGGATACCCGGAAGATGTAAGGGAATGTATCACAAGAGATGGGCTTACAGGAGAGCAGATGGCAGTTGCTCTTGAGTTTTATGAAAAGGGCGTACCGTTAAAAACCGTAGCAGAGGTTACGGAAAACAGCTCTCATACAGCTTTTATGATGAAAAAGCTCTTTCAGAGTATTGTAAGTAAGGTGCAGGCGGCAGGAGAGGCAGTACAGGCACAGGATGACTATGCAAAAGACCTGTTAGAGCAGATTAAGTCGGTGGTGGAAAAAATAGAGTTTCAGGAGAAACGCTATGATGCCTTAAATGAGAAGCTGAAGGAATTGCAGACAGTCGGGCAGGATGCAAAGATACAGAATAATCTTTTGAGTCAGCTTGCGGAAAAGGACAGTATGCTTGAAAAACAGCAGAATGAGTTAAATGAGGCAAGAGGTACGATTGCAAGGCTTAGAAATGAAATGGATGTTATCAGGAAGGAGAGAGACAGATTGGAGAAGCGAACTGAGGAAATGGAAAAGGAAACTGTCGTAAATAGCAATGAAGCGAAGCATCCGGAGATTACTATGACGGATAAAAAGGAAGAAACAACGCATGCGGTGCAGGCAGAGGTAAAACAGGAAGCCATTGTTTTTCCAACTTTTCCGGGAGCCTACTATAATGTGGCAGTTGTGGATGGGAACGGTAAGGTTGTGTCCTTTATGCCCGTAGAACGCATGGAGCGAAAAAGGGAGAAAAGCACCATGTCAGCAATATTTTCCAGACTTACTTTCAGGAAGAAAATCGACATTGTGAAGCTGGTTGCAGAAAAAGACCTTGAACCCAAACAGCTTGTGCAGATACGAAGTGCCATTGAAAAGGGTTTAAGTGAGGACCAGCTCTTGGTGCTTATCAATAATCAGATTCCGGCAGAGCAGATGGAGGAGATTATCAATATCGCAGTCTATGAGAACGAACAGAAGCAGGAGGTTTAGTGCATGGGTTTGGTTGCAGTAGCGGAAACAGCAGAGCTAATCAGTGCAAAGCAGGTAACATTATCGGAGACAGACAAGGAATTTGTGGTTCAGTTTGCTTTTGCGACAGGTGATAAGGAACTGACAAACAAGCTGATAGATGAGCTTGCCTGTGAGGGTGCTGATAAGGGTGCTGTGCTTCTAAAATACAGTACCATGACAGGTTTTCAACCGGATTGGATCAGAAGAATAGAAAATCTGCTGGTAGCGTTGGAGATGTACCGTATTCAGGAAGAAAAGGCAATACAGACATTGTCGGAGTTTCTTACTGCCTACGGAGCTGATTTGACGGTGGAAGAAATTAAGGAAATGCCAACCGATAAGGTCAGGGAGCATTTTGAAAAGAAAGAAACAATGATGAGATAGGAAGGAGGAGGCAGATGTCAGAAGAAATACAACAGGCGGTGCAGATTATCCGTGTTGCTTATGACGGGATTGAGATTGCAATGAAAATCGGAAGCGGTTCGCTTGAACAGATGAAAAAGGCAGTTGATTTTCTCATTGCCATTCTTGACCATGAGAAAACAATGGGTAAGACCGATATGCGAAAGCTCTTGATGAAGGGCGGCGATTTGCAGGTTTTACAGTTTGCAACAGAGGATATGAAGCAGGTGGAGAAGATGGCAAAGAAGTATGGAATCCTTTACTCGGTGTTACCGGACATCAATAAAAAGGACGGTATGAGTGAGATTATCTTTCATACGGAGGCTGTGCCCAGGGTAAACATGATGATACAGAAGCTTAAATCTGCAAGGATTGCAACTTTTGACGATTACTTGAAAAACGGAAATGAAAAAGACCTTGAGAAAGTAATGTCTTTTCTAAAGGGGCAGAAAAAGGGAAACGATAACATCCACACGGCAGAAGCCACCAGAGCCGGAGAAGCCTTAGAGGGGCTTATGGAAAAGGTCGGCATGTATGCAATGGAAAAGCAGAGTGTCAGTGTGGAGGAGATTAAGGAGAACTTCAATACCACGACGGAACAGGCAGAAAAGGTTGTGGACCAGCTTGAAAAGATTGGTGTACTTGATAAGGCTGATAACGGTCAGCATAAGGTAATTATGGATAAGGAAGCCTTTCTTAACCGTATCAGAGGCTATAAGGAGCTTGCACAGCGTATGCAGAATATTTCTGCAGCACAGAGTAAGAACCTTGTGGACATTACCATTACCAAAAAGCTGATTGTGGAGGAAAATGACCGTGCGGTTAAGACCAGAGTTCCCGGTATGTATGGGGATAATGCAAGATATATCTGGATTAACAAAGAAAACGCAATGGACATTCACGATGGAAAGACCATTCTTACCTTCCTTGACAGCGATAAGACCTATAAGCTCTATTCGGAGGACAACCGTGTTGTCGGCACGATGAAGGGAAAGGACTTATACGAGGGTCACTATGATAGCGTGGCGGCAGAGGTCAGAAAGCGTTACAAGGAAGCGGAAAGAAAAGCGGCTGCCATGAAAACAAAGCAGAAAGCTCCTGCACCGAAAAAGAGGTAGCTGCCTATGGTTCCTAAGAAGAAAAAAGTATCACTATGGTTTATTATTCTTGGTGCCATTTTATCGGGATATGCGGGTTATCTGCTAAATGGGGCGTGGGAGCCGGGAGGGGATATAAATTCCTTTCTGGAGTCCTTCAACAATGTGTGTGCTGCCCCGTTTGCAAATTATTATAATGAGAGGACGATAAAAGCGATAGTCATTGCCTTAATGGTATATGCTGTCGCTTTACTCATGTATGTTACAAGTCAGCGAAGCTTTATGCCGGGTAAGGAATTTGGTACGGCAAGGTTTGAATCGCCACAGTTTGCCAATAGGATTCTGATGGATAAGGATGCTTCTTTTAATCGTATCTTAAGTCAGAATGTGAAGATGTCCCTTGATTTCAGGCGACTGAAACTAAATGGCAATATTCTAATCTGTGGTGGTTCGGGAGCCGGAAAAACCTTCTACGAGGTCAAGCCGAATTTAATGCAGATGCCCCGTAACTGTTCCTTTATCTGTACTGATCCTAAAGGGGAAATCCTTAGAAGCTGTGGGCAGATGTTAAAGGATAACGGGTACAATGTGAAGGTTATCAATCTCTTGGAAATGGAGAAGTCAGATTGTTACAATCCCTTTTCCTATCTGAGAGAGGAAACTGACATTGTGAAGCTGATTACCAACCTGATTTCCAATACCACACCAAAGGGTGCAACCCCGTCCGATCCGTTCTGGGAGAAGGCGGAAGGACTGTTTTTACAGGCTATCTTTTATTATGTGTGGCTGGAAGAACCACCGGCACGGAGAAACTTTGAGACAGTCTTAAAGCTGCTTGGAGAAGCAGAGGTTACAGAGCAGAATAAGCCTTCCAAACTGGATATTCGTATGAAGTTTTTGGAGGAGACTTCGTCCCTTGGCTCGGCTCATCCGGCAGTTAAGCAGTATAACAAGTGTATGCGTGGTGCAGGCGATACGGTTCGTTCCATTATCATATCCGCAAACTCACGACTTGCCTTTTTGGAAAACAAGCAGGTGCTTCGTATGCTTTCAAAGGACGATTTGAACCTTGCAGAGCTTGGTATCGGTGTAAATGGTGATGGAGAAACAAAGACTGCATTATTCTGTGTTATACCGGATAGTGACAAGTCCTATAACTTTATCATTGGTATGCTCTATACACAGATTTTTCAGGAGCTTTACTATCAGGCAGACTTTAACTGTGGAGGCAGACTGCCGATTCATGTAACATTTATGTTAGATGAGTTCGCAAATGTTGCTTTGCCGGATGATTACTGCTCTTTGCTTTCCACCATGCGAAGCAGGGAGATTTCAAGTATCATCATCATTCAGAACTTTGCACAGCTAAAGGCACTATTTAAGGATACGTGGGAGACAATCCCCGGCAACTGCGATACGTTCATTTACTTGGGTGGAAATGAGCAGAGTACCCATAAGTATGTGTCAGAATTGCTTGGAAAAGGTACGATTGATAAGAAATCAAGCGGAGAAACCAAAGGAAGGCAGGGAAGCTCCAGCAGGAATTATGATGTGCTTGGAAGGGAGTTATTTACACCCGATGAAGTCAGAAAGCTGGACAATAAGAAGTGTCTTATTTTTATTCGTGGATTCGATCCGATTATGGACAACAAGTATATTCCATTCGGACATCCTGCATTTGCCCAGACAGCAGACGGAAGAGGAAAGCCCTATGTGCATATACAGACAGGACAGAAAACCGTAGCAGAACAGCCATACAGGATACTGTCACCCAAAGCAGTAGCTTATTATGAGAGCTTAAAGGAAAAGGGAGAAAATGTGTATATTGATACCCTAACCTATGAGGAGTTTGGTGTGCTGACAGAGCTTGATATGAAAAAGCGGTTTTTAAGCCTTGATGAGAAGGAACAGAGGGAGCGACTGAACCGTGAGCAGGAGAATGAGTTGCAGTATGCACCGGAACCTGAGCAGACTACCGTTACGGAAAAGCAATCTGAACCAAAGCAGGAGAAGCGTAAGTTAGTCGGGGAAGATACCATTATGAACCGTATGGCACAATGGCAGTATTCCAAAGAGCAGAAAGAGGAGCTTCATAAGATGATGGCTCTTGGCATGACAAAGGCGGAGATACTTGCAGTATTTTATCCGGAAACCGATGTTGCAAAAATGAGGGAAATCAGACGCACCTATCGGGCAGTTAAAACAAATATCTAGCCGCTTAGAGTATTTCCAAACCCGAAGCAAAAAATAATATTAAATGAAAAGGAGCTTATAACATGAAGAAATGGTTAGATAGTAATAAAGTAGCTATGCTTACAGGGGCAGCAATACAAGATGATGAAACATTTAAGTCAGAAGGTGGATTTATTCCCGAGAGAGACCAATATTATTTTCAGATGCAACAAGGTGGTAATGTCTTTTTAGTTGGTTTTAAAGATTTGCTGACATGTTTGAGACTGCTTGAAAAGCTGGGGGAAATTCCTGAAATCGGCGATAAATGGTGGTTGCGGATGGCTACACTTTACGGAAATGATATCCTTATGGTAGAATTTAAGGAAGAAGAATAAAGTCGATCACAGGAGGCAATATCATGAAAGAGATTAAATTTACTACTAACTATGAACCGGTTTTGTCCTTTGTTGATAAGGATTTTAAAACAAAATATGAAGAACGGGTTGGGAATAATCCAGGCTATATACAGGTAGTTAGTGGAGAGACAAAACACTTAGCGTTATGCCCCCGATGTAATAATCCAGTCGCTATTCTTGGTATTTACAAGCAAATTGATGTTGCTCCCCATGCTAGACATGCTAAAGGAATTAATATTCCTAATGTAGTTCAGTATGATGAATACAAGTTTCAGAATTGCCCTTATCACAAAAAAAGAGCTAATTATATAAAAGAATATGTTCCTGAGACAGAAGAACCGGAAAGACAGGAATTATTTAGGATTGCCAAAGAGCATTATGATAAAGCTATTTATTTGTTGCAAGAAGAAACAGGTATTTATATAACGCTTAAAATGGCTGAAACTCTCGCAGAAAACTATGTAAAAATGCGAGCGTATAATTATATTGATGCAACGATTTATAATATCCCGTGGTATTTAATCTACAGTTTCACTGGTTTCCCGTTGTATCACATGATAATAAAGAAAAACACCACATTATATAGACATCTTACTCAGCTTGGATTTGTTCTAAAAGATAGTAAAATCAAAGGGCATGTTTATGTAGAAAATAACGAAGGCTATTTGCTTACAGCCACGAATTATAGATATGTGGTAGATGAAAACGATAACCTTAACGAGTGGTTGGATTTTTCGATTATACGACCAGATGCCACTGTGACAGATACTCTTTTATATGTTCCAGTAGAACGATTTTCCGTTAGTGTAGATTCATATCATTTTGGTAATCTGATTAATTATCAAAGCTGGCGTACGCGACAGAACCTGTTAGATATCGCTAAAAGATATATGAAACCATAATTTGTTTGACATTTTCCTAACGTGTAGGGAAAGACGAACACTTACGAGTGAAGTAAATGTATTAATTGAATTTTTGATAAATGATAAAGCAGCCAAGTTGGGCTGCTTTTTTGTGCTTAAAAGGAGGTGATTCAGATCATAACGCACCGGAGAAAGCCCGGTTTACTTTCATTGCGGGAATATCCCGTTTTCATAGATAACAGATAACAAGACAGAAAGGGATGTGTACCATTCCATTCGGAGAATGAGCCGGATTGGAATGATACAGATTCCTTTCCGCCTTAGTCTCCGTTATTTCTGTCCAAAACAGAAAAGGAGATTAGAGATTATGCGTAAAAATGAAGTTGCAGTAGTAGAAAAGAAGGAAAACAAAGGTTTATCCAAAGTAAAGAAGGCGGTAGCGGCGGCTTGCGGTGCAGGCTATATGGCAATGAATGCCATGCCTTTAACCGTATTTGCGGCACAGGCTGGTGGTACACAGGCAATCACACAGCCCCTTGATAACTTGAAGACTCTCGTCATTGCCATTATCGGTGCAGTCGGTGTCATCATTCTTGCAAAGAATGTTATGGAGTTTGCACAGGCGTATCAGCAGCAGGATTCCTCTACTATGAACTCTGCGTTAAAGGGTATTGTAGCCGGAATTATGATGGCAGGTATTTCCACAGTTCTTACTTTCCTCGGTTTCTAAGAGTGTGGCAGTTAGAAAGACAAGAGGGCAACGAATATCAGTTGTCCTCTTAACCGTAGGAAAGGGGTGAGAATTAAGTGGATATTTTTAAATTAGGTGATAAAATCCTCGCTCTTTTGGAAATGGTGTTCGGCTTTTGGAATAATCAGATTTCATTGGTGTTTGCCATGCTTGGACAATCAACTGTTGACTTTAAGGGTGGAGGTCCCTGGGCAGCGATTGAGGCAATCAATCCGATTTTCGTTGCAGTAGGCTCCTCGCTTGTGGTGTTGTTCTTTGTCATAGGCTTTTGCTCGGAGAGTGTGGACATCAAAGAGGAGATGCGGTTTGAAGTAATCCTAAGAATGTTGATTAAGCTGGCACTTGCAGAGTGGTTCGTAGCAAACAATGTCACGATTATGAAGGCATTTTTCACAACCATAGGAAATCTTGTGAATGCCCTGACAGCCGGAACAAGTACCACTCTGACTATTAACAGTACACAGGCAGACATTATCAAAGACCTCGGATTTGGAGAGAGTCTGATTATGCTGATTTTGGCAGCTCTCTTATCCGTAATCATCATTATCTGTGGTTTCTTTATGATTTACAATGTGTACTTCCGTTTCTTAAAACTGCTTGTCATTGTTCCGATGGGTTCCATTGCGTTCTCAACGATGGGAGGTAACAGAACCGTGAGCCATACAGCAGTAACCTATTGTAAATATTTCTTATCCGTATGCTTTGAAGCAGTCACAATGGCTCTGGCGATTGTGGTATGTAATGCCTTTATCAATGCGGGATTACCATCCTTTACGGGCAACTATGCGGATTGGGCACAGACGCTCATTTATCTGTGTGAAATGACATTTACGATTGCGTTGACTGTGGGAAGTGTCAAAGGGGCTCAGTCATTAACAAGTAAGGCACTTGGATTGTAGGAGGTAGCGATGGAAAAAGAGAAATTGATTTATAAATCCGAATACACCGGGGACAATGAGGTCGAGCTGGATATTCAGACATATCACAACAATGGTCGTATCTTTATTGGTTTGATTACCAATGAGGACGGGTATCCGGAACCCTTTGGGGATGTAACTGTCAATATAGATGCACCGGCACCGGACTATTGTGGATATTTGGATATAAACAACCTTTCCAATGTAGAGAATTTCATTCGTGAGAATGATTTGGGTGAGTTTACAGGACTTACGGGCAGAAGTGGTTTTTGTGAATATCCGCTGTATCTGTTCAATGTGGATAAGCTTCGTGAGCTTTGTCCTGAACAGATGGCAGCCTATGAGTATAGTATCGGTGTCACAGGCAAAGAGCAGGAAAAAGAAAAAGCAGATAGGAGTGATTAAGTTGGTAATTGAAATCAATAAGGACATTGACCGTTACAAGGAATCCGTTGTCATGGGACTTACTGCAAAGCAGCTTATTTATTCTGTGGCTTCGGTAGTTGCAGGTGGTGGCATTGTCCTTCTTTTGTATCCGTATATTGGACTAACTCCGAGTGTGTATGTGGCAGTTCCGGTGGTAGCACCGATTGCCCTCGGAGGCTTTTATTCCTATAACGGTATGGGGTTTTATGAGGTTATGGGAAGAAAGATTCGTATGATGTTTGCAAACCACCCTCTGACTTATGTTTCCACAGAAGGGGAAGCCATGTTAAGGGAGTGCCAGCAGGCAGATGTGGCAAAGAATGTCACGAATAAAAAGAAAAAGGGGAAGGAAGCCCCGAAAACAAAAGGAAATCAGGAGGAGTTTGAGGCTATGAAGAAGAAAACAAAGAATATGTTAATCGGTGTGGTAGCAACAATGGTACTTGCTGTTATCGGTGTGGTTATTTACAAGGCAAGACAGTAGGTAACGAAGTAGCAAGAGATAAGAATATACCAATCTTTCACGGTTGGGCAATTCTGGTTTAGCGGCCGGGATTGTCCGGCTGCGGAAAGTGAGGTCAAATTTGGGTTTATTTACAGACGGATTTAAGGAGCTGAAAAAAGCAAGTGAACCTTTGTATAAAGCACCTAAATCCATACAGGAAACGATTGAGATTATGAAAGTAGCAGAAAACGGTATTTTTGAGGTGGCAAGAAACCGTTTCTCAAAGTGCTACCGTTTTCAGGACATCAATTATACAACCACCAATGAAATTGAGCAGATTGATATTTTTGAGCGATACTGCAAGTTCTTAAACTCTCTTGATGTGAGTTTTAAGATTACCATTAACAATAAGAATAAGGATATGGAGCAGGTAAGGGACTTTGTATTCTTACAGGATATGGACGATGGTTTTAACCATTTCCGTAAAGCCTACAATGACATTATGGAGAGAAAAATCCATGAGGGCAGACAGGGCATTGAACAGGAGAGATATTTAACCATTACCATTGAGCGTAAGAATTTTGAGGAGGCAAAGGCACAGTTTGCAACCATTGAAGCGTCCATTCACAAAGCATTTAATGAGCTTGGTGCTGAGATTGTACCTCTTACGGGCAATGAGCGTATCAAGGTATTGCACGACTTCTACCACTTGGGAGAGGAAAACAGTTTTGATTTTGACATTAAGACTGCAAGAAAGGTCGGTGCGGACTTCCGTAATGATTTGTGCAACAAAATGATGCAGTTTTACCCTGATTACTTCAAGGACGAAAAGAAGTTTTGCAGGGCATTGTTCATCAAGAAATATCCGTCCAGCTTATCTGACAGATTTCTTAATGAGATTACTTCCCTTCCGGTACATTCCATTACAAGCATTGATGTTGTACCGATTCCAAAGGATATGACAACCAAAGTTCTTCAGAAGAAATATCTTGGTATTGAATCTGACATTATCAAGCAGCAGAGGGTAAGAAACAAGAACAATGATTTTTCTTCGGAAATTTCCTATAACAAGAGAATTGAGAAAAAGGAAATTGAGGAGATTATGGACGATGTGCGTGAGAATGACCAGTGCTTATATTATGTGGCAGTAACCATTATTCTTATGGCAGACTCCAAAGAAGAATTAGACAGTATGACCGAGACTGTGGAAACAATCGGTAAGAGAAATTCCGTAACCATTGAGGAGCATTACCTCAAGCAGAGAGAGGCATTAAATACAGCACTCCCTATCGGCGTAAGACAGGTGGAAACCATGCGTACTATGCTGACACAGAGCCTTGCTGTTTTAATGCCTTTTAATGTGCAGGAAATAAACGACGGTTGCGGCTGTTATTACGGTATCAATCAGGTATCGAAGAATATCAATATCGGAAACCGTAAGAAGCTGATTAACGGTAACGGGTTTGTGTTTGGTGTTCCGGGTAGTGGTAAGTCACATTTCTGTAAAATGGAATTGGGACAGGTATTCTTAGGTGGGGAAGATGAGATTATCATTATCGATCCGATGAATGAGTATTTTGACATTGCACACACCTATGGGGGAACGGTAGTAAATATGTCCACCTATACGGACAACTATGTGAACCCTCTTGATATGGATGTCTGGAGTCTTGACTTAAACGACAGTAAAGGCATGATTCGTGAAAAGGGTGAGTTTATGCTCGGTCTGTGTGAGCAATGTATGGGTGAGAGCCTTAACTCCCGTCAGAAGTCAATCATTGACAGGTGCGTGAGAAAGCTCTATATCGAGATTGCAAGAAGCAGGGAGAAATATGTACCTGTTATGTCAGACTTCTATGATATTTTGATGAACCAGCCGGAGGAGGAAGCAAAGGACATTGCACTTTCTTTAGAGCTTTTTGTAAATGGTTCTTTAAATATCTTCAATCATCAGACCAATGTGGATGTAGATAACCGTTTTACAGTCTACGGAATCCGTGACTTGGGTACGGAGCTTAGCCCTATCACAATGCTTGTAATGATGGAGAGTATTCAGAACCGTATCATTGAGAATGGTAAGAGAGGTATCGCAACATGGCTCTATATTGACGAGTTCCATGTACTTCTTAATTCCGAATATTCTGCAAAGTATTTGCAGCAGCTCTGGAAAAAAGTGCGTAAGCAAGGGGGATTATGTACAGGTATCACGCAGAATGTGGTCGATCTTTTGCAGAACTATACAGCAACCACAATGCTTGCAAACTCTGAGTTTGTGGCTCTCTTAAAGCAGGCAAACACGGACAGCTCCAAAATGGCAGAGGTTATCGGTGTATCAGAGGCACAGTTACGCTTCGTAACCAATACCCAGAGTGGTATGGGACTTATGAAGTGCGGAAATGTGGTAATTCCTTTTGACAATACCATTGAGAAGGGTACTGACCTTTACAACCTCTATAACACCAATATCCACGAGAAGATTGCACAGCAGAAGGCTATGGAACAGGAATCTTAAAGTAAATGAATTGCACTCAGGCCGTTTGGCTTGGGTGCAATTTTCATAATGGAGGCAGGTGAGAGAAGTTGAACATTAAAAAGGTGGATGACAAGCCTATGGTCATTCATACCAAAGAAAAGGCGAAGCTGCATATTAAGCAGGAACCGGAGGCGAAAATCAAGGGCAGAAATGTTTTGGTGGTTGATAAAGGTCCTAAAATTGCAGGAATGGATAAGAAAGATAAGACGGTTATTAAAAAATCTTCTGCAAAGGAAGCTGTGAAAAATTCCATGCAAAAGGAAAAGGGTATGTATGCACAGGTGCAAAAGCCAAAGCAGGATAGGGAAAAGGCTATCGGCAAGAAGAATAGTACAGCCAAAGCGGTAGCTTCTGCGGGTGCGATGACTGCCTTAGACCAGATGGATGGCGGAAATGAAGTCTATGAATCTTATCAGGTGGCAAGAACACTTTCAGCTCCGGCGGAGAGTGCGGCAGATGCAGGCAGAAGGTTATACCGTTCACAGGTAGCTAAAGCACAGGCAAAGAAGATTAAGAAGGTACAGTCAGGTAAGAAAATCGGTAAAAAGGCTGTCAAGGATAGTGCCACGAAAACTGCGAAATATACCGCTAAGAAAGTGGCAAAGGAGACTGCGAAAGAAACAGCCAAAGAGACAGCAAAAATTGCAGCGAAGGAAACAGCCAAAGCTACTGCTAAGGTAGTGACTACCACAGCCACAACAACAGCAGGTACAGCCATTTCTCCCGGAGTGGGTACAGCCATTGGTCTTGCGGCTGGTAGTGTTGCAGGGTATGCAACGGGAGTAAAAATGGACTATAAGGATATGCAGGCAACGGGCAGGGCAAGAAAACTGAAATTCTTTCTGGATAAGATGAATGCCGAAGAACAGCAGAAAGACAGTTTTGCGAAGCTGATAAAAGACTTGGTTGTGGGTAAGGTATCCATGATGATTAAGGCGGCGGCTCCGATTATCGGTCTTGTGTTGTTACTGCTTGTACTTCTTGTGGCAGTAGTGGCAATTCCTGTAATAGCAGTTATAGCGGTTCTTTATAATTCTCCGTTTGCCATATTCCTACCGTCCATATCAACAGGAGATACTACGCAGAATGTACTATCAGCCTATGTGTCGGAGTTTAACGGAGATATAACAACGGAGCTGAATGATTTGGAAGGCTGTGACAGGTCGGAAAAGATATATGTAAATTTCGGTGGGGAAGGCATACCGGATAACTACTGCGATATTCTGGTTGTATATATGGTTAAGTATGGCGATGGAGATACTGCAACGGATATGACGGATAAGGCAAAAGAGAATCTGAAATCGGTCTTTGATGATATGTGCAGTTATACCACTTCCACAGGAACAGAGACAGATACGGATGCAGAAGGCAATGAAACAGAGGTGTCCGTAAAGTATGTAAATGTTACGCTGAAAACCTATCAGGATATGATTTTGGAGTATGGGTTTAATACGGAAGAACAGGAAATGCTTGCAGAGCTTATGAAACCGGAGAATCTTATGATGTTGGGGTATTCCGGCAACAGCGGAGGACAGACCATAAGCCCCGAACAGTATCAGGCAATCGTGGATGCCATATCAGATGCCAATGGAAAGAAGGTTGTGGAGTTTGCCTTGTCAAAGGTAGGTTATCCGTACAGTCAGGAGTTAAGACACAGCGGTACACACTTTGATTGCAGTTCCTTAGCTTATTATGCTTGGAAACACGCAGGTGTGGATATTGAATATCTTGGTTCTACAACAGCAGCCTATGAAGGGCAGTATTGCTATGACAATAACTGGCTTGTGCATTACGATGAAATGCAACCGGGAGATTTGATATTCTTCAGCTACGAGCAGAATGGAGCATTTATGAATATCAGCCATGTAGCAATCTATGTCGGTGACGGTATGCTTGTGGAGGCTGCCAACTCACGAATCGGTGTTGTGTATCGACAGGTACATTCACAGGACAGTATTGTGATGATCGGCAGACCGAGATAGGTGGTGTAGTAATGGCTAAAAAAGAAAAGGTTGATTATGAAGCACAGCTTATCAGGGAGTATGAGCATTGGGAATATCTCAAAGAGCATGGTGGCAGCGATCCGAATTATGATGACGGTGTCAATATGAACCTGACTCGCAACCATATCATTTATTATAAAAATGAGTTGGAAGATTTGTATGGGGAGGATATGAGTAAATATCCGGAAGTGTATTTTCGTGAACTGCCACCGGAGGTAGAAGGACAATATATTGCAAGGGCAGATGAAATTCGGGATAAAGCAGTAGAAGCTCTTGAGATTTACTTAGCAGATGCAAATTTTCAATATCTGCTTTGTAACAGAGAACTGCTTAACAAAAAAGAAGCGGATAATACCTGTATTAACTATGTTTTAGGGTATGTGTCCGGTCTTGCAGGTGCGTTGAAAAGTGATGATTTAATTACCATGCGTAGACACGCTTTCAGACCAGAAGGCTATCAGGAATCCTTTGCAAACTGTGCCGAAAAGGTAAAGCAGATATTGTTGAAAAAAAGAACGGAGCAACCGGAAACCATAGAAAACGGACAAATGACTTTGTTCCAGATAGGACTTGATATAGGGCAGTGCCGATAAGGTGCTGCCCTTTTTGGAGGTGGAAAATGAAGATAACAGAGATTGTTTTGGTAACGGAGAATTGGAAAGGTACAGAAAAAAACAGTCTGATGACAGTTGAGGACTATTTAAAGTATTTAGACCTCGATAAGTTTGACAGCAGAAAAGATGTTGCAGAAGCAATGCTGGAGCTTGGAAAGACATTGGGTGATGAAAAAGAATGGAGCGAACACTATTTTGTTGCAAATGTAACCGTCTTTGCAAAATTCTGTACGGATGATGGGCAGCTTGCAAGGTTTCTCGGAGGCTTTTATAACAGTACGGATCAGCAGGTTTTGTTTGATAAAAGTATGTGTTCCGGGGAATGTCTGGATAAGCTTTCTGAGCTTGGTATGGACACAAAGGGTAAGGTCAATATTGCAAATCTTTCCTATACCAAACTTTACAGAGAATTTGAGCAGGGGGAGGTACTTCGTAATTTTAACGGGCGTAGCTACCGTGTGATGGAAAAATTGTCGGAAAGAAATCTGTTATTGCAGGATGTTGTGACAGGTACTTTTATTGTGGCACAGGGCGTAGACGCATTTGCACGACACCCTCGTGGTGTTGATGCGACAGATGCAAACAGTCTGATAGGAATTGAATGGGGACAGGGCTTATATTTGAGCAGCACACCGTCCACTATTGACTTTCATCATATCAGACAGGAGTATGGGACACCGAGAATCATAGAAGATATTGATCAGTACCGTGAGATGCTGGTGGAAAGATTCCGTTTGTATAGCAGATTGGAAAAGGATGAGCTTTTGAGTGATGAAGCAAGGGAAGCCATTATGCTTGCAAACTTTAAAGAGTTTGGGACAAGCGATTTAGAACAGTTCAGAAAAGGATTGCAGGAAGGGCTTTATGACGAAGGCTTTGCCCAAATGCAGGAAAAGCAGAAAGAAAAATTTAGATAGTGGAGGATGATAGAGATGGAAAAGCAGATTACAGCAAAAGAAGTCCGCAAGGATATGGAATATCTTGTGAAACTGCTTCACAAGGAATGGGAGCGTAGCGGTAAGACAAAGGCTGCGGTTACGGTGCGTCTTGTGGATGTGCCGGAGATTGAGAAGCGTATGGCAGGTGTGATTGCGGATAAGCAGAAGCACCTTGAGAATGAGGAGCTTACCTTTAAGCAGAGCATGGAGCTTTCCAAAAACAACTTTGTTCTGCTCCGTCTGGTTAAGAAGGTGAAAAAGGCAGAGGAAAAGACTATGAAAAAAGGTCTTGATACAGAGTTTTCGGTAGAGCTTGATAAGGAAGAATACAAGCTCTTTGTGGACATTGTAGGAATACAGGAGGGTTAGATTTGGGGAAAAAGTATAAAGTGATTTATGCTGATCCGCCTTGGCAGTATAAGGTCTACTCCAAAAAGGGAGAAGGCAGAAGTGCAGAAAACCATTACCATACCATGAGCACCCACGATATACGGTCATTACCGGTAGGAGAAATCGCCGATGAAGACTGTATTCTTTTTTTGTGGGTAACATTTCCTTGTCTGTTAGAGGGAATCTCTGTTATGGAAAGCTGGGGATTTACTTATAAGACCTGTGGTTTTAATTGGGTAAAGAGAAATAAGAAATCCGACAGCTTTTTTATGGGACTTGGTTTCTGGACTCGCTCCAATTCGGAAATCTGTCTGCTGGGTACAAAGGGCAGACCGAAAAGGGTATCAAAGGCAGTTGCACAGGTGTGTGATGCAAGAATTATGGAGCATAGTAAAAAGCCGGATGAAATCCGTGACAGGATTGTGGAGCTTTGCGGAGATGTGCCACGCATAGAGCTTTTCGCAAGGGAAAAGTTTGAAGGCTGGGACTGTCTTGGTGATGCCATTGACGGAAAGGATATAAGAGAGGCGATATTGGAGGTGTAGGACATGGGAGTAGATTATCAGGTCGGATTGCTATATGAAGAAGGTATGAAGCAGATTGTTTCAAGTGCTGATAACTGGAAAGCAGTATGCCGCATGACGGGCAGGCTCTACCGATATGAGTTTGACAACATTCTCATGGTATATATGCAAAGACCAAACGCAACCCTTGTTGCAGACTATGATACATGGAAAGATCCCCGTGTGGGAAGATATGTAAAGCGTGGCAGTAAGGGAATTGCGATTTTTCCGTCCAGAGCCTTAAAGCCTTATATGAGGTATGTGTTTGACATCAGCGATACCGGGGGCAGGAATACCCGTCTTACTTGGGAGCTTGATGAGAAAAATAAAGAAGCCTATGCCACATATTTAGGCAGAAAAAATGAGGACGAAAAAGAATCTGCGGAAAGTTTCTTAAGGGACTTTACAAAAAATCGAATCGGAGTCATAATGGACTCAGAGTTCGGGGAACGAATTACCGAGCTTGTGCATTTAGCAGGAACGAAAAGAATAATGGTAGATGATGAAACGCAAGAGATTACGGCAGAGGAAGCGTTAAAAAGAAGTGTCATGTATGCGGTATTTACAAGATGCGGCTTTGACATTCCTTCTGAAAAACAAGACTTTTCTTTCATTACCGCATTTAGTTCGGAAGAAGAGGTCTACCGTTTAGGATCACTTGTAAGCGATATATCCTGTGAAGTTTTAAAGAGCATTTCAAGAGAATTAACGCAAATGGAAAGGAGTATTGCTTATGCAAACGATGATTTATCAAGAGGCAGCGGACGGGATGTTGTACCCGAACCTGACATTACCACAGGAGAGCATTTCCATGACGAACCTGGGCAGATTCGCAGTGAGGGCAATGGAATACCTGAAGGAGAACCACAAGGCGAGGTATCAGACCTTAGTGAGATTCGGGAAGCTGGCAGAGAAGATGCAGGAAGTGGAAACAGAAGCCAATCAGATGATGGAAGTTTTAGAGAACGACTATCTGAAGAAGAACCCGCCGAAGAACCCACAGTCCACAATGGAGATGTGGCAGATAAGACAGCAGGCGAGGATGCAGGCAGAGGAAATCGTGATGACGGAAGTCGTACTGAAGTTTCACTAGAGGAAGCGGAGCGACAAAATCAGATAAATAATGAAATCAGCAGAGAGCTTGAGGAACTTGAGTCTCTTGGCAGAACGGAAACAGGAAGCTATGAACAGGCTTCCTTTTCTTTTACCCAAAATGGGGATGTAAAGATACCGGAGAAGTACACCTATGTGAAGCCTAAGACGGAGCTTGTAATCCCCCATGATTATATCCGTGAAGTGCTTTTACGGGGCAGCGGCTTTTCACATGGCAAACGCAGAATATATGGAATATTTGACAGCGTTTCTGATCCGGGCGAGCGTGTCAAACGGATAAAGAAGGAATACGGACAGGGTGGTGCAGGCTGGCCCATAGATGGGTACGGACTGCACGGCTATGACACTTATCACGGGAAAGGACTCCGTTTTCAGTGGCGTGACGAGGAGGGCGAAAAGGAAGGGTATCTGAATTGGAACGCTGTGGAGCGTGAGTTGAGTGTCCTGATTATGACCGGGGAATACTACCAGCCACCGAAAGCATTTGATGCAGATGTGGTGTCAGCGATTTTGTGGCAGGAGCCTTTGGATAAGTTTTTCAATAAAGGATTCTGGCAGAAGATACCTAACATTGCCTTAAAGGAAGTGCTTAGTAAGGACTATCCGGAAAGCAGTAAGATACAGTTTGTGGAGAGAGTATTCCAAACGGGTATGTTTTCCTTTAGTTCCAGCAGTCATTTTAAAAATGAGTATGATGAGTGCGAGGTTGAGCGACATGAATGGGGTATCTCTGTGGAGTTCTATGACGAGAACGGAACAAAGTGGAGAACGGAGCTTGACTGGCGTGAGTGTACTGCCTATTTGGAAAGTATGATTGCCGATGGGGTATATCAGACAGCAGAGGAATTTGATAAGTTCCTTGAAGTGGCAGCAAGTGAAAGCAGGGTAAGCGGAGTAACGAGCTTTAAGGACGATACGCTTAATTTCCTGACAGATACAGCAGAGGAACACCAGACGCACCGTGTCGAGGTAGTGGAGCGTATCTTAAAGACTGTAGGCAGAGAGGACATTGAGGTTACTTGGGATGACACTTACGATGTGCTTCTCGCCGGGGACGGAGAGCATTTGTGGCATGGTAAAGCTGCCTATGATTATATCAAGGAAAACTGTCTGGAATGTGATTCATTTGGGCGTGATAACCGTATCCATTTTGAAGATATGGCACAGTTTAAGCATGATGCGGCGGCTAGTATTGATTTAACCAAAGAGAAGTTTATCCGCAGAAAAACCTTTGTGACGGTGGATAAGTCGGAAGAAGAAATGCGAAAAGATGAAGAAAAGCTCTGGCAGAATGCTCTAAAGGAATACTTCAATGAGGAGATTCAGTATATCTCCGTAAAGACTTTGATTTATGACATCTTTACCACAAACCTTGATATGAACAGCAAAGCAGAGTTCCTTACATCCGTGTATGGTGAGGAACGGGCAGACATTGTGATGACTGACAAGGTGGATGGTCCATATGGTGAGAGCTTTATCACAAGGGATATGGAAGGTGTAACGGTATCCTATAAAAAGCCGGATGGAACAAGGGGAGAGACAAAGGTCGATTATAAGTATTGTGCTTCCTTGATTCTTCACATGATTGAGGAGAATGATTATCTGTCAGAGGAGATTTTTGAACAGTTCAGAATCAGTCCGCAGTCCTTTCAGGCAAGTCCGGCATTTATGGAGATTTACCATGAATACAAAGAGCGTATGCGGATGGAGCCGAACTTTGAAGCTCTTGAAGTGGAAGAAGCAGAGCAGACCGAACCGGAGGAAGTGCAGGCAGAGCAGACAGAAACCATTGAAAAAGTGGAAGGAGAAATCATTGACCAGAGTGGGACTGTGATGAAACCCACTTCCACAGCAGCCTTTCCTGCTGCATTAGAGCAGGTGGAGGAAATGGAGGAGGACTTGCGTGAGGCATTGGAGATTTATATGCAGGGATGTTCCGTTATCAGACCGTTTCAGCCATTTTTACAGATGGTAGCTAAAAGTGAACTGTCAAAGACAGATAAGCTTCATTTTCTAAACCGTATTACCAATCATTACGGAAACGGAGATACCCATAGTGCTTATCATAACAATGCTTATGGTCTGATTGAGTATATCGGTAACTCGGATACTTTTATGGTAGATTATAAGGACCGTAAAGGAGAACGTAAGCGAGCGTCAGTTACCTTTGAACAGATTTACAGCGTTATGGAGTATCTTATCCGGGCAGGGCAGTTTACGGACAAGGCTCGCATGGAAAAGTATGAAAAAGACTTTGCAGAGAAGCCTTATGAAAAACTGGACTCTCTTGAAAAGCAGTTTGCTGATAAGATGCAGATTATTAAGGCTAAGAAGCAGAATGAGAACTTCCGCTTTGAGGTTTCGGAACTTCCAAAAGGCGGGCAGAAAACAAGGTATCAGTGGAATGTGGAAGCAATCCGTCTGATGAAGCAGATTGAATTTGAAAACCGTGCAGCCACACCGGACGAGCAGAAAATACTTGCAAGGTATGTTGGCTGGGGTGGTATTCCGCAGGCATTTGATGAAAGAAATGAGAGCTGGAAGAAAGAGTATGAGGAATTAAAGAGCCTGTTATCCGAGTTTGAATATATGGATGCAAGGGAGTCTGTCAATACAGCCTTTTATACTTCACCTGAAATTATCGAAGCGGTATATCATGGACTTTCACAGCTTGGATTTAAGCAGGGAACAATCCTTGAGCCTTCCGTTGGTGTCGGTCACTTCTTCGGTGCCATGCCGGAGGAAATGCGTGGCAGTAAGCTCTATGGTGTGGAAAAGGATGATATATCAGGCAGAATTGCAAAGCTTTTATATCCAAAGGCAAAAATCAGGATTGACGGATTTGAAGAAACACAGTTCCCGGATAACTTCTTTGATGTGGCTGTAGGTAATATTCCTTTTGGAGATTATAAGCTGTACGATCCAAAGTATGCAAAGCATAACTTCCGTATTCACGATTACTTTTTTGCAAAGGCTTTAGATAAGGTCAGACCGGGCGGTATTGTGGCATTTGTTACAAGTAAGGGTACACTTGATAAAGCCAACCCGACAGTCCGTAAATATCTTGCGGAGAGGGCAGAGTTAATCGGTGCAGTCAGACTTCCGAACACAGCTTTTAAGGAGAGTGCAGGAACCGATGTAACAAGTGATATTATCTTTTTGCAAAAGAGGGAGAATAAAATTGTTACAGAGCCGGATTGGGTACATCTTGGTCAGACAGAGGATGGTATCGCAGTCAATTCCTACTTTGTGGAACACCCGGAAATGATGCTTGGAAAGATGGAATATGACTCCAGAATGTTCGGTAACGAAAGCAAATATACAAGCTGTATCAACCATGATGAAAACTTTGATTTGAAATCTGCTCTTTCGCAGGCAGTATCAAACCTGAAAGGTCAGATAACCGATGTGATGGAGCTTACGGACGAATCAGAACCTATGAAGGATATGATTGATGCTGATCCGGATGTGAAAAACTATACCTTTACCTTTGTGGATGACAAACTCTATTACCGTGAGAACTCCAAAATGTATCGGAAGGAGGTGTCAGCTACAATGGAGGAGCGTATCCGTTTCATGGATGAAATCCGTGCTGTGACAAGGCAGCTTATTTTCATTCAGACAGAAGGGTGCAGTGATGAGGAACTAAGGTTTCAACAGAAGCTCTTAAATGAGAAGTACGATGCCTATGTCAGAAAGTACGGACCGATTACAGGCAGGGGAAGTAAGCAGGCATTTCAGGATGATGCGGACTATCCTCTGTTATGTTCCTTAGAGGTTGTTGACGAGGATGGAAATGTAAAAAAGGCGGATATGTTCTATAAGCAGACAATCCGTGCAAAGAATCAGGTAGACCGTGTGGAAACTGCAACAGAAGCCCTGAATGTGTCGGTCAGCGAGTTTGGTGCAGTAAACCTTCCGTTTATGCTAAGTATCTATGAACCGGATATATCTAAGGCAATGGCAGAGCTGCCGGAGGGCAGTACACTTTCTGAGCAGACAGAAGCAGAGGTAAAAAGGGCAGTATTGCTTGAGGAACTTACGGGACTGATTTATCTTGATCCTACGGAGTATAACGAGAATAACCTAAATGCAGGGTGGAAAACAGCAGATGAATACTTATCCGGCAATGTCCGTGATAAGCTCCGTATTGCCAAAGCCTACGCAGAGGAAAACGGGGAGATGTTTGCAGTTAATGTGCAGGCGTTAGAACAGGTACAGCCGAAGGACTTGGACGCTTCGGAGATTGAGGTCAGAATCGGTACGACTTGGATTGAGCCGGAGGACTATGAGAAGTTTATTTATGAGCTGCTTGGAACTCCGAACCGTGCAAAGGCGGTAAGAAGTTCTTATTACAGTTCCGGTATTCAGATTAAGTACAATTCCTATGGGCAGAACTGGTATATTGAGAACAAAAATCTTGATAAAAGGTCCATTGCGGCAACAAAGACTTATGGTACAAGCAGGATTGATGCCTACACCATTATGGAGGAAACTTTAAACCTTCGTACCGTGACAATCCGTGACCGAATTGAGGACGGGGACGGGAAGTACCATTATGAAGTGAATAAAAAGGAAACCATGCTTGCAAGAGAAAAGCAGAACCAGATGAAGGAAGCGTTTAAGGCTTGGATATTTAAGGATCAGGAACGCAGACAGAAGTATGTTGATTATTACAACAATACTTTCAACTGTATCCGCCTTAGAAGCTATGACGGTTCCTTTTTACAGTTCCCCGGCATGAATCCGGAGATTAAGCTCCGTGACCACCAGAAAAACGCAGTTGCCCGTATTCTGCTAGGAGGGAATACCTTACTTGCCCATGTGGTAGGTGCAGGAAAGACCTATACCATGATGGCAGCCTGTATGGAGCAGAAGCGTCTGGGACTTGCCAATAAAAATGTCATTGTTGTACCAAAGTCCCTTATCGGACAGACCGCAGGAGAATTTATGAGACTGTATCCGTCCGCAAATATCCTTGTGGCAACGGAGAGGGATTTTGAAAAGAGCAGACGAAAACAGTTCGTAAGTAGGATTGCTACGGGTGACTATGACTGTATCATCATGTCCCACTCGCAGTTTGAGAAAATCCCTATCTCCAAAGAGCGTAAGGAGCGAATGTTAAATGACCAGATACAGGAGCTTTCCTATGCCATTGAGGAAATTAAGGCAGAAAAGGGAGAGCAATGGACAATCAAGCAGATTGAGGCACAGAAAAAGAAGTTGCAGGAGCAGTTAAAGGCGTTATCTGATGAATCAAGAAAGGATGACCTTATCTACTTTGAGGAGCTTGGTATCGACTCAATCATGGTAGACGAGGCACATCATTTTAAGAACCTCGCCGTTTTCTCCAAAATGAATAATGTGTCCGGTATTTCAAGCTCCGGTTCACAGAAGGCTACGGATATGCAGTTAAAATGTCAGTACCTTACGGAGTTAAATGGTGGAAGGGGTATTGTGTTTGCAACAGGTACTCCCGTCTCAAATACCATGTGCGAACTGTATGTTATGCAGTTATATCTTCAGAAGGAAGCCTTAGAGCGTATGGGTATCCACCATTTCGATGCGTGGGCAACCAACTTCGGAGAAGTGACAACAGCTTTGGAGCTTACGGTTGAGGGCAGCGGTTTCCGTTTCAAGAGCCGATTTAATAAGTTTACCAATTTACCGGAGCTTATGACTACCTTCAGAGAGGTAGCCGATGTGCAGACAGCGGATATGTTAAACCTTCCTGTGCCGGGACTTAGAACCGGAAACTATATCATTGTGGACAGTGAGCCGGATTGGTATATCAAGCAGGTTATGGAGGATTTCGTAGTCAGGGCAGAGCGTATTCGTGGCGGTGGTGTTGATCCGTCCGTAGATAACTTCCTTAAAATCACAAATGAGGCGAGATTACTTGGAACGGATGCAAGGTTACTGGAACCGGACGCACCAAACAATCCCGACAGCAAACTTAATAAAGTGGTAGAAAATGTGGCAGCCGAATATTTCCAGAACAATGTAGATGGAAAAATTGGCTGCCAGCTTGTTTTTTCGGACATTGGTACACCGAAAGCCACATGGAGCGAGGATTGGGAAGAACTCTTTAAGAAGGGTGAGCGTACCTTTGATGTGTATAACTATATCAAGACCGAGCTTGTGAAAAAGGGGATTCCGGCAGAGGAGATTGCCTTTGTCCATGATGCCAAAACCGATGCACAGAGGGAAACTCTTTTTAAGGAAATGCGTACAGGTAAGAAAAAGATTATGATTGGCTCTACTGACCAATGCGGAACCGGCGTAAATGTGCAGAGACACTTGGTAGCCATGCACCATATCGACTGTCCGTGGAAGCCTTCCTGTATCGAGCAGAGAGAGGGACGAGGTATCAGACAGGGTAATGAGAATGATGAGATTGCGGTTTACCGTTATGTAACGAAAGGTACATTTGATGCCTACTCTTGGAGCTTGGTGGAGAATAAGCAGCGATTTATCAGTCAGGTAATGACAAGCAAGGCAGTATCCCGTACCTGTGAGGATATTGATGAAGCAACCCTTTCCTATGCAGAGATTAAAGCTATGGCAACCGGAAATCCGCTGATTAAGGAAAAGATGCAGCTTGAGAACGATGTGCAGAGATTAAAGCTCTTAAAGAGTACCTATGACAGCCAGCGTTACAGTTTGGAGGATAATATCGTTGTCCGTTTCCCGAAGCTGATTAAGGCAGCAACGGAAAAAGCTGAATGTGTCCGTGAGGATATGAAAACGGTGGATAAGGGACTCTTAACGGAGCCGGAATTTGCTATCACAGTAAGAGGGTTGAAGTTTAAAGAGCGTGTAGATGGCGGTACATCCATGCTGGAAGCAATCAGTAAATGTAAGAATGGCGAGACTACGCATCTTGGAGAGTTCAAAGGCTTTGAGCTTTTGGTGGAAAAGAACTTCATCGGTGTCAATTATCTGGTGCTTCGTGGTAAGACAGACCATAAGGCAGAGCTTTCCTCAAGTCCCGTAGGTAATATGGTGAAGCTTGAAAATCTGCTTGGTGGTATGTCAGAGGAGCTTGACTTCTTAACAAAGAAGATTGAGCAGTATGAAAGGGACTTGGAGCAATCGAAGTTGGAATATGAGAAGCCTTTTGCACAGGAAACGGAGCTTTCCGAGAAGATTGCAAGGCTGAATGAACTCAATGTCCAGCTTGACCTTGAAAATGGCAGGACAGAGGATGTGGACTTAGCCGGACAGGAAAAAGAAGAACAAAGCAGGGTGGCTGAGGATAGTCCTTATCATACCAGACCACCCGGAAAAGAGGGAAGATGAAACGAAAAGTGATTGCAGGAATATTGATTGCCCTTGGGCTGGCAGTAATGTCAGTCCCTCTTTACTTTAAGATTACGGGCAGTCAGAAAAGCGACGAAATGATAGAGCGTTTTGAACACATGGTAGAACAGGAGACGGTAACAGAGCATGAAGAAGAAAAAGAAGATTGTGGACAGGAGGAAACCGAAGCCACCGTTAGTGAAGAAGATGCTGCCACACTTGCCAAAGAGGAAGTAATCGGACTGATTGAGATTGAGACTTTGGATATAAAGTATGCAGTAATGGAAGGAACCGGAAACCATGAGCTTTCCTGTGGTATCGGTCACATCACGGATACAGCAGGAATTGGAGAAAAAGGGAACTGTGTCCTTGCAGGTCACAATGGTAGCAGACATGGCACATTTTTTACAAACCTAAAGACCATTCAGACAGGCGAGGTGGTGAAACTGACGGATAAGGAAGGCAATGTGTATTTCTATGAAGTAGAGAGCATGGAGGTGGTCGGTCCTTATGATAATTCTGTCAAGGATCAGGGAGAGGAAGCAGAGCTTACCCTTATCACTTGTGAAAATAAAGGCACCATGCGTCTGATTGTAAAATGCAGTATGCAGGAGGTGGTGGAGTAATGGAGTTTTCCTGTCCTTTTGGAATTGCTGAAAAGCTGTTAAGGGAAAAAGAATACCCTTCGGAGCCGGATAAGGAGATTGAGGTAGATGGTAAGGTAATGGTTCTTAGTGGACTTCGTGTATATCTCCCGGAGTTATCCGTAACCGTACATGAAGGGATATTTTGTGAGCGTGTAGATGGTAAGCTGCAACCGGAGTATTTCGTAACTGCAATCGTGGACAGGAATACCGGGACACTTCTTTATGATGAGGAGTGTGATTTTGCAGAGTGTGTGTTTCATTGGCAGGAGGAAAAGTTTACGCTTGCCCAGATAGAAGCACAGAAGTGTGTTGTGGAAGGGATTGAGGTGAGAGAGCATGAAAATACCATGCAGACTGCACGAGGCAGAGGAAATCATTAGTGAAATGGATTTATACCATGTGGCAGATGACATTATGGAGAGTGAGGAAGATTACCGGATTGTCATAAGCGGCTGGTGGGTGCATATCCCGGAGTTTAACATTAACCTGCATGAAGGTGTGTTTTGCAACTATGACGAGGAAGAAAAAGAGTATCTTCCTGATTTTTCGCTGACGGTTATTATGGAGGCGGATTCAGAAAAGAAAGAGGGCGAATGGCTCTACTATGAGCAGGACGGATTTGAGATAACTTTAGCCAACTACCAGAATGGGAAAATGGCTATGGAGGCTATTTCGGAACTGTCCTGCTTTATTTGTATCCCGGATGATGAACCGGAAACAGAATGAAATATGCTGTGTCGTAAGACACGGCCATTTCAGATAAATAACTATTAACATTTTTTAAGCCTGTGTGACAGGCAGAAAGAGAGGAACTTATGAAGTATTCAATCAAACTGAACGCAGTAAACAACCCTGACAAGAATGTGAAGGCATTTGCAACTGTAACTTTTGGTGACTGTTTTAAGATTACCAACATTGCGGTAGTGAAGTCGCAGGAGGCAGAGCCTTTCGTGTCCATGCCTTCCTTTAAGAGCAAGGAGAGAACCGAGCATAACCAGCCTGTGTATAAGGATGTATGCAATCCTATTACAAGCGAGTTCAGAAAAGAACTCTATGACGATATTCTTTCCTTGTATGCAGAAATGGAGCAGTCCGGCAAGACTGAGGTAAGCAGGGATGCGGAAAATGCACAGGAGCCGAAGTTTCGTGTGGCAGTAACACCTTTTGAGAGAGAGAATAGCAACATTCGTGGTCTTGCCCGTATCTATTTTGAGGACTGCTTTGTGGTAAGTAATGTCAGCATTATTCAGGGCAAGGTGGATAGGTTACAATTAACTGGACAGATTTTTTAAGGTCATATAATCTATAATAA
>OBAA01000084.1_pt1 | contig 110484 bp, 99 predicted proteins | sample 1475961 | NCBI WGS metagenome assembly OBAA01 (sample SAMEA2579960, study PRJEB22360) | human gut metagenome | biome: human gut; feature: human-associated habitat; material: faeces | place: Denmark | collected 2008/2010 | reverse complement strand
AGGCATGGAATCTTATAGAAATTTTATCGGCATTTCTAAAATATCGGCATATGGCCTGTAGAACTTAAGTACAAAGAACTAAAAAGCCGCTTTGCCATGGAAGAGTTTTCCGGTGCTACTGCAGTGTCTATACAGCAGGAATTTTATATAAATATGCTTTTATCGAATCTGGCCTCCCTTATAAAAAATGAAGCAGATGAGGAAATACAGATTTCTGCCAAAAGCACAAATAAGTTCCGTTATCAGGCCAATCGTGCATTTATCATTGGACGGATCAAAAGTATTGTTCCCAAAATACTCTGCGGACTGTTTGAGCTTTCAATTATTGAACAGTTATATACAGATGCTGTACGCTGCAGATCACAGCTCCTGCCCGGCAGGTCGTTTCCAAGGAAGAAATTGAAATCCAAGGGACGTCCACATTTCCGAAATAAAAAAGCTTCTTTTTAAAATAGAGCCAGCATTCATCAATAGGCTTATTTAAGTGCGGCAATTTTTATGAATCTTCTGGTTTCCAACAAAACAGCAACTGTTTTCTGTCATAAACCGATTAATTTTGTAGTTTGCATTAGAGGATATTCGCTAATATGCCCCTAAGTTGACGCTAGGTTGACCACATTGGGGTCTGACCCTATGAAGTACACCTAAAAAGGATAAAGCAGAGCTAAAAGATTTATAAAAGAAGCATAAACTCTCTTGCCGAGATATAACATTGATGATATAATCCTGAAAAATAAAGGTAAATAACTACTGGAAAAGGAAATGGAATATGGAAGGAAACATGCAGGAATATCTCACAGAAAAAAAAGCCCGTGAGAAACGGCTGGCAGTTTACACAGAAAAGATCCAGGAAACAGTACTAAACAAATCAGCAGAGACAATCCGCTTGTTGGTAGAAGAAAGACATAACCAGAAAATGACTCAGCAGGAGCTTTCAGATATTACGGGGATACAGCCGTCAAACCTGGCGCGTTTTGAAAGCGGCGGCAGGGTACCGACACTGATTGTATTGGAGAAATATGCGAATGCTTTGGGAAAACATATTGAAATAAAGATCTGTGACAACTAACAGATTTTTATTTTATATAATCATAAATGATAATATATTAAAAGATAATAAGGTATTGGAGGGATGAACATAGCAAGAAAATTGAGAACCTGGTTTCCAGGAGCAGTCTATCATATCATGCACAGGGGAGTGAGAAGAAAAGCGATATTTCAGGAAGAGATGGATTATCAGGTGCTTTTGCAAGTATTAAAAAACTCATTGGAGAAGTACAAATGTATCCTGCATGCATACTGCCTGATGACAAACCATATCCATTTGTTGCTTGAGACTGGAGACATGGAGATATGGAAATTTATGAAATATATGTCAGAATGCTATGCCATGTACCTGAATCATAAGTATTCCTACAGGGGCCATGTATTTGAAAGCCGGTATAAATCATGTCTTGTGAAAGAAGATGCATACTTTTTGCAGACCAGCCGGTACATCCATTTAAATCCGGTAAAAGCACAGATGACAAACTATTCGGAAGATTATCCATGGAGCAGTTATCAGACAATGATTGGGCTTTCAGATGACAGGATAACGGAGAAAAAGAAGACACTGGCATATTTCCCGAAAAACAGTATATTTCGTTACAGGGAATTCGTAGAAGATATCGGACATAAATATATTGTCCAGGAACAGCAGATCAGGAAGATGATGGGAGAAGATGAATTATGGCTACCGTGGTAAGAAGTTTTGCGATACAGGGGATAGACGGATATCCTGTGGATATAGAAATAAAGATGCTGGAAGGACAGCCTTCGATATCAATCATTGGTCTTGGTGATCAGGCTGTAAAGGAAGCAGCAGAGAGAATCCAGGCGGCAATTGATGAGAGTGGCTATGTTTTTCCGAAGAAACGTGTGATCATAAGCCTTGCACCCAGTGATAAAAAGAAAAGTGGATCTCATTTTGACCTTGCGATGGCAGTAGGGGTGCTGTGTCAGAATGGAGATATCGGTGTAAAAAAACTGCCAGACTATGGGTTTATCGGAGAATTATCACTGGATGGAAGACTGAGGGTATGCAGGGGAATCCTGCCAATGATCATAGCAGGACAGAAAAGGGGAATAAAGAAGATCATTGTTCCGGAAGCGAATTTTAAAGAGGCATCTCTGGTGCATGGGGTGGAGATTCTGGGATTCTATGATTTGACTGGGGTGATTCGCTATCTTGAGGGAAAGACGACAGGGATAGAAACGCACATGGAGGAAAATGAAAAAATTCTGGAAGAATCAGAAAGGATTTTGGATTTTAAAGATGTTAAGGGACAGGATGAGTTAATAGAGGCAGTTGTGCTTGCGGCAGCAGGTGGTCACAATATGTTGATGGTAGGGGAACCTGGCTGCGGAAAAACGATGATTGCACAGAGAATCCCTACAATCCTTCCAGAAATGACAGAAGAGGAATGTCTTGAGGTAACAAAGATATATAGTATTTCCGGACTACTGCCAAATGAGCATGCCCTGATGAAATACAGGCCGTTCCGTGCGCCGCATCATAATGCATCGTTAAATGCACTGATTGGCGGTGGAGCAAATGCAATGCCGGGTGAAGTATCCCTGGCACATAATGGAGTACTGTTTTTGGATGAACTTGCTGAATTTTCAAGAAGGACTCTTGACGCCCTGCGGCAGCCGATAGAGGATAAGAAAGTATCTATTTCGAGAGTAAATGGTACTCATACATTCCCTTCGAATTTTATGTTTATAACGGCAATGAATCCATGCCCGTGTGGGTATTATCCAAGCGCGAAATGCAAATGTACAGATTATGAGATTGTTAAATACAGGGGAAAGATTTCCGGACCGATCATGGACAGGATAGATATACAGAAAGAAGTACATCCAGTGGATTTTTTTGCGATAGCAGACCAGAAGCCATGCTGTTCCTCAGAAGAATTGCGGTTAAAGGTAAAAAAGGCGAGGAAAATACAACAGGAACGGTATGCACAGGAAAGCGGGATTAACTGTAATGCACAGATGACAACAGAGATGATCCAGAAATACTGTGCTCTTGATCCAGATTCATTGAATATTTTAAGAGAGACCAGTGAGAAATATGGATATAGTGCCAGAGTAATACATAAACTGCTAAGACTTGCCAGAACTAGCGCGGATCTGGATGGAGAAGAAAAGATACGTCAGAAAGATATAGAAAAAGTCCTGATATGCCGGGAACTGGATAAGAGCAACAGTAAAATGGTGGTGGTTAAATGATTTATTGGATATGGCTTACACAGCTTCCGTTTATTGGACCCGTCACAGCCAGATATTTAATTGAAGAATTGAAAGATGCAGAAAATATTTACAAAGCAGATGCAGGGCATCTGGCTGAAATACCGGGATTATCTGAACAGCAGAGAAGAAGCATTCTCCAGAATCATTCATTGGAACTCCCAAAGAAAATTTTTGAAGACTGCCAGAATAATAATATTTCTATTTTATGCTGGAATGACAAGCGATATCCTGTACGTGCAAAGAAACCGGCCGATGCGCCCGTAGTATTATACTATAAAGGGAATTTTAAGAATATGGATCATACGGTTGGAATAGTAGGAGCAAGAAGATGCAGCCAGGAATCAAAGCAAAAGACAGTAGCCCTTGCTTCAGAATATGCACAGAAACAGGTTACAGTTGTCAGCGGCATGGCAAAAGGAATTGACAGCTATGCGCATACTGCCTGTCTGAATGCAGGCGGCTATACCGTGGCAATACTGGGAAATGGATTAGATATCTGCTATCCAAGTGAGCATAATAAATTAATGAAATGTATAGAAGAAAAAGGTCTGCTTATCTCAGAATATCAACCAGGAATTCAGCCTGACAAATACAGATTTCCACGCAGAAATCGTCTGATTGGCAGCTGGTCGGATAAACTATTTGTAATTGAAGCAGGGAGAGGAAGCGGAGCGTTGATAACAGCAGAATATAGCAGGAAATATGGGCGTGAAGTAGAAATGATGTGAAAAAATTTTTGACACTTCTGCAGGAGAGGCTATTAAGAAAAATATTGATACTTTGATCATGGGATTTACAGAGGCTGAGGCTGTGAAGCTGTTTGCGAATACATATCTGGCTTTGCGTGTGTCTTATTTTAATGAACTGGATACATAATAATCCGTCTTTTGGATATGGCGGATATTGCCTGCCGAAGGATACAAAGCAGCTTCTGGCTAATTATGCGGATGTACCTCAGAACATGATGTCCGCAATCGTGGAGTCGAACAGAACACGTAAGGATTATATTGCAGAGCGTGTGCTGGAAATGACAGGGGCTTATGGGGCGAATGATGATTACGATGCAAGTAAAGAGAAGGAAGTTGTGGTTGGTGTTTATCGTCTGACTATGAAATCAAATTCTGATAACTTCCGCCAGTCTTCTATTCAGGGAGCTATGAAGCGTATTAAGGCGAAAGGTGCAACGGTGGTTATTTATGAGCCGACACTGGAGGATGGAAGTACGTTCTTTGGAAGCAGAATGGTGAATGATCTGGAGAAGTTTAAAGAGTTGAGTCAGGCTATTATCGCGAACAGGTATGACAGCTGTCTGGATGATGTGAAGGAGAAGGTGTATACCAGGGATTTGTATGGTAGGGATAGATTGAAGAGCAGAGACGGATCTTTTTGTCGAATGTTTTTTCTTGATATTCTCTTTCAGCTATGTTATTTTATATTTATACTCGTTATACAATTTATATTATAAGATTTATGTTTGATTAATTTTAAAAAATGTGGATATAATAATGAAAAATCATAAATATAACTAAAAAGGTAGACCTTTTGTTAGAAGATTGATATGGTAAAATAGAAAATCAGGTCTTGATATTTGAAAGATAATAGGATATGTGAAAGAAGAGAAAAATGCAAGTCGATAAAAGTTTATGTATGAAATTTCCTGTTGCTTTACAAGAAAAATTGTTGAATAGAGAGATAGAATTTCCGGATACAACAAGGTTTACATATGAAAGAATTTTAACATATAGAGCAGTGGCCAGAAATAGTGACGATAATCGAGAAGTTACTTTAGAAGATTTTAAGTCATATTATGAATTAAAAAAAACACCTAAGATCCCGCGTGGAATGAAAAAAGATGTAACAATGGATTCTCATTATTATGGAGTATCTAGTTTTTTAAAAAAAGAGATTGTAGAACAGAAAATGAAATTTCCAAATCCCAAGAAGAAAATGGCGGTAGGATATGTGTATTGTGAAGGCGGACCAGAAGACACAAATGATCAACATGTATGTTGGTGGTTATATGAAGGAACAGATGTTAGTGGATTTAGATTGATTGGAGAAAGTAATAATGAGTAAAGAATTGTGTTTCATTATAGAAGAGAAAGAACTCTATATGGAACAAGTATTAGTGGATTATATGGATGTTCCTATCTTCTTTTTATGCAAAGATAAAAGTCAATATTATATAGTGTTATGTGTGGATATTGAAGAACTACACTATATTGTCGCAGAGTTATCATTAGCAGATACATATAATTTGTTACATGGTAAGCTTTCGATGAGAGACAGTATTTTGAAGCAAAATTATTATTGGATGATTGAGTCTGGAGAAGAAATATGTTTGGATATAGTTACAAAGCATAAAATTTCGGATATAGATCATTCCCTATTGCCGGAGGAAAATGCCTGCTTTGAAATTTTGACCGAAGAAATTAAAGGATATGTTCAGAGTTTCGATGAGAAGTACTTAAAGGAAAAATATTTTTTTGACTATAACGAAACGATAAACATATTTGGAAATATAGAAATTGCATTTGGAGAAAATCTGTTTACCAATCTTAATGGGATTTTTAAAGTGTTTGAGTGTAAAATGGAGGAAACAATTTCTTCTAAGGTTTCGCTATATAATGAAGAGATGATGAATATTGGAGATAATTCAAAAAAAATTGATCAGAAAGAAATAAAACCTGCATTTGAATTAAAGGAAACGTTGGTTAATCATATTGCCACAGCTGCATGATCTGGAGAAAAAATGAAAAATATAAATAGTATATTAAAGTTGGATAAAATAGTTTTTGATAAGATTGAATTTGAAAGGTTGGGATTTAAAAATGATAAAGAACTTGAATTTGAACTTCAGTCAAATATTGCACAAAGACAGGATACAGAGATTTATAAGAGTACACTAATCTTAAAAGGTAAGAAACCAGAGGAATATATTTTTGAAATTTCTTTAACGGGTTTCTTTAGTATTGAGACAACGGAAGAATTAACTGACGAAATAAAAAATACATTAATCAGTAAAAATACAATAGCAATATTGATGCCGTATTTAAGAAGTGAAGCTTCTATATTGACTGCACAACCAGAAGTAGAGTGCGTGGTATTACCGCCATTTAATATTAATAGTATGTTTGATAGTAAGTAAAAAAGCGTTCATCCTTAACACTTCCTGAGGTAGTGTAAAATAGTTTGTGTTTTTGGTAGTGTATGAGTTGAAGGATTTTTAGACGAGCACTAAAAAAGCAGTAAAAATAGTAATTTACAGAAAATTCAGTTAATTACTTGTAAAAATAGCTCTCGGAAGCCAGTAAAATCAAGGGTTCCGAGAGGCTACCGTAGAAATGGAAGTAAGCCCGTAGAGGGCATTGACACAATCGGTCACATTGGAATCTAACTGTGAACTTCCAGTAATTTTTCCACCTAAAGAAAAAAGAACGAAATAAAATCATAAAAAATCCCGGTTTTCTGCGGCTTTCCATTGCAGATAGCCGGGAAATATAGTACAATTATTTTAGGCGGATAACCGCCTAAAAAGGAGGCGCTATGTATCTGGATTTTTTAGTGAAAGTACCAACCGTAAAAGGCAAGATCACACGGAGAAAAAAGTCAAATGTTGTATATATAGAGTATGAGTATGACCGGGTTTATGATCCATCCCGGAAGTATACTTTTCCCAAAAGAGTAACAATCGGAAAACTGTCAGATACGGATCCGGAACTCATGAAACCGAATCAAAATTTCCTGAAATATTTCCCCGATGCAGAGCTTCCGGAAAGCAAAAAAAGGACTTCCAGAAGCAGTTGTCTCAGGGTAGGAACATATTTTGTACTGCGTAAGATCATAGAAGAATGCAGCTTGAACGATATCCTTGGAAAGTATTTTGGATCACGTGATATGGGGTTGTTTTTAGATATGGCTGTTTATTCGATCATAGCAGAAAACAATGTAGCGCAGTACTATCCGGATTATACATACAACCATCCACTTTTTACGGAAAAAATGAAACAATACAGCGATTCAACCGTATCAGATTTCCTGAATTCAGTAACAGATGATCAGAGTACAGGATTTCTGAATACATGGAATGAGTCATGGAATTACCGTGAAAAGATTTATATTTCTTATGATTCAACGAATAAAAACTGTCAGGCCGGGGATATAAAAATGGTTGAATTTGGGCATCCGAAAGTAGATATGGGAGAGCCGGTATTTAATTATGCAGTTGCGTATGATACTCATAATCAGGAACCATTATTTTATGAAAAATATCCAGGAAGTCTGAATGATATCTCCCAGCTTCAGTTCATGCTGGATAAAGCATCCGGATATGGTTATAAGAAGATCGGATTCATTCTGGACAGGGGATATTTCAGCTGCGAGAATATACAATATATGGATAAATGTGGGTATAGTTTTGTTATCATGGTGAAAGGGATGTCTGCCCTTGTGAATGAACTGATCCTGGAAAATAAAGGGACATTTGAAAATAAGCGGGTAAACAATATCTATGAATATGGAGTTTACGGAAAGACAATACGGCACAAACTGTATGCAAGTGATAAAAAAGAGCGTTATTTTCATCTGTATCATAGTATTTCCAAAGAAAGCGCAGAACGGATAGAGATTGAAAATCGGATCAACCAGATGACGCAGTATCTGAAAAAGTACCAGAATAAAGTAAAGGAATTCGGTCCTGGATTTGAGAAGTATTTTAACCTTCATTATGATGAAAAGAGCCAGGCTTTTATACTACCGGAAGAACGGTGCAGTGTGGTAGAAAGAGAACTGGATCTGGCAGGATATTTTTGTATCGTTACATCGGAAAAGATGAGTGCGAAGGAAGCAATCGAACTGTATAAGAGCAGGGATGTATCGGAGAAACTATTCCGCGGAGATAAATCATATTTGGGGAATAAGAGCATCCGGGTGTATTCAGAAGAATCAGCAAGAGCGAAGATATTTGTTGAATTTGTAGCCATGATAGTGCGCTGCAAGATGTATATAAAACTAAAAGAAGAAATGAAAAAACTGGATAAGAAACTGAACTATATGACTGTACCGGCGGCAATAAAAGAGCTGGAAAAAATAGAAATGGTACGTCAGTTAGACAATATATACCGTCTGGATCATGCAGTAACAGCGAACCAGAAAGTAATATTGAAAGCCTTTGGACTGGATGCGAATAGTATAAAATACTTTGCGTCAGAGCTGAGTAAGGAACTGAAAGAAGCAGAATAAGGAAGGAAAATAAAGATGGCAAACGAAGTGAAGGTGGTCGGAAGTCCGAACAGTACTGCAAATAATTAAAAAAGCTGTCTGGATTCCGGATGTATTTGCATCCGGAACAGACAGCTTTTGTTGTATCAGCATCTAACCCTTAACCGCACCTGCGGAAACACCTTCTACAATGAATCTGGAAAGAAGAATGTAGACAATGATGACCGGGAAGATGGAAAAGGCGATCATTACATACACCTGTCCCATGTCAAACTTCAGGAAGTCTGCACTTCGAAGCTGTGCGATCAGTACAGGAAGTGTTTTCTTTTTATCTGAGTGAAGGACCAGCGCCGGAATGAAGTAATTATTCCAGCTCTGTACAAAGGTAAAAATTGCCTGCACAGCGATAGCCGGTTTCATAAGCGGGAATACGATTTTGTTAAAGGTATTAAATTCACCGGAACCGTCAATACGTGCTGCTTCCACAAGCTCCAGAGGAAGGTTGCTTTCCATGTACTGTTTCATATAGAAGAAAGTAACAGGAGCAGCAATACTTGGAACGATCAGTGGGACAAAGGAGTCGTCCAGACCTATTTTTCCCAACAGCTGAAGGAATCCAAGAGCAGTTACCTGAGTTGGGATCATCATGACTGCAAGGATAAATGTAAACATAAATTTTTTTGCTTTAAAATTGTATGCATGGATAGCGTAAGCAGTCATTGTTGAAAAATAGGTACATAAAACAGCGGAGCAGGTAGCAATGAAAATACTGTTGAACATACCATTCCATACAGGGAGTGTTCCTGCGAGAAGATTTTTCCAGTTCTCAATGAGATGTCCTCCGGGAATGGCTGTGAATCCCTTTTTCAGTGCGCCATTAGATCTGGTGGCATTGATAAACAGTACATAAAACCAGAACAGGCAGAAGAAGGAAATGATGATCAGTACGATATAGGCAAGAGTACGCTGACCTTTCATGCTCATTCCTTTTTTATTTTTGGAGTTTTTTTCATTCATTCTTCTCACCTCCATCAGTCTTTTATCTTGTTAAAGCGGAATACGATCAGGCTGAGCACTCCTGTGATAATGAACAGGAATACGGATAATGCACCACCCATTCCGTAGTTCTTGCTGAACAGATGCTTGTTCAGGAACATGATCAGTGTCATAGTGGAACGCATGGGGTCGCCGGTTCCGTTTGTCAGGATCTGAGGTACATCGAACATCTGCATGCCGCCGATCAGGGATGTGATCATAACATAGATCAGGATTGGACGAAGGAGTGGAAGAGTGATCTTTCTGAAAATCTGTGAGGAAGTTGCACCGTCTACTTCAGCTGCCTCGTAAAGCGAGGAGTCAATTCCCATCATACCTGCCATAAGAAGAATAGTTGTATTTCCGAACCACATCAGGAAGTTCAGGACTGCAACAAGGGTTCTGGCACTCCAGGCATGGCTGAAAAAGGAATATGCCTGTTTCAGTATTCCTGACTGCATCAGCATTGCATTGATGGGACCGCCGTCTGCAAATAAGGTAAAGAATAACATTGCAAAGGCGGATGCCATGATCAGGTTTGGCAGATAAATAACTGTTTTGAAGAAGCGCTGTCCCTTAAGCCGGAGGCTTGGATTGGAGAACCAGGCAGCCAGGAGCAGGGAAACCAGGATCTGTGGGATAAATCCCATTACCCACATGATCATTGTGTTTTTAAAATAAATCCAGATATCGCCACCCTGAAAGAGCTTTGCATAATTGGCAAGTCCCACAAAATTCGGTCCTATCTGCGTTAATCCAGATCTGTAATTTTCAAAGAAACTGTTATAAATTGTACTGATAAGCGGAACGAGCTGGAATATGAGATATACTACTACAAATGGTATCAGGAAGATATATCCCCATTTGTTATAGCTGACCGCTTTATGGTTATTATTCTTTGCCATTATCTTCCTCCATAGTCTGCTGTAATCCAAAGTGTGCCTGCCTGATGGTCAGGCAGGCACACAGGTTTCAATGTTTGATTAATAGGAAAGTTCCGGATATTTTTCTACAACTGCCTTATAGAACAGGTCGAGAGCTTCATCATAAGATGCGTTGCCTTCGAAGTAGTTCTTCATGGCATTCTGGAATTCTTCGTTGCAGCCCTGATCATAGATACTCATGTTACTCAGATCAATCTTATCAGCGCCTGCACAGAACATAGCCAGAGGATTCTGTCCACCAAGAACTGCATCGCCGTAGCTTTCATCTTTAGCCATTTCTTCCATGGCAGGTTTATTGTTTACGAAGTCATTATCAGCAGTAACGATTTCTTTCATAACGTCAACGTTAGTTGTCATCGTTCTCATGATATCAGCAACCAGTGTGGGATTGTCTGTGCCTGCAGCTGCTGTGATCCATGTTCCGCCCCAGTAGAAGCCCTGTGGCCCTTCTGTTGCAGCCCAGCCGCCATCTTTACCAACTGAACCATCCTGGTCAGCGCTCATGGAGAAGTCGATGAACCATGCAGGTCCGAAATATGAGAATACATTGCTGTCTTTGAAGAAGCGCTTGCTCCAGTCATCACTCCACAATTCATAGGTAGCTGTTTCTCCGGCATCAACCATTTCCTTGGACATATCTACCCAGTTTTTGATATTGTCATCAACAGTGATCTTTCCGTCAACAACCCATGGGGAAGTTACATTATTAGAGAATACACGGTAGGCATCATTTACAGTGGAAGTCATCTGATAGCCTTTTTCCTTCAGCTCTTCAGCTGTTGCCTTAAATGTATCCCAGTCTGCAACTTTCTTCTGAACCTCTGCCGGATCATCGCTTCCGAATACTTCTTTTGCAATATCTCTTCTGTAGATCATAGCACCCGGGCAGCCCTGCCAGGAAAGACCTTTTAAGTTGCCATCCGAATCTGTCATAACATCTTTGGTGTACTGATACTGGTCTGCAACTTCCTCATCTGTGATTCCCAGATCTGCCACAGACATTGTATAATCTGTATTTACATATTTCAGTGCATAATCGGCTTCAACAAGGAAGAGATCGATTTTGTCATCTGCTGCTGCATCAGCCTGTTTCAGAAGAGTCTCATCCAGATTATTCTGATATGCATTGTCATCAGAAGGAGTAATGTTCCATACAACATCAACATCTCCGATCTTGCCATGAGTTCCGTCAACTTCTTCATATCCGGGATAGTGGTCAGTCAGACGGGATTTGAATTCTTCATTCCAGCAATAAATGTTTAAAACTTTACCTTCGTCAGCGGCTGCATCTTCAGCCCATGTTGGAACTGCTGTAAGACCGGCAAGCATAGCTGCTGTTAATGTAATTGCCATAGCTTTTCTCTTCATCATGTTATTACCTCCTTGTGATAATTGTTTTGGGTTGATTGTAACTTTTCAGCAGTCCACCAACTGTGAAGATACTGAAGATTTTCTTATTTTGCCAGATTTCTGACTGATGCACCGGGGAAAAGTCTTCCATCAACGGTGAATTTATCGATGATCGTTGTTTTAGGATTTTCGATAAGATCAATCAGCTTCTGTGCGGCAAGCCGTCCAATCGTTTCTGTGTCCTGACACAGAGTTGTCAGCCGTGGCTCCAGGATGCGTGCAAAAGTAAGTCCGTCATAGCCTGCAATGGAAATATCATCTGGTATTCGAAGTCCACGTTCGTGGATTTCATTGATGCCACCCAGTGCGGAGAAGTCATCCGGATAGAGGATACAGGTAGGAGGATCTTTCAGATCCAGAAGCTCTGAAGTTGCTATTGCTGCAGCTTCTGCATCTCGATAAGGAATGACTGGTATATATTCATCAGGTATATCGATTCGTTTTTTCTGGAGAGTTCTGTAAAAACTTCCAAGTCTGTTTCGTGTGACAGAGGAATCTTCTCCGTGAATATAGGCAATCTTTCTGTGTCCCCGTTCAAGAATATAAGAGACAAGTTCTTCCATTCCCTGAATGTTGTTGGAAACAACAGCAATTCTTCCATCAAATACATGATCGATAGTGACTACCGGTATCTCGGACTGTACCAGGCGCTGTACCTCTTCTGTAAAAAAATTGATACAGGCGATCACCACTCCATCGACTCCACGGTAACGGCAGTGCTCATAATAACTGAGATGCTGACCGGAGAGGTTTCCGCTGGTAAAAGTGATGTCATATCCTCTGGATTCGGCAGTGCGTTTAAAGCTTTCCAGTACATGATTGAAATAATCATGGGTGAGGCCACTCATGGCTTCGTCTACAAAAAGTACGCCAAGATTATAACTGCGTCTGGTCTTTAGTGCTCTTGCTGAGGAATTTGGAAGATATCCCATTTCTGATGCAGTCTTCAAAATAAGCTGTCGGGTTTCTTCGCTGATATCCGAATAACCATTAAGTGCTTTGCTGACGCTTGCAACAGATACGTTACATTGTTTTGCGATATCTTTCATGGATACCATATTATAGTCCAGCCTTTTCTGTTTTTGTTTCTAAAACGTTTTCGCAAGCTAATCGTACTTTATTTTCAGATAAAATTCAAGTATTTTTGTTGTATTTGTATAATTTATCCCTGTTGCACAAAAAAGAATTTATAATAATTTATTAATTTCACAAAAAACAGGCTTTAATATAACGAAAAGTTTCGCGATGATCTTACGGAAGTTAAAATAACAGTTGTGAAATATTTTGACTGCTAAAAATGTAGTTGATTTTTTTGAAAAACTGAATTATACTGTGATAAATCCAATCTAAACTATATAATAAACATATAAATTCTGAACGTATTCGTTTTCGCAAGTCTGTTTTCGGCCTTTTCTTCACAAGTGTTTATTTATTCTTTTTAAGGAGGCTTTTCAATGAAATTCGGATATTTTGACGACAAGGCGAAAGAATATGTTATCACTACACCACATACACCATTACCCTGGATCAATTATCTGGGAAGTAATGATTTCTTTTCACTGATCTCCAACACCTGCGGAGGATATAGCTTTTATAAAGATGCAAAATTGTTGCGAATTACCAGGTACCGTTATAATAATATTCCTGCAGATTCCAACGGAAAGTATTATTATATTAATGATGACGGAGTAATCTGGAATCCGGGAACTATGCCGTCTGCAACAGAAACAGATACTTATGAATGCAGACATGGTCTTGGATACAGTCGCTTCTGTTCTTCGAAAAATAATCTAAAAGCAGAGCTTCTGGTTTTTGTGCCCTCTGATGCTTCATGTGAGATCAATTGTCTGAAACTGAAAAATAACTCTGAAACTGAAAAAAATATTTCTCTGTTCTCATACGTGGAATTCTGCCTCTGGAATGCAGTGGATGACGCATCGAACTTCCAGAGAAATTTAAGTATCGGAGAAGTGGAAGTACAGGGGAGTACGATTTATCATAAGACAGAATACAGAGAAAGAAGGAAACATTACAGTTTCTTTACAGTAAATACACAGGTGGACAATTATGATACCAACAGAGATGCTTTTCTGGGAGCAGGAAACGGGAATGCTTTTCCAGAAGCTGTATGTAAGAAAAAATGCAGTAACTCTATTGCAAGCGGATGGTATCCCATTGCTGCACATCAGATAGATCTGACTCTGCTGCCGGGAGAGGAAAAAGAATTTGTTTTTATGCTGGGATATTGTGAAAATCCGGCAGATGATAAATGGGAAGCTCCCGGAATTATCAATAAAACCTCTGCAAAAGCATTGATTGAAAGATTTAATACAATGGAAAAAGCGATGCAGGCCTTTGCAGAACTGAAAAATTACTGGGAAACATTGCTGGCACGCTTTGCAGTCGTCAGCGAGAACGAACATATTGACCGCATGGCAAATATCTGGAATCAATATCAGTGTATGGTAACCTTCAATATGTCCAGATCAGCATCTTATTACGAATCAGGAACAGGACGGGGGATGGGGTTTCGCGATTCTTGTCAGGATCTTCTGGGATTTGTGCATCTTATCCCGGAGCGGGCAAGGGAAAGGATTATTGATATAGCATCTACACAGTTTCCGGATGGAAGTGCATATCATCAGTACCAGCCGCTGACAAAACAGGGGAATCTGGATGTTGGAAGCGGATTTAATGACGACCCGTTATGGCTGATCGCAGCAGTAGCAGCATATATCAAAGAGACTGGTGATTATGGGATACTTGATGTGCAGGTACCCTTTGATTGTAAGAAGGGAACAGAGGTACCGCTTTTTGAACATCTGGAGAAATCTTTTTATTACACAGTAACCCATCTTGGTCCTCACAAACTTCCTCTGATCGGAAGGGCAGACTGGAATGACTGCCTGAATCTGAACTGTTTTTCCAGTGAACCTGGAGAATCCTTTCAGACAACAGGGCCGTCGGAAGGCCCTGTGGCAGAATCTGTATTTATTGCAGGTATGTTTGTGAAATATGGAAAAGAATTTGAGGAGCTCTGTGAGCGGACCGGGCACACAGAACTTGCAAAAGAAGCAGGGAAAGCAGTGGATGAGATGTATCAGGCAGTGCTGGATAATGGATGGGACGGAGAATGGTTCCTGCGTGCCTATGATGCACAGTCTGAAAAGGTTGGTTCAAAAGAATGCGAAGAAGGAAAGATTTTTATTGAACCACAGGGATTCTGTGTTATGGCAGGAATCGGCAAGGAAGAAGGAATAGCAGAAAAAGCTCTGGACTCTGTGAATGAATTGCTGGAAACAAAGTATGGAATAATGATCCTTCAGCCGGCTTATACAAGATACCATCTGGAACTTGGGGAAATTACTTCTTATCCGCCTGGATATAAAGAAAATGCAGGAATTTTCTGCCACAACAATCCGTGGATTTCCATTGCGGAGACTGTGCTTGGAAGAGGAAACAGGGCATTTGAGGTTTATCGTAAAATATGTCCATCTTATATTGAGGAAATCAGTGATATTCACCGGACAGAACCATATGTATATTCGCAGATGATCGCGGGAGCTGATGCACCAGGATTTGGAGAGGCAAAAAACAGTTGGCTGACAGGAACTGCAGCGTGGACATTTGTAAACCTGTCACAGGCGCTTCTTGGTATTTTGCCAGGATATGATGGTTTGATCGTAGACCCCTGCCTTCCGGAAACGTTTGGCGATTTTAAAGTGAACCGTCATTTTAGAGGGGCGGATTATCATATTGAGATCCATAAACCGAAAGGTGTGCAGAAAGGAGTCAGATGGATTGAGGTAGATGGTGAGAGGATAAATGGAAACCAGATTCCTATGGTCAATGGCAGAAACGAATACCATGTAATTGTACAGATGGGATAACTGATAAATAAAAGTCCCCACCCATTGCTTATTGCCTGATGCAATTAAAGCAGAGGGTGGGGACTTATTTGAACAGGTTAAAGTAAAATACCTGTTTTATTTATTTTCTTCCTGAACTTCGATTTTACGAATTGTCTTGTTTTTGATTTCTTCTTTGATGGATGTAAGGAATTCACCAAGATCTTTCATTCCTTCATCACCAAGGTAACGGCTTCTTACGGAAACCTTGCCTTCTTCTTCCTCTTTGGCACCAACGATGAGCATGTATGGAACTCTTGCAAGGCGTGCTTCGCGGATCTTGTAGCCCATCTTTTCAGAACGCTGGTCAACAGAGCAGCGGATTCCGTTTTCTTTTAACTGAGCTTCAACTTTGGCAGCATAGTCGTGGAATTTCTCGGAAATTGGAATCACACGAACCTGTTCCGGGCAGAGCCATGTCGGGAACATACCTGCATATTTCTCAATGAGCCATGCCAGTGTTCTCTCGTAGCATCCCATGGATGTACGATGGATGATGTATGGACGCTGTTTTTCACCGTTTTCATCGATATAATACATGTCGAACTGTTCAGCCAGAAGAGCATCCCACTGAATCGTGATCATAGTATCTTCTTTTCCGTATACGTTCTTGGCATTGATATCAACCTTAGGTCCGTAGAATGCAGCTTCGCCAACATCCTCTGTAAACGGAATGTTCAGTTCTTCAAGCATCTGACGGATATGAGCTTCTGTCTGATCCCACACTTCTGCATCACCGATGTATTTCTCTCTGTTGTTCGGATCCCATTTAGAAAGGTGATAGGTTACGTCCTCTTCTACACCAAGAACCTGCAGGCAGTACTGTGCAAGTGCGATACAGTCTTTAAATTCTTTTACCATCTGGTCAGGTCTTACGATCAGATGACCTTCGGAGATCGTGAACTGACGTACACGTGTCAGACCATGCATTTCCCCGGAATCCTCATTACGGAACAGAGTGGATGTTTCACCGTAACGAAGAGGCAGATCACGATAGCTGTGCTGTTCTGCTTTGTATACATAGTACTGGAATGGGCATGTCATAGGACGAAGCGCAAATACTTCTTTGTCTGTTTCTTCGTCACCGAGAACGAACATACCGTCTTTGTAGTGATCCCAGTGACCGGAAATTTTGTAGAGGTCGCTCTTTGCCATTAACGGAGTTTTTGTTCTGATATATCCGCGTTTTGTTTCTTCGTCTTCAATCCAGCGCTGAAGCTCCTGCATCATGATCACACCGTTTGGCATGATAAGTGGAAGTCCCTGACCGATCACGTCTACAGTTGTGAAGATCTTCATCTCACGGCCAAGTTTGTTGTGGTCACGTCTTTTTGCTTCTTCCATCTGTTCCAGATGTTCTTTCAATTCATCTTTGGAAGCATAGGCTGTTCCGTAGATACGTGTGAGCATTGCGTTCTTTTCACTGCCTCTCCAGTAAGCGCTGGAAGAGGAGAGAAGCTTGAATGCTTTTACACCCTTTACACTCATAAGGTGAGGACCTGCGCAGAGGTCTGTCCAGTCTCCCTGGGAATAGAAAGAGATTTCGGAGCCTTCCGGAAGATCTTCGATAAGTTCTACCTTGTATGGTTCATTTTTCTCCTGGAAGTATGCGATGGCATCTTCTCTTGATTTTGTGAAGCGTTCAATCTTAGCGCCTTTTTTGATGATCTTTTTCATTTCTTTTTCGATTGCATCCAGGTCATCACGGGAGAATGGAGGGCAGTCGAAATCATAGTAGAATCCTGTATCAATAGAAGGTCCGATAGCAACCTTTGCATCCGGGAATAAGGTCTGTACTGCCTGGGCAAGTACGTGGGATGCTGTATGGCGGAGAACTGCAAGTCCTTTTTCATCTTTTGCTGTCAGGATGTTTAATTCGCAGTCACTGTCAATAACTGTTCTCAGGTCTACAACTTCTCCGTTTACTTCTCCTGCACAGGCAGCACGTGCAAGTCCCTCGCTGATGTCGTAAGCAATGTCGATTACGGATTTTGCTTCAGCGTATTCTTTTTTTGAGCCGTCTTTTAATGTTACGATCATGATGATTATCTCCTTTACGTTAGTATGGATTTGTTATAGTTGCTGTTCACTGTTGATATCCTGCGGAGCGTGTTGCTGAGAACGGAGTGAACAGTAACAGTTTTTTGTACTGCGAAGGGGTAAAAGAAAGAATAAAAAAATCCCCTACAGTACGGTTAAATACTGTAGGGGACGAGATAACATTACTCGCGGTTCCACCCCGGTTGTTCTGATACATTACTGATGGATAAATCATCTGATCAGAACCGCTTCATTCGATGGTAACGGAATCACCGGACTGTATTAAAGTCACTCAGAGGTGGTCTTCGGCTGGTTCGCGATGAAATGCTTGCACCGGTATACATTTCTCTCTGTAACGTTCCTCAGCGTACTCTTCTCTTCAACGTTTTGATCCTTCTTATCTTTTCTGCCGCCTATTATAAACTTGCAAAGTGGGTTTGTCAATCAGTAAAATGCAAAAAGTTGATTTACGAAAATAGAGATTAATGTTATACTGACGAAAGTGAAAAACAATAAAAAACATGAAAGGAATCAGATAAATGAGCAGATGGGAAGAAAATATACGTAAAGTAATACCATATACACCAGGCGAGCAGCCCAATCAGCCGGATATGATCAAGCTGAATACCAACGAGAATCCGTATCCGCCGGCACCTGGAGTGGAGAAGGCGTTGAGGGAGATGGATACAGATACTATGAGACTTTATCCGGATCCTACAGCAGGAGAACTGGTACATGCCATTGCAAAGAATTACAGGCTGAAGGATGAACAGGTTTTTGTGGGAGTAGGTTCCGATGATGTGCTTGCCATGAGTTTCCTTACATTCTTTAATTCACAGAAGCCGGTTCTTTTTCCGGATATCACATATTCTTTTTATGATGTATGGGCAGACCTGTTTCGCATTCCATATGAGAGACCGGCACTGGATGAGAACTTTCATATAAGGACGGAAGATTATTTCAGAGAAAACGGAGGAATTGTATTCCCGAATCCGAATGCGCCGACAGGTGTGGAGATGCCGCTGGAGGAAGTGGAGGATATTATCCGCCATAATCCTGATGTGATTGTGATCGTGGACGAGGCTTATGTGGATTTTGGTAGTCAGTCGGCGCTTCCATTGATTGAAAAATATGACAACCTTCTGGTCGTACAGACATTTTCCAAGTCGCGTTCTATGGCTGGGATGAGAATTGGTTTTGCGTGTGGAAATGAGAAACTGATCAGATTCCTGAATGATGTGAAGTATTCTTTTAATTCTTATACTATGGACCGTACAGCGATTGCTGCAGGTGTGGCGGCAGTTGAAGATAAAGCATATTTTGATGAGACATGTAATAAAATCATAGAGACAAGAGAATGGACAAAGAAAGAATTGAAGGCACTGGGATTCTCTTTTCAGGATTCTATGTCTAACTTTATTTTTGCTACGCATAAAACCTGCCCTGCGAAAGAACTTTTTGAGGCATTGAGAGGGCAGCATATTTATGTTCGTTACTTCCAGGAGGACAGAATTGACAATTTCCTTCGTATCACAGTTGGAACAAAGGAAGAAATGCAGAAATTTATTGACTTTTTGAAAGATTATCTGAAGTAAGAGTTAGGAGGCTTTATGGAAGCGCTGGTACATTGGTTTTCACAGAATCTGTCACAATATATTTCACCTGAAGGGGCAGTTTTTATTATTTCAATGATTCCGCTTTTGGAACTCAGGGGAGGATTGCTTGCAGCATCCTTACTTAAGATATCGGCTGCAAAGGCAATTCCACTGTGTATTGTTGGAAATATTATTCCTATTCCGTTTATTCTGTTGTTTATCAGACAGATTTTCAAGGTTTTAAAAAAGACGAAACTTTTTCGGGGGCTTGTTATAAAACTGGAAGACAGGGCAATGAGAAAGAGTGATCAGGTAAAGAAATATGAGTTCTGGGGGCTGATGTTGTTTGTGGGAATCCCGCTTCCGGGAACAGGGGCATGGACAGGTTCTCTGATCGCTTCTCTTCTGGAGATTGATATTAAGAAGTCTTCCCTGGCAATTTTTTGTGGGATTATCATGGCGACTGTGATTATGTATATTGTTTCTTATGGATTGGTGGGAAATCTGGTACATTAACCGGATCAGATAAGTTCCCTGCGGAGTAGTTATCCGCTTGACTATATTTGAACAGAAAACAGAAAAATAAGAGCAGTTCAGAGATGAAATATATTCAAAATTTTGGATAAACTCATTTCTGAACTGTTTTTGTATACCGGAAAATCAGCGGAGCAATTCTCATTATGTTATAGCTTCCGTTTTAACATATCTGCATTGGACGCAAATTTTAATGCGGTTTCTTTTGTGATTTTGTTCTGTTTATAAAGTTCCAGAAGGCTCTGATCCATGGAACGCATATGTTCATGCGCAGAAGAAGCGATAACTCCATCAATCTGATGAACTTTATTGTCCCGGATCATGTTTCGTATTGCCGGATTCAAACGCATAACTTCAAAGGCAGGGATAGTGTGCCCGTTTATATCAGGGATAAGCTGTTGGGAAATTACTGCCTGCAATACCATGGATAACTGAATGGAAATCTGCCGTTGCTGAGCCGGTTCAAATACATCTACAATGCGCCCGATAGTATTGGCGGCACCTGTGGTATGAAGACTGGACAGGATCAGATGGCCGGTTTCAGCGGCAGTCATGGCGGTTTGGATCGTTTCATAATCTCGCATTTCGCCAAGAAGGATCACATCCGGACTCTGTCTCAGAGTGGCTCGGAGGGACACCAGATAGCTTTCCGTATCTGTGCATATTTCACGCTGACTGACAATACATTTGTCATGTCTGTGCAGATATTCCAAAGGGTCTTCCAGGGTGATGATGTGACCTTCCCGGGAATGATTGATACGGTCAACAATACATGCCATTGTTGTGGATTTACCACTTCCTGCAGGTCCTGTAACAAGTACCATTCCTTTGGTAAAATCAGAAACAGACATAACATCTTCCGGAATATTGAGAATTCCGGGATCGGGAAGTTCAAAAGCAATTACCCTGATAACTGCAGCAAGAGAACCTCTTTGGCGGTAGGTATTAACACGAAAACGGGAAAGTCCGGGGATGGAAAAAGAAAAGTCATCATCTCCGATTTCCAGAAAACGGTCAAAGTTACGGTTGTTGGACATCTGATAAATCTGCCGTAGCAGGATTTCTGTATCAGCAGGCATTAACCGTTCGCCATATATTGACAGTTTGCCGTTGATTTTAAAGGAAAGCGGACGACCGGCAATGATAAAAATATCGGATGCGTGATGTTCGGTTGCGAAGGATAAATATTCAGGTGTTATCTGTTCTGTCATTTTGAATCTCCTTTGTAAACAGGTTGTCTTGTGTCTGGATTCCAGGCAGCGGTGCTGATGGTTTTCCATGTGAGAATTTCCGGTATCAGGTCGGAAGAATATGGAATGTTTATTTCTACATATATTGCCTGTTTCTCGGCAAAATCTACAGTGAAGGATAAAATCTGTGTTTTGGGATCCCATCTGGCATCCGGATATTGTTGTGTGACAGACGACATAAGGGTATTATAAGTCTGTTGTTTTTGACCGTCCGTAAATGCCTGTTGAGCGTAGGCTGTCAGTTCCTGATATTTTGAGGAAGCAGCAGAGCAGGCGGTATAATAGGCGGTGGTCTGTTCAAGCGCAATCCGGCTGGTCTGCAGATCCTGTTCGGAAGTATTAAGAGTCAGCAACGCAAGGATGACCAGACAGAGTACGGAGAAAATCGTACACATGGATGGGATTCCCACAGAGAGGAACGAGGTTCTGTTTTTATTCATGGCTGACCGTCCTTTCTGATGTAAAAGGGAAGGTGACAGAAAGCTGATATAAATTGTCGTGCTGCGAGTTGTAAAAATTTATATCTGCAGTTTTTTCTGTCTCAGAAGCAGCCGGCTGTATGGTCATGGTATATTCAGCCGAATTTTCTGTACAGGGATTCCAGCTGTCATCATAGTAATATTGCAGCAGAGCGCCGGAAGTTTTTGAGGGCTGTCCGAATATACTGATAAATGATGAAAGCTGACCGTTCCACCCTTCCAGAGTTTCGCCGGCAGAAGTGACCAGCTCCTGGATGTGATTAAGTTCTCTGGCTTCTTCTCGCTGCGTTTTTGCTGCTGCAAAGATTCTGACGCAGACAGTGCAGGTAAGTGCAAGGATGAGAATGGAAAGAATCATTTCTATTAAAAACAGGCTGGATTTTGAATGTGTGATTAATTTTTTCATGCTTGAAATCTCCTGTATGATGCCAGTATGTCAGAAACTGTTGTTGCCAAAACCAGAGTGCAGCAGCAGGCTGCTGGTATTACCGTCTGGATCTTTAAGGGTAATACGGTAGAATCCGTCTGTCTCCTGCTGAATCTGAAAATCACTGAGACTGGCAATATTTGTACCCATCTGTGCGGATGGTGTATTTCTGGCAGCAGTAAAAAGCTCTTTCAGGTGCTGCTCCTTCAGATAAATATAAGTAATATACTGTTGATCGTTTACTGTATCAGTCATACAGAGTGCCGGAGAACCATCTACAGTGTCTGTGAAAATGCTCTGCGAACTGTCATGCTGGTGAAATTTGACAGATATGTAGGAGGAAGCGGTATACAGGTTGTTGTTCTGCTGAGTTCCTTTTGTCGCTGTCCGGTAGGCCTGAGCTGAAAAAAGAAGCATCACGAGCAGAAAGATCAGGAAAAGTCCAAGCAGTACAACTGTGAAAAGTCTGCAAACGGAATGACTGTGGCTGCTGGAGCGATTCAAATTCATAGACTGCCTCCTTTTCCGGAAGAGAGAACCAGTACGCTGATGGAAGGAAGAAGATTGGAGCCGGACGGAACATATTCAACTACAAATTTATCTGTATCATAAGAAATATTGTAATCGTGCAGTAGCTCTTCCAGGCTCAGGGGATAATGACCTGTAAGAGCATAAGCTTGTATTGCGCTTTGCTCCAAAGCCTGTTGCAGGGAACTTTGTTCCCGGGAAATGGTTTCCTTGCCTGCACAGGAAATTCCCAGATAAAAGATCAGACAGAGAACAGCCGGTATAATAACAGGCAGAATGTTTCGCAATGTTCTTCTGAGACGTGTATGTCCTGTTTCAAATATATCCATATCCATTACCTCACATAACAATTTCTGAAAGAATTCCAAGCAAAGGCATCATAACAGAGAGAAGAACCAGTCCGACCAGGAGAGAAAAGATGATAACGATGGAAGGTTCTGCGATAGAAAGAATGTTTCCTGTTATTGTGAGCGCCATCTCACGATACCGGATGGCAAGTTTGCTCATGACTTCATCTGCTGTACCTGTACGTAATCCGACTGTGATCAGACGTGCATTCAGTCCTTCAAAGAGGCCTGACTCTGAAAGCGCATCTTCAAAAATGACACCATCTTCCAGAAGCTTCTGTGCTTTTTCGGCTTTTTCTCTGATATTCGGATGTGAAAGAAGCTTCTGTGCCATTTCCAGTGTGACAACATGATCCAGACCACTGTGGATTCCCATGGCAATTGCCTGAGTCAGACGTGCATAGTCAGCGGAAATGGGAATGTCCTTTATGCAGGGTAATCTGCCTGAGAGCCGCCGCAGATAAAAGCGTCCTTTTTCTGTAAAGAAAAGGGCAGAAAATCCGGCGGTGATTATAAGAATTAAAATAAGTAAAACAGCAGAAGAACGGCTGATAACATTTCCGGCGTTTAAGAGTCCGTTGGAAAAGTGATTCATTTCCAGACCCATCTGCCGGAAAACCTGTTGAAAGACAGGAAGGACTTTTACCAGGAGAATGATGATGACTGTCCCCATCATAGCAAGCATAATCAGCGGATATGTGATCGCACTGCGAATATTTTCAGATATTTCTATTTCCTGATCATAATGTTCGGACAAACTTTTTAAAACTTCATCCAGACATCCGGTTTCCTCTCCGATATCTATATAGGAAATCATAGATTCCGGAAAGTATCCGGAATTTTTTAATGTCTGTGAAAAGGAGCCGTTCTGCTCAAAATCTGTCAGTAAAAGCTGAAAGAAATCTTTTCCGCGTTGTGTGCGGCTGTCATCCAGCATTAGTTCAAGCCCCTCGGCACAGGAAATACCGGAGTGAAGAAGAATAGAAAACTGTTCACAGAAGTGAAAAAGTTCTTCATTGGTCAGTTTGTTTTTTTGACGCATAAATTGCCTCCTGAAGGTTTGGGTCAGGTCAGGGCCAGATATTCAGCTCCTGATCTGATATCCGTGAGTTGCTATGGTTAACGTGTGAACTGTACGCTGTAATTGTCATCGTCCCCTATGTATTGCTGAATGTTTTCTTTATCCTTGCTGTTGGAATCGAAAGTGGGATCCATACGTGACCAGGATTCGCCACTGAATTCTACAGCTTTGTCAACCCAGCCTTTTGAACGGATATAAACGCTGATCCAGGCGTGTTTTACTGTGCCTGAATATCCGATCTGCAGCTTACAGGGAATATCCCTCGCACGAAGCATGGCAGTGGTGAGAGCTGCATAGTCAAAACAGATGCCTTTCCCTGATTTCAGTGTCGAATCCACGTCCGGAATATAACCGGAGTCTACAGTATCTGCCAGATCATAATCATAGGTAAGATTCTGGACTACATAATTGTAAACAGCCTGAAGGGCATCCACATCGGAGGCATCTTCAGAGATGATAGAAAGTGCCAGTTTGCTGGAAGCGGAGTCGGGTGTAAAGTTGACATACTGGTTTGGATAAAGAAAAGGCAGGAATTCATTTTCTAAGCTGACTTCCAGAGTATCTGCAAATAATGCTGCATATCGGGAGCCGTCAATCTGTTGATAACAGCATATCTGATAAGTGCCGCTTCCACTGGAAAAAGGAATGACTGCGCTTTTCCCGGGACTGACAAAATATGAATAGACCGCTTCATTTTCGCTGGTGAGCTGGACATTCATCTTCTGACTGTCAGAATCTGAAATTGCGGTGAGGTATCCTTGATTTGCATTGGAAATATCCAATGTCAACGGGGATGCTCCTAATGTTTTCTTTCCAGGTGCTTCCGGTACAAGAACCTGAAGCGGGGAATAAACAGGCGGTTCTTCTTTTTGGCCGGAAGAAGTGCTGCAACCGGTCAGAAGAAATAGAATCAATATGAATGCAATAAAGGGGCGGATATGAAAAATCCGCATGTGTATTTTCCTCACTGTTTATTTTAATTTGATATCTTTGGACTATTCAGCAGATTTACTGTGTAAATCGTGATTACGTCATGTTTGATCCGGATATCACATAAATATCGTTACTGGTTACTGCTCACAGTATATCAGATTTTACGTGAAAATTGTACAAAATTTAATATTTATGTTAAAATTCGGGTTAGGAATATTGACAAAATGAAGAAAAAAAGTATATACTTACAATAAAGGCAAACCTGTTGAAAGGCAGGGACGCAAAGCCAGGGGTCTAAGGTCGTAAGAAGACTATGATAGCCGGTTGCCGCATTTAATTCCGATTTTGTGATGCGATTTCAGAAAATAAGAAGAAGGTTGTCAGCTGTCAGCCGATTTTGTGGTAACCGTTTATATTTTAAATATAGGCGGTTTTTATAATTTTCGGAAGTGCATCCATATAGAGGTATTGTCAGAAAGGATGTGTAAAGATTATGAAGAAGAGAATAGTCGAATTATTAAAGAAGAAAAAAATAGCAGCAGGTCTTACTGCGGTAGTGCTTGCTGTTGCAGTAGGCGGTGTAGCTGTTGTACAGCAAAATCAGATTCCGGAACTGCCGTCCTATACGGATCCTGTGATGGAGACCACTATTGATGAAGAGGAGACACCTCTTGCAGCACAACCAAAGGTAAATACTCAGACGAGTAATAGTACTTCTACCAAAAAGGTTAAAATGAAAAAAGCTGCAACAAAAACTTATACAAAAACTCTTCCTGCTACATCAGTGACTTCCAAGAAAACATCTCAAAGTTCAAATGCAACTGTGGTAACTCAGACAACTGTTATAAAAAGGATTACAGAAAAATATACGAAGAAATCAAAAGTGAAAGTGGTTACAACAGCATCTACTACAACCGTAACGACTACTACAACAGCAAAAACAGATACATCGGCAGGTACAAACATAACTGCTACATCCGGTAATTCCGGTAATTCTGTAAAGGGAAGTATTGATGTCGGACAGTATGCATCAAGGGCAGACAGCCGCGTACTTAATGCATACAGAACCCTGGGCTTCACAGCAGAGGTGAATCCATCTGTTTCCTATTCCGGGTATTATGATACCCGCAACAGAAAGATCACACTCAGGAAGATGGATGATACAATTTATCATGAATTAGGACATTTTGTAGCGTTTATTTCCGGTAATACAGATCAGACAGCCGAATTCAAAGCAATTTTTGCTCAGGAGAAGACACTGTATACAGCATTTAATAAAGCCTATGTTACACAGAACAGTGCAGAGTATTTTGCGGAGTCTTTTAAAGAATACACACTGAATCCGACAGTATTGAAATCTTCAAGACCGAAAACCTATGAAGCGGTTAAGAATGCTGTTGATAAGTTTACAGATGACCGTATTGCAAGAATAAAGAAAACCTACAGTGTGATCTGGAAGTAACTGATGGAATTTTTTGATAAATTTTATGTTACTGTTCGTTGGTAATATCCCGCGAAGCGTGTTGCTGAGAACGGAGTGAACAGTAACAATTTTATAACAGTATTACCGGAAATCCGGGGACATATTTTATGTCTCCGGATTTCTGCTTTTATGTCGATAATATCAGTTTTATGACGTATAAAACAGCTTGCCAATAATAAAGATTTGGAATAATATGGTATTGTCAATTATGAAGAAGATGTGCTAAGATAAATATAAAGATACCGGTGTGCAGACAGGATTACTACAGGAATTAACTTGTCGACACAGGAGCAGGAGTATAATTTTCCTGCGATATGCATTGCTGCAGATCTGATATTCGTGTCACTTCAGACAGATTATCCCACTAACTGTTACAGGAAAAGTTAATAAAGAATAAATTACTCAGATACATAGGAAATCAGAAAAACAAAAATAATTATCAATATTAACAATCAAAACAAAAAGCAGAGGATTATTTTATGAGAGAAAAGTATGAATCATTATCACTGGCAACTTTAAAGGATTTGGCAAAAGCCAGAGGATTAAAAGGGGTTTCAGCATTGAGAAAACCGGAATTGATCGAGAGAATGCTTCACGAAGATGAACTGGAAGGTGAGACAAAAAAACAGGAAACAGTCCGGGAGAAACCGCAGCAGAGTGAAGTGGAAGGTAACGGAGAGAGAATCCCCCAGTATAACAAAACACTGGAACGTACACAGTATCATGCCCCGGCAGAGGCAGTACAGCTTGACAGTGGAGAGAGAGCAGACGGAATCCTTGAGGTACTTCCGGATGGATATGGGTTTATCCGATGTGAGAATTATCTTCCGGGGGAAAATGATATTTATGTATCACCTTCTCAGATACGCAGATTTAACCTGAAAACAGGTGATATTATTAAGGGGAATATCCGTATCAAAACACAGGGAGAGAAATTCAGTGCCCTGCTATATGTGACCTCTATCAACGGATTCCATCCCAGTGAAGGGCAGAGACGATATAATTTTGAAGATATGACACCGATTTTTCCAAATGAGAGACTGATAATGGAAAGACCGGGCGGCACAGTTGCCATGAGGATCGTAGATCTGATCAGCCCTATCGGTAAAGGACAGAGAGGAATGATCGTATCTCCTCCGAAAGCCGGTAAGACAACTTTGCTGAAAGATGTGGCAAAGTCTATTCTGAGAAACAATCCGGACATGCATCTGATCATTCTTCTGATCGATGAGCGTCCTGAGGAGGTTACAGATATCAGGGAGGCCATCTGTGGCGATAATGTGGAAGTTATTTATTCTACATTTGATGAGCTTCCGGAACATCATAAACGTGTGTCTGAAATGGTAATAGAACGTGCACGTCGTCTGGTGGAACATAAAAAAGACGTTACAATTCTTCTTGATTCTATTACAAGACTGGCAAGGGCATACAACCTGATCATACCGCCCAGCGGACGAACTCTTTCCGGTGGCCTGGACCCTGCAGCCCTTCATATGCCGAAACGCTTTTTTGGTGCGGCCAGAAATATGAGAGAGGGCGGAAGCCTTACTATTCTTGCTACAGCGCTTGTGGATACGGGAAGTAAAATGGATGATGTAATTTATGAAGAATTTAAGGGAACCGGTAATATGGAACTGGTGCTTGACCGAAAACTGCAGGAAAAGCGGGTATTCCCTGCAATTGATATCCAGAAATCCGGTACAAGAAGAGAGGATCTGCTGCTGAGTAAAGAAGAACAGGAAGCGGTTTACATTATGCGAAAAGCTCTCAATGGAATGAAGTCAGAAGATGCGGTAGAACAGATCCTGAATATGTTTACCCGTACGAAAAATAATGCTGAATTTGTGCAGACTGTAAAAAAACAGAAGTTTATCTGAAACGTTGTAAAAAAACAGTTACTGTTCGCTACGTTCTCAGTAACAAAAATATTAAATAAATTTTAAAATAAATTTTAAAATAACTTGCATTCCATGGGACGATATGTTATACTCATAAAGCTGTTTAATAGTAAATTCGTCAAATGAATACGAATAGAAAATAGAATCTTTACAGAGAGGTGAAAATCATGAGAGAAGGAATCCATCCTAATTATTATCAGGCAACTGTAACCTGCAACTGTGGTAACACATTCGTAACAGGATCTACAAAACAGGACATCCACGTAGAAATCTGCTCTAAATGTCATCCATTCTATACAGGTCAGCAGAAAGCAGCTCAGGCTCGTGGACGTATCGATAAGTTTAATAAGAAATACGGCCTGAACAAATAATCAGAATATAGTAAGAATTGAGAAGGTTGAGGTTGGGAAATCTCAGCCTTTCTTGTTTCTTTGGGAGAAATATAATGAAATCATCGAACATCGGCGGTCAGGCTGTAATGGAAGGCATTATGATGCGCCATAAGGATAAATATTCCATTGCTGTCCGCAGACCGGACAATGAGATTGAATTAAAAGTAGAAGATTACAAATGTGTATTCGGAAATGCAAAATTTCTCAAATATCCACTGATCCGAGGTGTGGTAAGCTTCGTGGATTCTCTGGTGGTCGGCACAAAATGTCTGATGTATTCAGCGGAGATCGCAGGGGATGAGGAGGACGAAGAGGATAAGCAGAAGAATGCTGCTCTTTCAGAAGAGGAGCTTGCTGCAAAAAAGGCAAAAGAAGATAAGCAGTTCAAATGGCTGTTATATGTGACAGTTGCTGTCTCGATCGTGGTATCAGTTGCCGCCTTTATGTTGCTGCCATACGCCCTTGCAAGTCTTTGCAGAAGGGTTGGCGCTTCGGAATTTGCAGTTACAATAGTGGAGGCATTTGTAAAGCTTGCATTGTTTATGGGGTATATGCTTCTGATTTCCAGAATGAAGGATATTCAGAGAACATTTATGTATCATGGAGCAGAGCATAAGTGCATTAACTGCGTGGAACATGGACTGCCGCTTACGGTGGATAATGTTCTTGCAAGCTCCAGACTGCATAAGAGATGTGGAACCAGTTTTCTGTTTTTGGTTATGCTGGTCAGCATTTTTCTGCATTTTATTTTTGTATTGGTTCCATTTTACTGGGTGAGACTGTTTGGAAGACTTCTTATGGTGCCGGTTGTAGCAGGAATATCTTTTGAGATTATTCAGTGGGCTGGAAGATCAGACAGCAAACTTGCTGACTTTTTCAGTAAACCGGGTCTGGCAATGCAGAAACTTACAACTAAGGAACCGACAGCAGATATGGCAGAGGTTGCGATCAGGGCTGTAGAGGCGGTTTTTGACTGGAAAGCATATCTGAAGGAAGAATTTGGAGTTGAAGCAGAACAATGAACGGAGAAACTCTGACAGGATTATTAAAAAAAGGACAGATGATCCTTGCACAGGCGGGGATTAAGGAAGCCGGGCTGGATGCCTGGCTTCTCCTGGAATATGTCACAGGAAAAAGCCGGGCGTATTATTTTGCATACGGAGAAGAAAGTGTCACAGAAAGTGTTGCTGAAAGATATCTGGAACTGATCAGCAGACGTGCGGGACACATACCGCTGCAGCATCTGACGCATCAGGCTTTTTTTATGGGGCATGAATTTTATGTGGATAAGAATGTACTGGTACCCAGACAGGATACGGAAACACTTGTGGAGTCCGCTCTTGAATGCATGAAAGCTGTGAAAAATCCATATATTCTTGATATGTGTACAGGATCCGGCTGTATTCTTATCAGTATTCTGAAGGAGAGAGCTGATGCACACGGAACAGGCGTGGATCTGTCAGATGAGGCACTGAAAGTGGCTGTGCGGAATGCACGGACACTGGAAGTGGCAGAGCATGCGGAATTCGTACAGAGTAATCTGTTTTCTGAAATGCAGAACATTGTGTACGGAACAGAGTATATGAAAAGGACTGCTGTAAAAGATACTGTAAAAATGACAGAATGCGAAAATAGTAATAGAAATTATAGCAGAGCTTATGATATGATTATATCAAATCCGCCATATATTCCTACAGCGGAAATTGAAGATCTTATGGATGAAGTAAAATTGCATGATCCGCGTATGGCGCTGGATGGTATGGAAGATGGACTTTATTTTTACAGGGCTATCACGAAACAGGCACAGGATCATCTTGTTCCGGGTGGTTGGCTTTTATATGAAATCGGATGCAGCCAGGGAGAAGATGTGGCAGCTCTTTTGCGGAAATATAAATTTGAAGATATTGAGATAAGGCAGGATCTGGCCGGGTTGGACCGGGTGGTTCTGGGGCGAAAGAAATTACAGGAGGATAAATATGTTTGATAAATTAGACGATCTGCTCATTCGTTTTGAAGAGGTGCTTAATGAGCTTGGAGAGCCGGGAGTTACCGATAATCAGGAACATTTTCAGAAGCTGATGAAAGAGCAGAGCGATCTGCAGCCGATAGTAGATGCTTACCGGGAGTATAAGAAAAACAAAGAAACGATACAGGACAGTCTTTCCATGCTTGAGGAAGAGAAAGATGAAGATATGCGGGAAATGCTGAAGGAAGAACTGTCTGAGGCAAAGAAGAATGTAGAGGAACTGGAGCATGAACTTAAGATCCTTCTTCTTCCGAAAGATCCTAATGATAACAAGAACGTTATTGTGGAGATCCGTGCAGGTGCAGGTGGGGATGAAGCTGCCCTTTTTGCAGCAGAGATTTACCGTATGTATGTGAAATATGCAGAATCCCGCCGCTGGAAAACAGAAATGATGAGTCTCAATGAGAACGGAATCGGCGGATTTAAGGAAGTAACATTTATGATCACAGGTGCAGGTGCTTATTCCAGACTGAAATATGAAAGTGGTGTACATCGTGTACAGCGAGTTCCGGAAACAGAATCCGGCGGACGTATCCATACCTCTACCTGTACAGTTGCTATTATGCCGGAAGCAGAGGAAATCGATTTCCATCTGGATATGAATGACTGTAAATTCGATGTGTTCCGTGCATCCGGAAACGGCGGACAGTGTGTCAATACAACAGACTCTGCTGTGCGACTGACACATATTCCTACCGGAATCGTAATTTCCTGCCAGGATGAGAAGTCACAGCTTAAGAATAAAGATAAAGCACTGAAAGTTCTTCGCTCCCGTCTGTATGAGATGGAGCTTGCCAAACAGCATGATGCTGAGGCTGAGGCAAGAAGAAGCCAGATTGGAACAGGTGACCGTTCAGAGAAGATCAGAACTTATAATTTTCCACAGGGCCGTGTGACAGACCACAGAATCAAACTGACACTGCACAGACTGGAGAATGTTCTGAACGGGGATCTGGATGAGATCATTGACAGTCTGATCGCAGCAGATCAGGCAGCAAAATTAAGTAATCTTCAGGATGCGGAATAGAATATTGCGGAGATGGTATGTGACAGAAGATGACTGAAAAAGTATTGATATGAGAGAAGAATGTCAGGAGGAAAATATTTATGCAGAAAACAGCACTTGTAATTATGGCGGCAGGAATCGGAAGTCGTTTTGGAAAAGGAATCAAGCAGCTTGCATCGGTGGGACCATGTGGAGAGATTATTATGGATTATTCTATCCACGATGCGCTGGAAGCCGGATTTAACAAAGTAGTGTTTATTATCCGTAAAGATCTGGAAGAAGAGTTTCGCAGAGTGATCGGTGAGCGTATTGAGAAAATTACGGAAGTAGAATATGTATTCCAGGAGCTTGATGATCTGCCGGAGGGATTTACGAAACCGGCTGACCGCACGAAACCCTGGGGAACCGGACAGGCTGTACTTGCTGCAAAGAAGGTTCTGGATGAGCCATTTATTGTTATCAATGCAGATGATTATTATGGGAAAGAAGCTTATGTGAAGGTGCATGATTATCTTGTGCAGGAACAGCAAAAGGACGGAAAACTCCACATCTGCATGGCCGGTTTCAGGCTTGGAAATACATTGAGCGATAATGGAAGCGTTACCAGAGGAATCTGCCATATTGAGAATGGACGGCTTACAGGTGTGACAGAGACGCATGATATATTTAAGACTGCCACAGGTGCAGAGTCAAGAAATGCGGACGGAAGTGTGCAGGAATTGGATGTAAAGGATCTGGTGTCCATGAATATGTGGGGACTGACGCCGGACTTTATGGAGGTTCTCGAGAAAGGATTTGCAGAATTTCTCAGTGGACTCGCACCGGAAGATACAAAAAAGGAATATCTGCTTCCGGAGTTAGTTGACCATCTGATCAAAAATGAAAGTGCTGAAGTTGATGTCCTGGAGACAAAGGATACATGGTTTGGTGTAACCTATCAGGAAGATAAAGAAACAGTAATGAGAGCATTTAAAAATCTTACAGAAGCGGGTATATATCCTCAGGGACTTTATCAATAAGTTAAGCAGATATCTGCAGCTTTCGCAGGAGACATGTCTGATCTGATTAAAAGCAGTTTTGGGTGTGATCCGGGAAATACAGTATGCAGTGCAGAAACAGAGGATATTGTAAAAAGTAAAGGAGAGCAATTATGGGAAAATATTTTGGAACAGATGGATTTCGTGGAGAAGCAAATGTTAAACTGACAGTAGATCATGCATTTAAGGTGGGGCGCTACGTAGGCTGGTATTATGGAAGAGACCATAAAGCTAAGATTGTTATTGGAAAAGATACAAGAAGAAGCAGTTATATGTTTGAATATGCACTTGTTGCAGGTCTGACAGCGTCCGGTGCAGATGTATATCTTCTTCATGTAACGACGACCCCAAGTGTTTCCTATGCAGTACGTACAGAGGATTTTGACTGTGGTATTATGATCTCCGCAAGCCATAATCCATTCTATGATAATGGTATCAAACTTCTCAATGGAAACGGACAGAAGATTGAAGCGGAAGTAGAAGCAAGGATTGAAGCATATCTGGATGGCCTGATCGAGGATCTTCCTCTGGCAACTAAAGAAGATATTGGACGCACTGTGGATTTTGCTTCAGGAAGAAATCGTTATATCGGACATCTGATCTCTATTCCAAGCAGGGATTTCAAAGGCATTAAAGTAGGGCTTGACTGTGCAAACGGAAGTTCTTCAGCTATTGCAAAGAGTGTATTTGAGGCACTTCAGGCAAAGACTTATGTGATCAATAACCAGCCGGATGGTACAAATATCAATACAAACTGTGGCTCTACCCATATTGAAGTCCTGCAGAAATATGTTGTGGACAATGGATTGGATATCGGTTTTGCTTATGATGGTGATGCAGATCGCTGTATTGCTGTTGACCATAAGGGAAATGTGGTCGACGGTGATAAGATTATGTATGTATGTGGAAAATATCTCAAGGAGCAGGGCAGATTAAAAGATGATACAGTAGTAACCACTGTTATGTCAAATCTCGGTCTGTACAAATCTCTGGAGAGAGAGGGTATGAAATATGAGCAGACTGCAGTAGGAGATAAATATGTGGCAGAGAATATGATGGAGAATGGATACAGTCTTGGCGGTGAGCAGTCCGGACATATTATTTTCAGCCGTTACGCTGCAACAGGTGATGGAATCCTTACTTCTCTCATGGTAATGGAAGCGTGTGTAGAGAAGAAAGCAACTCTGTGTGATCTGGCAAGGGAAATGAAGGTTTATCCACAGCTTCTCAGAAATGTCCGGGTGGCAGACAAGAAGATTGCGAGAGAGAATCCGAAGGTAGTTGCTGCTGTAGAGGAAGTTGCAAAGAAACTGGGAAGTGATGGGCGTATTCTGGTACGCGAGAGTGGCACAGAGCCATTGATTCGTGTTATGGTAGAAGCCGGAACAGATGAACTCTGCCTTGAGAATGTTGATCATGTAGTAAAGGTAATGGAATCTGAAGGATTGCTCATTGACTGATTTACTGGCAAAGGAATTACATGTATAACAGAAAAAAAAGATTATTTCTGACTGCTGTCTGCTTAAGCCTTGGACTTCTGACAGGCTGCAATGTGGGAAATACAAAGAATTATAAACAGGCTGCACAGGATCTGGAACAGGGAAATTATGAGGCAGCACTTGAAGAATACGAGACAGCAATTTCTGAAGGAGTGAAGCCTGCACAGTCGTACAGAGGTGCAGGTGTAGCGAAACTCAAGCTTGGAAACTATGAAGAAGCCATAACATATTTCAATGATGCGCTTAAATGTGACAAAGTTGGCAAAGCATTAAAAAAAGATATTCTGTCGTATAGAGCTGTGGCTTATCTCAAAGTAAAGGATTATGAGGCAGCACTGGAAGACTGCCAGACTCTGGCAGAAAACTATAAAATGGATGCGGATCTGTACTTCCTTACGGGAGAAACAGCATTGGCCATGGATTCCTATGAGGAAGCTTCTGCTAATTTTGAACAGGCTTACGGCGAAGATGCAACTTATGACAGAGCTATCCAGATCTACGGGGCATATCTGAACAGGGATATGGAAGCAGACGGAACCCGTTATCTGGAAGCTGCTTTGTCAGGAACTGCAAAAAATGCAGAGGATCATTGTGACCGCGGCAGAGTTTATTATTATATGGATGATTATGAAAATGCTGAAAGTGAACTGAAACAGGCCATAGACGGCGATAATACGGAGGCACTGGTTCTGCTTGGTATGGTATATATGGATAAAGGAGACAGCGCAAATGCAAAAGCAATGTTTCAGCAGTATGTATCACAGGCAGAAAACGGAGCCAAAGGATTTAACGGACTTGCACTGTGTGATATAGAGGATGGGGATTATGACAGTGCCCTTTCTGATATAGAAAGCGGAATCCATGTGGCAGGAGCGGAGGATATGCAGAGTCTGCTGTTTAATGAGATCGTAGTCTATGAGAAGAAACTGGATTTTCAGACTGCTTTGCAGAAAGCACAGGAATATCTGGAATTATACCCGGAAGATAAAACTGTTAAGAAGGAACTTGCATTTCTTAAAACGCGTGTGTAATATCCATTTGACTGAGGAGAATTTATGGAAGAATTTGGAAAGCTTGAAGAACGGGTGGTTCTTGTGGGAGTGCAGACGGATGATCATGATAATGTGGAAGAATCCCTGGATGAACTGAAGGAGCTTGCATCAACTGCGGGAGCTGTTACAGTGGGAAGAATCATTCAGAATCGTGAGTCTGTGCATCCCGGAACTTATATTGGAAAAGGAAAGATAGAGGAAGTACGTGCACTGGTATATGCTATGGATGCAACCGGAATTATCTGTGATGACGAACTTTCTCCTGCACAGCTGAATAATCTGGAGCGGGAACTGGACTGTAAGGTGATGGACAGGACATTATTGATTCTGGACATTTTTGCAGCGAGAGCTATAACCAGTGAGGGTAAAATACAGGTAGAGCTTGCACAGCTTCGCTACAGATCTGCCCGTCTGGTCGGTCTCAGGGAATCTCTTTCCCGTCTGGGAGGTGGAATCGGAACCAGAGGTCCGGGAGAGAAAAAGCTGGAGACAGACCGTCGTCTTATCCGTACAAGGATCTCTGCTTTGAAGCAGGAATTATCCCAGGTGGAGAAACACAGGGAACTGATCCGTTCCAGCCGGGCCAGAGGCAATATGAAGACTGCTGCGATCGTAGGATATACAAATGCGGGAAAATCTACGCTGCTGAACACACTGACAGGCTCAGAGGTTTTATCAGAGGATAAACTGTTTGCTACACTGGATCCAACTACCAGACTTTTAAATTTGAAGGACGGACAGCAGATTCTTCTCACAGATACGGTTGGATTTATCCATAAGCTTCCGCATCATCTGGTCGAAGCATTCAAGAGCACATTGGAAGAGGCCAAATATGCAGATTATATTATCCATGTGGTAGATTCCTCCAATCCGCAGGCAGAGATGCAGATGCATGTGGTATATGAGACATTAAAAGAACTGGGAGTGATGGGAAAGAAGATCATCACACTCTTTAATAAGCAGGATGCGCCGGGGGCATGCGTACTGCGAGATTTTAAATCGGATTATACGCTGAAGGTCTCTGCAAAGACAGGCGAGGGTCTTGCAGATCTGAATGATCTTCTGGAGAAGCTTCTTGCTGAAGAACAGATTTATGTGGAGCGCCTTTTCCCTTATCAGGAAGCAGGAAAAATCCAGCTGATCCGCGAATATGGGCAGCTTATCTCAGAGGAATACACAGAGGAAGGGATTGCTGTGAAGGCAAGGGTGCCGAAAGAAATCTACGCCAGAGTTGTATAAAAAAATATTTTGAAAAATAAGAAAATACCATATATTGTGCCTTTTACGAAAATGAGGAACATTATGTGGTATTTTGCGTGTTGACGAACCGGTGATACTCTGATACAATGAACCTACAGCATTTGCCGGGATGAATATGGCAAACGGAAAGTTGCTGTTCGCCGGTAATATCCCGCGAAGTGTATTGTTGAGAACGAAGTGAACAGTAACGACAGAAATATCTCCGGTAAGAATATGCAGGAGAAACAGATTAACAAGAGAAAATGGGGGCATTAGATATGTTTCAGGTAGTAAAACGTGATGGCGAAGTGGATGAGTTTAAAATAGGCAAGATCACAGCGGCTATCCATAAAGCCTTTGATGCAAAAGAGAAAAATTATAGCGAAGAGATGATTGATCTCTTAGGGCTGCGTGTTACTTCTGATTTTCAGAAAAAGATTACAGATAATAAGATTACAGTAGAAGAAATTCAGGACAGTGTGGAGAATGTGCTGATCCAGGCCGGATATGCAGATGTGGCAAAAGCCTACATTCTTTACCGCAAGCAGAGGGAAAAGGTTCGCAACATGAAGTCAACGATCCTGGATTACAAAGAAATCGTAAACAGTTATGTGAAGGTTGAGGACTGGCGTGTAAAGGAGAACTCCACAGTTACTTATTCAGTTGGAGGTCTGATCTTAAGCAACTCCGGTGCAGTTACTGCAAATTACTGGCTGTCTGAGATTTATGACAATGAAATCGCAGATGCACACAGAAATGCAGATATTCATATTCATGACTTGTCCATGCTGACCGGATATTGTGCAGGATGGTCACTGAAACAGCTGATCCAGGAGGGACTTGGCGGTATTGAAGGCAAGATCACATCTTCACCTGCAAAGCATCTGAGTGTTCTCTGCAATCAGATGGTAAACTTTCTTGGGATTATGCAGAATGAATGGGCCGGAGCGCAGGCTTTCTCATCCTTTGATACTTATCTGGCACCTTTTGTCAAGGCAGATAATTTAAGCTATCCGGAAGTGAAGAAATGTATTGAGTCTTTTATTTATGGAGTCAATACCCCAAGCAGATGGGGAACACAGGCACCTTTCTCCAACATTACGCTGGACTGGACAGTACCGGATGATCTTGCAGAGCTTCCGGCTATCGTAGGCGGAAAGAATATGGATTTCAAGTACAAAGACTGCAAAAAAGAGATGGATATGATCAATAAGGCATTTATTGAGACCATGATCGAGGGGGATGCCAACGGACGCGGGTTCCAGTATCCTATTCCGACCTATTCCATAACAAATGAGTTTGACTGGTCTGATACAGAGAATAACCGCCTTCTTTTTGAGATGACATCCAAATATGGAACACCGTATTTCTCAAACTATATTAACAGTGATATGAAACCAAGTGATATCCGCAGTATGTGCTGCCGTCTGCGTCTGGATCTGAGAGAACTCCGCAAGAAGAGCGGTGGTTTCTTCGGATCAGGAGAGAGTACCGGTTCTGTGGGGGTAGTAACTATAAATATGCCGCGTATCGCATATCTTTCCAAGACACCGGAAGAGTTTTACAATCGTCTGGATCGCTTAATGGATATTTCCGCACGTTCTCTGCATATTAAACGTGAAGTAATTGGTAAGCTGCTGGATGAGGGATTATATCCTTATACAAAGAGATATCTTGGAAGCTTTTCCAATCATTTCTCTACCATTGGACTGGTGGGAATGAACGAGGTTGGTCTGAATGCCCGCTGGCTGGGAAAAGATATGTCTGATGAGCGTACGCAGAGGTTTACAAAAGAAGTTCTTCTTCATATGCGGGAACGTCTGTCCGATTATCAGGAGAAGTACGAAGGAGAACTGTTTAATCTTGAGGCAACTCCTGCTGAATCTACTGCCTATCGTCTGGCCAAACACGACAGAAAACGCTGGCCGGATATTAAGACTGCAGGCAAGGAAGGGGATACTCCTTATTATACAAACAGTTCTCATCTTCCGGTTGAATATACCACAGATATTTTTGATGCACTGGATATTCAGGATGATCTGCAGACGCTTTATACATCAGGTACTGTATTCCATGCATTTATCGGTGAGAAGCTTCCTGACTGGAAAGCAGCAGCAGCACTGGTACGTAAGATCGCAGAGAATTATAAACTGCCGTATTATACGATTTCGCCGACCTATTCTGTATGTAAGGAACATGGCTACATCAGTGGAGAGCATTTCACTTGTCCGAAATGTGGTAAGAAGGCGGAGGTTTACAGTCGTATCACAGGATATTACAGACCTGTACAGAACTGGAATGACGGTAAAGCACAGGAGTATAAGAACCGTACGCTTTATGATGTGATGCATTCAGATATCAGAAAAATACAGCCGGTTCATGCCAGTGTAGTTACTGTGACTAAGGATGATGTGAAGATAGAACCTGTGGCATCACATAAATACCTGTTTACAACCAGTACTTGTCCGAACTGCAGAGTGGCGAAGAAGATACTGGAAGGCAGGGAGTTTGAGATTATTGATGCGGAGAAGAATCCGGAGATGGTGAAGGAGTTTGGAATTATGCAGGCTCCGACTCTGGTGATCACAGACGGTGAGCATATGACGAAATATGTAAATACATCCAATATTAAGAAATATGTGGATGAGGGATTATAAAGATACTGAGAGAGTTGACCGGAGGATAAAAGAGATGATCAAACAGAATGTTGTATTTGTGGAAAATAAAGCAGGAAGTCTGAAAAGAGTGACAGGGATACTTGCAGATAACGGGATTAATATTTATGGATTTGCATGCTTCGATGCACCGGAGTTTGCAATCTTCCGTATGATCTGCAACGATTCGGATAAAGCGGAAATTGTTTTAAACAGGAGTGGATATATGAATCGTATTACACAGGCGATCGTAGTTGATATGAAAGATCAGGTAGGCGGTCTGGATGAACTCCTGAAAGTAGCATCAGACAGTAATGTAAGTCTTGACTATATTTATACTTCTTTCCACAGAAAAGATCTCAGACCTGTAGTAATTCTTCAGACGGAGGATGGTGCAGTGACAGAATGCATTCTTAAGAATAATGGATTTAATGTATTTACTTCAGTAGAAGAACTGGAGAAATAATACTGTATAAGACAGTGAGAGAATCACAGGACTGGGGATGGTTCTGTGATTTTTTGTATATTCATATAGGAAAGTTGAATATATCTTGACTATATAACTGGGAATACTATATAATAAAAGAAAACAATGATAATCCGACGAAATTTAATCAGGAGGTTTTGAAAAATGCAGATTTCTACAAAAGGAAGATATGCTCTGAGACTTATGCTTGATCTTGCAGTTCATAATACAGGAGAACTGGTCAAGATCAAAGATATTTCTGCAAGGGAAAATATTTCAGAAAAATATCTGGAACAGATTATTTCATCATTAAAGAAGGCGGGATATGTAAAGAGCCTGAGAGGGGCACAGGGCGGTTATATGCTTGCCAGAGAGCCGGAAACATATACGGTGGGAACTATTCTGAGACTGACAGAAGGCAGCATGAAGCCGGTAGCCTGTCTGGAGGACGAACCGAATCAGTGCAGCAGAGCCGGGGAATGCGTCACACTCCGTCTCTGGAAGATGCTTGATGAAGCTATTGAGGGAGTACTGGATAAGGTTACATTGCAGGATCTTAAAGACTGGTATGAAGAGATGGGAAATGATTATGTAATTTGATTTTCCCTCTTGACAACAGTGGATTTATAGAATATTATGTATATAACATATAATTCATATATACTTAGTATGAAATAAGGAGGACGAACCCATGGCAAAAATCTATAAAAATGCAGCGGAACTGGTTGGAAATACTCCTCTCCTTGAGGTTGGAAATCTTGAAAAAGAGCTTGGGCTGAAAGCGAGAATACTTGTGAAGCTTGAGTATTTTAACCCGGCAGGAAGTGCCAAAGACCGTATCGCCCTGAGTATGATCGAAGACGCTGAAGAGAGAGGCGTTCTGAAGCCTGGCGCAGTGATCATCGAGCCTACATCAGGTAACACCGGAATCGGTCTTGCTTCTCTTGCTGCAATCAAAGGATACAGAGTGATACTTACGATGCCTGAGACAATGAGTGTTGAGAGAAGGAATATTCTGAAAGCATACGGTGCAGAAATCGTATTGACAGATGGAACAAAAGGTATGAATGGCGCAATCGCCAAAGCAAACGAACTTGCGAAGGAATATGAGAACAGTTTTATTCCGGGACAGTTTGATAACCCTGCAAATCCTGCGATCCACAAAAAGACCACAGGTCCGGAAATCTGGAGAGACACAGACGGACAGGTAGATGTTTTTGTGGCAGGTGTTGGTACAGGCGGAACGATCACCGGTGTTGGTGAATATCTGAAATCCCAGAATCCTGACGTGAAAGTAGTGGCAGTAGAGCCTGCAACTTCCCCTGTACTTTCTCAGGGAAAGAGCGGTCCGCATAAGATTCAGGGAATCGGTGCGGGATTTGTTCCGAAGGCATTAAATACAGAGGTTTATGATGAGGTTTTTCCGGTTGAGAATGAGGATGCTTTTACAGTTGGCAAGCTGATCGCCAAACATGAGGGAATTCTTGTTGGTATTTCTTCCGGTGCGGCTCTCTATGCGGCAATCCAGCTGGCTAAGAGACCGGAGAATAAAGGAAAAACAATCGTAGCTCTTCTTCCGGATTCCGGTGACCGTTATTATTCTACTCCATTATTTGTGTAAAATAAAAAAGCCCTTTTTAGGGCTTTTTTTATTTTACATAAATGTGTTAGAATAGATATGCTGTACAAATGATTTTTATGTAACTGTTCAGTATTTTGCAGAACAGCTATCATAACATAAATAAAATTATCATAAACAATAATATTCCGTGTAATCGGATCACAGAACAGGATGGAATAAAAATGAGAAAAGCAATTATCGCAATGAGCGGCGGAGTGGACAGCTCTGTGGCAGCTCTGCTTACAAAGGAAACCGGTGATGAATGTATCGGTGCTACCATGAAATTATTTCACAATGAGGACATAGGAGTAAAGAGAGAGAAAACCTGCTGTTCTCTGGATGATGTGGAGGATGCCAGAAATGTCTGCTACAGAATGGGGATCAGGTACTATGTTTTCAACTTTTCCGAGAGGTTTAAAGAGGATGTTATGGACCGCTTTGTGGATGCCTATGAGCATGGAGCCACGCCAAATCCCTGCATTGACTGCAATCGTTATCTGAAATTTGACAAGATGTTTCAGAGAATGCGTGAACTGGAGTATGATTATATTGTAACCGGACATTATGCACGTGTGGAATATGATGAGGAGAAGAACCGTTACTTATTAAAGAAAGCTGTGGATGATACGAAGGATCAGAGTTATGTGCTTTATATGCTGACACAGGAGCAGCTTGCGCATATTTCCCTGCCTCTTGGCGGGCTTCGCAAAACGGAAGTGCGTGAGATCGCAGAGAAGCATGGCTTTGTTAATGCCAGAAAGCATGACAGCCAGGATATCTGTTTCGTACCGGACGGTGATTATGCAAAGTTTATTGAACAGTACACAGGACGTAAATCAATCCCGGGTGATTTTGTAGATACAGAAGGAAACATTCTTGGTAAACATAAAGGAATCATCCACTATACACTTGGCCAGAGAAGAGGACTTGGTATTCCGGCAGCATCCAGACTGTATGTGTGTGATATTTCTCCAAAGACCAATCAGGTGGTTCTGGGAAATAATGAGGATCTTTTCCATTCGGAACTGACTGCAACAAAGGTCAATCTGATTTCCTGTGAATCTCTGAAGGAGCCAATGAGACTGAAAGCAAAGATCCGTTACCGTCATCCGGAGCAGGAGGCCGTAGCATGGCAGACGGAAGATGGAGTACTGCACGTGCGTTTTGATAAACCACAGAGAGCTATCACCAGAGGGCAGGCAGTTGTGTTATATGATGGTGATATCGTTGTAGGCGGCGGCGTGATTGAAAATTGTATTAAATGACAGATTTTCCTTGTCTTTCGCATTTTGTCGGACTGTCTTATCTGCACTGTTTTTTGGAAACGTTATAGTTATTAGCTATTAAACGCTATAGAAAATTTCCTATTGACGTACTAGGAATTAAATGGTAATATACAACCATACTAAATCATATCAAACAGATATGAAAAGCGTAGAAACAAAAATGACTTGCAGATAAGGGGCTTAAGAGCCGGAATCAGTTTTGCAGAGAAAAAGATTATTATAAATCAGAGAAAGATGAGGATATACACATGAGCAAAAAAATCGAAAGAAAAGACAGACATTTCAAATTTGAAACATTACAGCTTCACGTAGGACAGGAGAGTCCGGATCCGGTTACAGATGCAAGAGCAGTACCAATCTATCAGACATCTTCTTATGTATTCAGAAACTGCGATCATGCAGCTGCACGTTTCGGACTTGCAGATGCAGGTAACATTTACGGACGTCTTACAAACCCGACTGAAGATGTATTCGAGAAAAGAATCGCAGCACTTGAAGGCGGTTCTGCGGCACTTGCAGTAGCATCCGGTGCAGCAGCGATCACATATACAATTGAGAATCTTGCACAGCAGGGAGACCACATTGTAGCAGCCAAGAATATTTACGGCGGAACAACAAACCTTCTGGAGCATACACTTCCGGCTTATGGAATCACAACAACATTCGTTGATGTATTTGATCTTGAAGAAGTAGAGAACGCAATTCAGGATAACACAAAAGCTGTTTACATCGAGACTCTTGGAAACCCGAACTCTGATGTAGTTGATATTGAAGCTATCGCAAAGATTGCTCATGCACATAAGATTCCGCTTGTAGTGGATAACACATTTGCAACACCTTACCTTGTAAGACCAATCGAATATGGTGCAGATATCGTTGTTCATTCTGCAACTAAATTCATCGGTGGACATGGTACAACAATCGGAGGTGTGATCGTTGAGAGTGGTAAATTTGACTGGGAAGCATCAGGTAAATTCGCATCTCTGACAGAGCCGAATTCAAGCTATCATGGCGTAAGCTTTACAAAGGCATGCGGACCGGCAGCATTTGTTACAAAGATTCGTGCAATTCTTCTTCGTGATACAGGTGCAACCATCTCTCCGGTAAGCTCATTCATTTTCCTTCAGGGACTTGAAACACTGTCACTTCGTGTTGAACGCCATGTAGAGAATGCACTGAAAGTTGTTCAGTACTTAAATAACCATCCGCAGGTAGAGAAAGTTCATCATCCGTCTGTATCCACAGATCCGGTTCAGCAGGAGCTTTATAAGAAATACTTCCCGAATGGCGGCGGTTCCATCTTTACATTTGAGATTAAAGGTGATGCGCAGAAGGCAAAGGACTTCATTGATAATCTGGAACTGTTCTCATTGCTTGCCAATGTAGCTGATGTTAAATCTCTTGTTATCCATCCGGCTACAACAACACACAGCCAGTGCACAGAAGAAGAACTTCTCGATCAGGGTATCAAACCAAATACAATTCGTCTTTCCATTGGTACAGAGAATATTGACGATATCATTCAGGATCTTGATGAAGCATTTAAGGCAGTTGCTGAATAATACAGATATAACATCCTTATATATTGTATAAATAAAACATGAATAAAAAGACCATCTTCCGGATTTTCCCCCATATCTGCAAGATGGTCTTTTTGTTATTGTTTACACACCGCTATCCCGCGAGGTGTTTTGGCATGAATATGCCAAAATCCCGAGACATACAAGCCAAAATTCCATTGCCGCAGGCAATCTGGAATGAATTTTGGCTACGTTACTGTGAACGGAGTGAACAGTAACGTCTTTTTTGGAATGTTTCAATTGTATGGTTTACAGACTTGACAAATTATAAAAATACTATATAATACAGAAATGCAAATAAGTTGCAAATGTAAATGAGTTGCAAATACAAATAAAGTGCAAATATAAGGAGAACTATATGTCAGAGATTATATTAGATTCAGTAATAGACAGCATCAAGCTGCTACCCTTTCTTTTTCTTACTTATCTGTTTATGGAATGGCTGGAGCATAAGACAGGTGCGGCAGCACGAAAGAGAATCCGTACAGCCGGAAAATTCGGACCGGTATGGGGTGGACTTCTGGGAGTGATCCCACAGTGTGGATTTTCGGCAGCGGCATCCAGCCTTTTTGCCGGACGTGTGATCACAGTGGGAACTTTGATCGCGGTGTATCTGTCTACTTCAGATGAAATGTTTCCGATCATGATCTCCAATGCAGTTCCTGTAGTTACAATTGTGAAAATCCTGACCTGCAAAGCGGTGATCGGAATACTTTCCGGCCTGGTGCTGGAGTATGTTTACACACATATTCTGAAGAAACAGGAACCTGATGTGGATATTCATGAAATCTGTGAAGAAGAACGCTGCCATTGTGAACATGGAGTTATTTCTTCAGCAGCATTTCACACATTAAAAGTTTTTGTGTACATTTTCTTGATTTCTCTTGCTTTAAATATTATCATTGGATTAGTCGGAGAAGAGACACTGGCAGGACTTTTTACAGGAACACCGATTGCAGGTGAACTGATCGCAGCTTTAGTGGGACTGATTCCCAACTGCGCTTCTTCTGTAGTAATCACCCAGTTATATCTGGATCATATTATCGGAGCCGGGGCGATGATGGCGGGACTTCTTGTAAATGCAGGAGTTGGGCTTCTGATTCTGTTTCGTTTGAACAGAGACAGGGTTCAGAATCTGAAAATTGTGGGAGTACTTTATGGACTTGGTGTATTCTGGGGAATTATTATTGAATTTGCAGGAATTGTTTTCTGATTAACCGAGTCTGCTCTGTCAGAAGAAGCTGATTTTAGGAGGAATGATAAAATTATGGCAGGAAGCAGTTATGCGACAGCAAGCCGCAGAAAAATACTTGAATATTTGAAAAACAGTAATGACCATACGGTTACAGCTGCTGATGTGGATGAGTATCTGAAGAAACATGACAGTGAGGTAAATATCACAACCATTTACCGCTATCTGGACAAGCTTGCAAAGGATGGAACTGTGATCAAATATGTTGCAGAGAAAGGTTGCCAGGCTGCTTATCAGTATGTAGAACCGGGACGGGGATGTGAACAGCATCTGCACCTGAAGTGTGTAAAATGTGGAAAGATCATTCATCTGGAATGTCATTTTATGGAAGAAATTTCTCATCATATTGAAGAAAGTCATGGATTTACCCTGCAGTGTAAGAATTCTATTTTGTATGGAGTCTGTAAAGAATGTAAAGGCAGTGGCGAAGACTGTTGACTGTTTCTGTCAGATGATGTAAACTGAAATACAACTGTTTGGTCAAATTGACTGCGAAGCAGTATGGTGAAGAGAAAAGACAGCGAAATTGCTGTAAGTACCGGTAAAAATAACAGATAATATATGAAATCATAAAAGAAGGCAATAATGAGAAAACAGAAGAGACAGATGTGTGTAAGAAGAATGTTATTATTTTTTCTGGCGTGTGTATTAATATGTGCAGCACCCCCGTCTGCAGCACAGGCGGCAATAATGCAGACTGCTAAGAATTCAACAGTGCAAAAGAAAAAAACATCCACGAAAACAGTTACAATAGAGACTTCAGGAGGAATCACAAAAAAGAAAGTGAAAAGCGGTGGTTCTGTGATTCTTCCTGTGGAAGTGAATAAGAGGGGATATACATTTCTGGGATGGTCAACAGTTCCCGGACAGACCTGTAATCCAATGTATCAGGCATATCAGAAAATTCAGGTTACGAAAAATATTCATCTTTATCCGGTGAAGTATAAATGGAATCAGGAACCGGATATTTATGCAGGCGGTCTTGCGGACAGTGTGGAGAAATATGATAAGATTATTTTTGTGGGAGATTCCCGCACAGCAATGCTTCGCAGTACTCTGAAGCAGCAATGCAGTTCTGACAGTTTAAAGAAAGTTGGATTTGTATGCAAGACAGGAGAAGGGCTTGACTGGATGAAAAAATACGGAGAAAAGGAACTGCTGAATGAAATAAGCGGGATGGATGACAATGCGAAGCCGGTGGCAGTTATTTTCAATCTGGGAGTAAATGACCTGATCCACAAAAACAGGGAGTCCATCAGTTATGATTCTGTTGCGTCAGACTATGCTTCTTATATGAATGGATTATCCAGAAAGCTGACTGCCAGGAACTGTGAATTATTTTATATGTCTGTGAATCCATGTAATACGGCAATGAAATCCACGCGGAAGGAGTCTGAGATCCGCGGATTTAATAACAGACTCAGACAGAGACTGAACGGGAATTTTACATGGATCAACAGTTATTCTTATCTGATGAGATGTGGTTATACGACTCGCTGTGAATTTCGCGGTTATACAGATGATGGTGTTCATTATTCTATGAGGACTTATAAGAGAATTTATGCATATGCAATAAAACAGATCAGATAATCCTGACTGAAACCCGGAGACAGAATACTGTTCTCCGGGTTATCTGTGTGTATCAGTAAATACGAAAGTTGTAGCTGTGAAAGAGTTAAACAGTTATCAAAGGATCACAAAAGATGACAGGAGGAGAGAAACATGAGAAGTGAAAGCTTCAGAAAAGGAGTTAAGGATGGTATTCCCATAGGACTGGGATATTTTGCTGTATCGTTTACATTTGGCATGATGGCAGTTGCTGATGGACTGAGTATCTGGCAGGCTGTGCTGATCTCATTGACAAACGTGACTTCAGCAGGGCAGTTTGCAGGACTTGAGATCATGGTAATGAGCGGATCTTACTGGGAGATGGCACTGACACAGCTGATCATTAATCTGAGATATTGTCTGATGTCATTTTCCCTTGCTCAGAAATTCAGAAGAGATGAATCTTTGGTTCATCGCTATATTGCAGCATTTGGTGTGACGGATGAGATTTTCGGGATCAGTGCCAGTCAACCCGGAAAGGTAAGCGCATTTTATAATTATGGTGCCATGTGTGTGGCAATCCCGGGATGGGTACTTGGAACCCTGGCAGGAGCAATTTCCGGAAATCTTCTTCCGGATTTTATGATGAGTGCACTCAGCGTGGCTATTTACGGTATGTTCCTTGCAATTATTATTCCTCCGGCAAAGCAGAATAAGGCAGTACTGGCAGTTGTCGTGGCAGCAATGCTGATCAGCACTTTGTTTAAAGTGATTCCGTTTCTGTCGGAGGTTTCGTCAGGTTTTGTGATCATTATTACTACACTGATCGTGGCAGGGGATGCCGCATACTTCTGTCCGATAGAGGATGAGAAAGAGGAGGAGAGTGTTCATGAGTCATAATATTTATATTTACATTCTGGTAATGGCAGCAGTTACATATCTGATCCGTATGCTCCCGCTTGCTCTTTCCAGAAAAGAGATCACAAGTCCGTTTATCAGATCATTTCTGTACTATGTTCCCTACGCATGTCTGGCAGCCATGACATTTCCGGCGATCCTTTTTGCCACAGACAGTGTGATCTCGGCTGCTGTGGGATTTATTGTGGCACTGATCGCGGCATATAAGGAGAAAAGTCTTCTTACAGTTGCGTTATTCGCATGTGCTGCGGTATTTATTGTGGAAAGAATACTGGAATTTGCATTGTAAAAGTTGATAAAAAACGGATACATAACCACAGTTGAATGGTGTGTATCCGTTTTTTAACCGAATCAAGTAAGTCCCCTGCTTCAATTGCGAAAAGCAATAAGCAGTGGGTGGGGACTTGCTTGTATCAGGAGGAGTGCAAGCTCCTTCTGATAAACTGCGGAGCAGTTATTCGGTTATGAGCAAGTAGCGAAGCGGATTGCGAATATCCGCTTGACTGCGTAATATTGTGACCGGCAGCTGAAGCAGATAAGCTGTCTGTTATTTGCTGCAGTTTCAGACAGTTTTTTATTTCAGAAAGCTTACATCAATTTCACCGTCAAATACTGTGGCAGCCGGGCCTGTCATGTAAACAAGATTCTCCTGTCTGTTCCAGAAAATCTGCAGGTCACCGCCGAGAAGTTTTACAGTGACAGGACTGTCACCGTCTACATGTCCGTTCAGAACAGAAGCGACTGCTACCGCACATGCACCTGTGCCGCAGGCAAGAGTTTCGCCTGAACCGCGTTCCCATACACGCATTTTTACAGTATGTTCATCGATCACTTCTACAAATTCAGTGTTTACACGATCCGGAAATGCAACATGATTCTCGAAAGCCGGGCCGATCTTTTCAATATCCAGATGATCAATATCATCCATATAAACAATAGCGTGGGGATTTCCCATGGAAACAGCGGTTATGTAATAGATTTTTCCGTTTACATCCAGAGGTTCATTGATAACTTCCTCCTTCTCTGACACTACCGGAATCTGTCTGGCGGTCAGGATCGGAGAACCCATATTTACCTTAACCTGGGATACCTTTCCGTTTTCTACAGTAAGATCCAGATATTTGATGCCGCTTTTTGTAGCAACAGAAATATGTTCTTTGTTTACGATGCCGTAGTCATAGGCATATTTGGCAACACAGCGGATACCGTTTCCGCACATGGCACCCTGGGAACCGTCAAGATTATACATATCCATCTCGCAGTCTGCGATTTTGGATGGCTTGATCAGGATCAGTCCGTCGGAACCGATACCAAAGTGACGGTCACTGACATATCTGGCTACTGCGGAAGGATTTTCCACAGTTTCCTCAAAACAGTTTACATATACGTAATCATTTCCAATACCATGCATTTTTGTAAATTTCATCAGAAAAGCCTCCTTATTTGGTTAAATATTTATACACCTCTTGTATCATATAGAAAAAATGTTATGAAAAAGTGAAAATTACGAATCCTTTACCGGGAAAGTTTTTCTGTGACCTTCATGTAAAAAAACATTTTGCCCTTCCCGGAACAGTTATGTATTATACATTATATGGAAAATATATCTGTTATTCAAGTTTTACCTTGCATTTTATAGAAAGTATGTTAAAATTAAAAACAAAAATATACAACCGAAACGCATAATTATACGCTGTTGTCTGAAGAAGGTAAAAAGATGGCAGCCGTAGATATACTTTCGGATGCGAGGAGGAAAAAAGATGAAAGATCAAAAGAGATTTGCAGCTCTTGCACTCAGTGCAGTAATGGTATTTTCCATGGCAGGAGGCGTATCCGCAGCTCAGAAAGTTGAATCCAAAGATGATCTTGCAGGAGCAACAATCGGTGTTCAGCTTGGTACAACAGGTGACCTTGATGCATCTGATTATGAGAAAGATGGTTCTACAGTAGAACGTTACAGCAAGGGAAGTGAAGCTGTTCAGGCATTAAAGGCAGGACAGATCGACTGTGTGATCATCGATTCACAGCCGGCTCAGAAATTTGTTGAGAATAATGATGATCTCAAGATTCTGGATGAGCCATTCGAGGAAGAAGAATATGCAATCTGTTTAAAGAAAGGCAATGATGAACTTCTTGACAAGATTAACGGAGCTCTCAAGGATCTGAAAGAGGATGGAACTATCGACAGCATCATGGACAATTACATTGGTGAGGATGCCGGTAAGACTCCATATGAATCACCGGAAGATGTTGACCGTTCCAATGGAACTCTGGTAATGGCTACTAACGCTGAGTTCGAACCATATGAATATCATGAAGGTGATGATATCGTTGGTATCGATGCTGATATCGCTCAGGCAATCTGTGATAAGCTTGGATATGAACTGAAAATTGAAGATATGGAATTCGATTCCATCCTTCCGGCAGTACAGTCCGGCAAAGCAGACTTCGGTGCAGCTGGTATGACTGTAACAGAAGACCGTAAATCAAGCGTTGACTTTACAGATACCTATGCAGATGCAAGCCAGGTAATTATTGTAAAGAAATAAGTATTAAAATAACAAATAACAGAGCTGTTGACGATTTGCCAACAGCTCTCTTTTCGGAACAGAGGTTTTTATGAATAATCCTATGATATTAGCGAGTGTAAAAGAAGATTTTTATCTGAACTTTATTAAAGATGACCGCTATCTCTGGCTTCTGGATGGTCTGAAAACAACTCTTATTATCACAGTATTTGCGGTAATTGTAGGTCTGATCATCGGTTTCCTTGTAGCAATCATCCGTTCTGCGCACGATAAGTCAGGCTCATTTAAGATCCTCAATGCGATCTGCAGAGTTTATCTGACTGTAATTCGTGGAACACCAACCATGATCCAGCTGCTGATCATGAATTTTGTAATTTTTGGTGCTGTAAGCATTAACAAGATCATTGTAGGCGGACTTGCCTTTGGTATTAACTCAGGTGCCTATGTAGCTGAGATTGTCCGTTCCGGTATCATGTCCATTGACCAGGGACAGACAGAGGCAGGACGAAGCCTTGGTCTGAATTTCAGCCAGACCATGCGACTGATCATTATCCCGCAGGCATTTAAGAATGTACTTCCTGCGCTGGTAAATGAATTTATCGTGCTGATCAAAGAAACATCCATCATCGGTTATATCGGTATGATGGACCTGACAAAAGGAGCTATGCTGATCCAGAGCCGTACATACAATGCGTTCTGGCCTCTGATGGCAGCAGCAGCGATTTACCTTGTGATCGTTGGAATCCTTACATGGGGGATGAATAAACTGGAAAGGAGATTAAGAACCAGTGAGCGATAAGAATGTACTGATCCAGGTAAAGGATCTGAAGAAAGCTTTTGGTACAAATCAGGTTCTCGATGGAATAACAACAGATATCTGTCAGGGAGAAGTAGTAGCCGTCATTGGTCCTTCCGGTTCCGGTAAATCTACTTTCCTAAGATCACTGAATCTTCTGGAGGTTCCGACAGGCGGACAGATTCTCTTTGAAGGAACTGATATTACAGATCCGAAGGTTGACATTAACAGACACCGTCAGAAGATTGGAATGGTATTCCAGCAGTTTAATCTTTTTCCGCATAAAACGGTAAAACAGAATATTATGCTGGCACCTGTAGAATTGAAGCTGATGACAAAGGATGAAGCTTCAAAGAAAGCGGATGAGCTTCTGGCACGTGTAGGTCTTCCGGACAAAGCCAATGCATATCCGGATATGCTTTCGGGCGGGCAGAAACAGCGTATTGCCATTGCACGTTCTCTTGCCATGAATCCGGATGTGATGCTTTTTGATGAGCCAACTTCCGCACTTGACCCTGAGATGGTAGGTGAGGTTCTGGAATTGATGAAAGAACTTGCGCAGTCAGGTATGACCATGGTTGTAGTTACTCATGAGATGGGATTTGCAAGAGAAGTGGCAACAAGAGTTCTTTTTATTGATGACGGTAAGATACAGGAAGAGAATACTCCGAAAGAATTTTTCGCGAATCCGAAGAATCCTAGACTGAAAGACTTCCTTTCAAAGGTTTTATAAGATGCTGAAAAAATTTAACAGTTTTATAGAAAAATGGATGGCCCTGGTGACACCAACCTGTCTGCTGCTAGGGGTGTGCTTTCCTGATATTGCCAAATGCGGTCTGCCTTATGTGCCGGCCGTATTTGCGTTTATGACATTTGCCGGGGCGTTGAAGTCAAGATTTAAAGATGTGGCAAATGTATTCCGACATCCGGGCTCACTGCTTATTATCATGCTTCTGGTCCATGTGGTAATCCCGACAGCAGCCTGCGGGGCAGGCCATCTTTTCTTTGGAAATAACATGGAGCTGATCACCGGAATGGTACTGGAGTTTGCAGTTCCCACTGCAGTGGTAAGTCTGATGTGGGTGACGATTTATGATGGAAACAGTCCTCTGTCGTTATCTCTGGTAGTGCTGGATACGGTACTGGCACCTTTTCTGATTCCGGCTACGCTGAAGATCCTGCTGGGTTCTGCGGTGACCATAGATCCTGCCAGGATGATGCGGGAACTGATATTTATGGTTGCGCTTCCTGCTGTTGTTGCGATGGTATTAAATCAGATCACAGATGGAAAAGTAATGGAAACATGGCCGGGAAAGCTGGCGCCTTTTTCAAAGCTGGCACTGATATTTGTGGTAACGTCCAATTCTTCCAAAGTAGCACCATATATCCGGGATATGAATATGCAGAGGGTGAAGGTTGCACTGGCAATCCTTGTCCTGGCTGCTTCCGGATATGCACTCGGCTGGTTTGTGGCGTATATCTTCCGAAAGGATCGCAGTACGGGGGTTTCCATGATGTATGGAACCGGGATGCGCAATATCAGCGCAGGAGCGGTGATCGCAGCTGCATATTTTCCGGGTGAAGTTATGTTTCCGGTAATGATCGGAACTCTGTTTCAGCAGGTGTTGGCAGCATTGTTCGGAAAGCTTCTGGCACAGAAAAAGGAAAAACAGGAATTTTGTTGAGGTCTGCTGAGGCGTTATAAAGAATATAAAAAGAACTGCCGCATTAGCAATTGAAAAATTGCAATGCGGCAGCTCTTTTTATGAATCTGAAGCTTTTATATATTTCTTCAGTTCTTTGTAGCAGTATTTGATGATCTCTTTACGGGTGATGATGCCGATAAAGTATCCCTGATCATCTACAACCGGGACATAATTCTGGTTAATTGCCTTGTCCAGCAGATCTTCCATGTCAGAATCTGCGTGAACTGCCTTATAGGTTGCTCTGCGCGGAATTGCCATAATGGAAATGCTCTCTGCTTCTTTCAGTCCGGGAACATTTAAGGTTTTCATTCCCCAGAGAAGATCACCCTCGGAAATACTTCCTTTATATTTCCCGTCCAGACTCAGAAGCGGAATGCAGGAAAATTTTCTGTGTTCCATTTTCTCAAGAGTCTGACGAAGAGTCTCATTTTCAAATATATATGCTACATCACTTTTAGGTGTTAAAAAAAATAAAATATTCACTTTTGTATTCGCCCCGTTACATTTGTCTGATAAGGCACTCAGATATACATTGTGTATTTACACATCTGTGTGTCTGTGATCTCTGAGTATTCCAGGTTTACGGCTTTTTTACAGAAGCTGTACTCCTTTTGCTGCAGCTTCTTTCATTACTTCTTCCGGCCACAGGGAAGCATGTACTTCACCGATGTGTGCTTTTCTGAGGAAGAACATACAGATACGGGACTGGCCGATGCCGCCGCCGATAGTATATGGAAGTTCTTTGTTCAGGATTGCTTTCTGGAAAGGAAGCTCGCGTCTGTCATCACATCCTGCGATGGTAAGCTGTCTGTCAAGCGCATCCTCGTCAACGCGGATACCCATGGAAGAAAGCTCCAGAGCAATGTCGAGAACAGGATAATAAACAAGGATATCGCCGTTTAATTCCCAGTCATCGTAGTCCGGTGCACGTCCGTCATGACGTTCTCCGTTGGTTAAGGTTTTGCCGACCTGCATAAGGAATACGGCACCTTTTTCCTTGACAATCTTGTATTCACGTTCCTTTGGAGTGAGATCAGGATACATATCGACCAGTTCCTGAGTGCTGACAAATGCGATCTCTCTCGGAAGGATTTCTTCGATGTAATCGTACTGAACAGCCATGTATTTTTCGGTCTTGCGGAGAACGCTGTAGATAGCACGTACTGTGGAAACAAGTGTGTCCATGTTGCGTTCTTCCTTGCTGATGATCTTTTCCCAGTCCCACTGATCTACGTATACGGAGTGGATATTGTCCAGATCTTCGTCTCTTCTGATCGCGATCATGTCTGTGTAAAGTCCTTCACCATGAGCAAAGCCATATTTCTGTAATGCATATCTCTTCCATTTGGCGAGAGAGTGTACGATCTCAGCATTCTCCGGCTGGCCTTTGATATCAAAGCTTACCGGACGTTCCACGCCGTTTAAGTTATCGTTCAGACCGGATGACGGGTTTACGAAAACAGGAGCAGAAACACGAAGCAGGTTCAGTTTCTGTGATAGTGTCTGCTGAAAAAAATCTTTCACAGTTTTAATGGCAATCTGGGTATCATGGAGATTTAAAGCTGACTGATACCCGTCAGGAATTTTAATCTGTTCCATTATTGGATTCCTCCTACAATTTTGAAATCCTTTCAAATGTATTTTTAAGAGGATTTCTATAGTCTTTTACTCAGCTATTATAACAGGAAAGTAGGCATTTGACAATTTCAGCTTTGCAAGATCATGGTAAAATGTTAAAATAATTTTATGAGAATCAATGAAAATAAATAAATTTATAGCAATTTATGGAATTGCTATAGCTGACAGGGGGAAGATACATGGGAAAAAAATGTCAGGTTTGTGGCGGTCCGGTTGTAAACGGCAGATGCAAATATTGTGGAATGCCGTATAGAAATGATATGGAACTGTATCACCTGAACGAAGACAGGTCAGAGCATTACCGGCATTCTTCGGCGAAAGTGAGAAAAGCAATGGCAGAGAGCGAGATTCCTCTGCCGGACAGAAACAAAACAACAAAAAAGCCGGAAAAAAAAGCGGCAGTGAGAACAACACAGAAAACAACACAGAAACCGAAGAAAAAAGAAGACAGGGCATCAAAAAATTTCTGGAGACTTATATTGGTTCTGATTGCAGCAGCAGGACTGTTTGCGGAACAGTGGGATACAATTGAATACAGGATTGAGGAATTTATTTATGATACGTTTGATATCAGCTTAGATTTTGACAGCCTTTTTGGTGACAGCACTGCTGATGAAACTGTAAAATTTGACAAATCGGAGCATAAAGAAAAAGTGGAATTGCATACAGGAGATGAGGTATCGGCAGTGGCTTCGGATGGTCAAGAAAATTTTCTGATAATGTATCAAATTCGGCAATATGACGAATAATTTTTTGCCCCTTTCTTTTTGTCAGAGACTGTGCTATACTTGTTAAACGTACCACATATAGAGAGAATTGTGGTGAATGAAAGAAAAAATACTATATATTGTATATGGGAGCAAAAGGTATGATATATGTTATAAAGAAAGATGGTACGAGAGAAGAGTTTAATTCACAGAAGATCGTAGCAGCAGTAAATAAGTCGGCAGCCAGAATTTTATACACATTTTCGGATAAAGAGAAGGAATTTATCTGCCAGTTTGCGGAAGAACATGCGGAGGCACTGGGAAAGAATGAGATAGAGATCCAGGAGATGCACAACATCGTAGAGGGAGCACTTGAGAGAGTGAACCCGGCAGTGGCTAAGAGCTACCGCGATTACAGAAATTACAAACTTGACTTTATCCATATGATGGATGATGTATATACCAAGAGTCAGGCAATCCGTTATATTGGTGATAAGAGTAATGCCAATACAGACAGTGCGCTTGTAGCTACAAAGCGAAGCCTGATCTTTAATGAACTGAACAAAGAGCTTTATCGTAAATTTTTTATGAATCGTAATGAACTTCAGGCATGTAAAGATGGTTATATTTATATTCATGACCAGTCTGCACGTCTGGATACCATGAACTGCTGTCTCTTTGATGTGGCATCTGTACTCAGCGGCGGATTTGAGATGGGAAATGTATGGTACAATGAGCCTAAGACACTGGATACTGCGTTTGATGTTATGGGTGATATTATCCTGAGCACTGCTGCACAGCAGTATGGCGGATTCACAGTACCGGAAGTAGACAAGATCCTTGCACCTTATGCACAGAAGAGTTACGATAAATATATCCAGGAATTTATGAAATACTCTGACGAGAGCTGGACAGGACGTGAAGAACGTGCGATCGAGTATGCGCTTGACAAAGTCCGCAGAGATTTTGACCAGGGATGGCAGGGGATTGAGTATAAGCTGAATACAGTCGGATCTTCCAGAGGGGATTATCCATTTGTAACTGTAACTCTTGGACTTGGAATAAAGCAGTTCGAGAAGATGGCAAGTATTTCTCTTCTTGAAGTGCATAAAGGCGGACAGGGTAAGGCAGGACGCAAGAAACCGGTACTCTTCCCGAAAATCGTATTCCTTTATGATGAAAATATCCATGGAAAAGGCAAGATCAGTGAGGATGTATTTGAGGCAGGGGTTGACTGTTCTGCCAAGACTATGTATCCGGACTGGCTGTCCATGTCAGGAAAAGGATATATTTCCAGTATGTACAAGCAGTATGGAAAGGTTATAAGTCCTATGGGATGTCGTGCGTTCTTAAGCCCCTGGTACGAGAGAGGCGGTATGTATCCGGCAGATGATAAGGATGTTCCTGTGTTTGTGGGAAGATTTAACATCGGTGCGGTAAGCCTTCATCTTCCAATGATCCTTGCCAAAGCCAGAGCAGAGAGCAGGGATTTCTACGAAGTGCTGGATTTCTATCTTGAGATGATCCGTAATCTGCATATCCGTACCTATGATTATCTGGGACAGATGCGTGCGTCAACCAACCCGCTGGCATATTGTGAGGGAGGATTTTACGGTGGACATCTGAAACCGAATGAAAAGATTGGCAAGATTCTGAAACCAATGACAGCATCCTTCGGAATCACTGCATTAAATGAACTCCAGGAACTTTACAATGGCAAATCCATTGCTGAAGACGGGCAGTTTGCACTGGATGTGCTGAAATATATCAACAGGAAAGTAAATGAATTTAAAGAGAAAGATGGTTATCTTTATGCAATTTATGGAACACCGGCAGAGAGTTTATGCGGACTGCAGGTGGAACAGTTCCGTAAGATGTATGGCATTGTGAAAGGGGTTTCTGATCGTCCTTATGTAAGCAACAGTTTCCACTGTCATGTGACTGAAGATGTAACTCCGATTGAAAAACAGGATCTGGAGGGACGTTTCTGGGAGTTGTGCAACGGCGGTAAGATTCAGTATGTACGTTATCCGATCGATTATAATCGTGAAGCAATACGCACTCTGATTCGCAGAGCCATGTCTTTGGGATATTATGAGGGAGTAAATCTTTCCCTTGCTTACTGTGATGACTGCGGACATGAGGAACTTGAAATGGACGTGTGTCCGGTCTGCGGTTCCAAGAATCTGACAAAGATTGACCGTATGAACGGATATCTTTCCTACAGCCGTGTGCATGGTGATACTCGTCTGAACGAAGCGAAGATGGCAGAGATTGCGGAACGTAAATCTATGTAATATCAGGTCAGGGGTAAACTTTTGAATCTGACATCATAATATGATAATTAAAAGACATATACCGGCAAGATGATATGTATTGCTCTGGTATATGTCTTTTTGTATTGTCAGATAAAATATAGCAATCCTCTTAAATGTATTATTTACGAGGATTGCTATAGAATCATTTAATGATAGTTCCGGTTTTTTCGAAATATCCATCCTTTGCATGCGCAATATCTGTGATGATCGTTCTTCTGTTATCTCCCTTTTCGATAAAAGAGATTCCGGCTTCGAATTTAGGAAGCATGGAGCCTGGGGCAAACTGATTGTCAGCCATATATTTCTTAGCATCATCTACAGAAATTGTATTAAGATATTCTTCATTGTCCTGACCGAGGTTCAGACTTACTTTCTCAACACTGGTAAGGATCAGAAGAGTATCTGCATTTAATTCCTGTGCAAGAAGTCCGCTGGAAAGGTCTTTCTCAATGATCGCACTTGCACCATGAAGATCGATTCCCTGTTCCATAACCGGGATTCCGCCGCCGCCTGCTGCGATTACTACCTGGCCCGCATCTACAAGTGTGCGGATTGTTTCAAGCTCTACGATTTTCTGCGGTTTCGGAGCTGCCAGGATTCTTTTGTAAGTGCCGTCAGCCAGTTTAGTGACAAAGTTTCCCTTGCTTTCTTCAGTTTCAGCCTCTTCTTCTGTAAGGACACGTCCGATGATCTTCTCAGGTTCAGCGAAAGCATCATCATATGGATCAATGACAACCTGTGTAAGGATAGTAGCTACCGGTTTATAAATACCGCGGGAAATAAGTTCTGCGCGGATCGCGGTCTGGAGGTCATATCCGATATAGCCCTGACTCATTGCCGAACATACGGACATAGGTGCAAATGTATAGTCAGGATGTGTTTTGCCAAATTCATTCATGGCTGTGTGGATCATTCCAACCTGTGGACCGTTACTGTGGGAAATGACTACACGATTTCCGGCTTCTACAAGATCTGCGACAGCTTTGGCTGCTTTTTTTGTAGCGATTTTCTGCTCCGGTAAGGTGGTTCCTAATGCTCTGTGGCCCAGTGCAACTACTGTAATTTTTTCGCTCATGGGAATTACCTCGATTCTTTCATGTTCTGTAAATATGATATCAGCGGGGTGATCTTATATATAAAGATTTTTGAAATTTTTTATCACTGATATCATAAATATTCAATCATATTGATATCCTACATTATAAAAGACTGCCAGTAGAATTGCAATAGAAAATAACTCAAAAAACACCTCGCGGGATATTACCAGTGAACAGTAACAAAAAACAAACAGCTCTCACATTTCTGTGAGAGCTGTTTTGTTTTTTTGAGGGGGGAGATAGAGAGTGGTTTTTCATCTATCCAAGACCTATTATATGGGAAAATTATGTTCAAAGTATGTCGAATTTCTGAAACAATCGGTAAATTTATAAAAGAATTATAAACAAATACGAAAAATAAAAAGTGGTATCTTGTTTTTATAGCATAGACATGCTAAAGTAGATTCATCGGCAACAGCCGTTATCAGTATTCTTATTTTCACGCACCGGTCCGGTGCAAAAATTTCCAATTATTTATTGATAGTCCGGGAGATGGTTTTGAATCCTGAGCAGAAACTCTGAAAATCTTATTTATTGTGCAAAACAGAGAGGAGAGATGCGTATGTCTGTGGATATGAACTTATAATCTCGAAAGATACTGTACCGATATCATTCTGACAGTGGAAGTACCTCAGATGACATAGAATAAAAATTCAGGAGAATGAGAGAATGAAAAAAAGAATATGGAATCAGTTAAAAAAAGCAGTCATGATAACGGCTGCTGTCGGGACTTTGGGAGCAGGAGCAGTATCAGCAGCAGAATTTGAAGCTGCAGAGTTATATGTTCCTGCTGTGGGTTTAAAGCAGAGTGCACAGTGGATCGATGAAGAGAAATTTCAGGCAGAACTGACACTGGAAGTGAGCGGTCTGAAAGAACTGTACAAAAGTCAACAGGAGAATACTGTTTCGGAGAACGGACAGTTGCAGATGGAAAATAGTACATGGGATGGAGAAGTGAGAGAAGCAGAAGCAGCAGAAAATACGACAGATGAAGTGGATTCCGAAAATACAGAGTGTGAATCAGAGAGTGCAGTAATAGATATAGAAGATATAGAAAGCGAAGAATATCGGAAGGCAGAAGAAAACGCAGAAGGATTTGACACAGAAACCGGACAGACACAACAGAGTGAGCAGGAGAACCAAAATGAGATCAGGGAAGATAAAACCAGATATTTTCTGACTGTATATATTTCAGAATATTTTCAGGTAAATGCAGAAGCGTTAAAGAATGATCTGCAGGCTGAATCCGTACAGATACAAAATAAGAAAGGTGAGACAACCCAGATTACAAAGCTGACCTGTGAGACTGCACTTTCAGATGCGGAAACAGATATCTTTACCATGAAAGTGCCGGTGTCTCTGCGTGAAGAATATCGTATTTCTTCTGTAAAAACAGATTATCCTCTGTGCCAGGATGCACCGCTTTGCAAAGATTGGGAGGGGACAGGTGCGTATTTCTGGATGAAATCAGGGGATGAAACCCGGACTGTTGCAGAAACTCCTTCAGCTCTGCTTTCCGTACAGGAGGCAAAAACAGGGATCACAGCCCGGTTACAGCAGGAGACGAAAGAGGTACGTGCAGGGCAGAACCTTACTTATATATTGTCTGTAGAGAATACAGGAGAATTACCTCTGGAAAATATAGAGATATCCAGTGTTTTTTCTCAGGATAATATAAAAGCCGAATGGAAACAGGAAGAGGGATTTACTGCAAATGGTATGCAGGGAATTATTTCAGGTCTTAAGGCAGGAGAAATCAGAAATCTTCAGATGACAGTACAGCTTACAGAAGAGCAGGCAGGAGAGCTTATTCATACAGTAACTGTAAAAGCGAAATATCCGGGAAAGGAAGAAAGTATTGGATGTCAGAAATCAGTCGAAACAGAAGTCATTGCATTAAAGGCTGCTTTTGAGGTGGAGAAAACTGCGGACAGAACACAGGCATATCCGGGAGATACGATCACATATCAGATCTGCATCAGGAATACGGGTGAGCGGACACTTCATTCGGTTCTCAGTACAGAAAGATTCCAAAATGCCGGTATTCAGGCAAACTTTGTCAGGAAAGAGGGCGTAACATTAAACAGCACAGGCACACAGGCTCTGATTCCGCAGATCGCACCGGGAGAGGCTTTTGCACTTTACGCCACAGTGACTGTTCCACAATATATGGCAAGTCAGGAATTGATCAATGAGGTAATCGTTACATCTGATGAGACTGGTACACAGGCAATGACATCTAAGGCAAACGTAGAATTAAAGGAAACTGATAATATTGTTACAGTTACGCCGCAACCGGCATCTCTGGCTTCCCAGAGTTATGGATATGACTCAAAGTCCGGAAGTGCTTATACTACTGCTTCCAAACCACGTACAGGAGATGAGACAGAAACGGCTTTGTATATTGTACTGGGGATTTTTGCAATCATGTCTGGAGTCAGTGCATTCTGTTACAGGAAGACAAAAAAACAGCAGAAGTAGAGAAACAACGTTGAAACGACAGGGGAGGTGTGCTATTCTTATATAGAATATACGCTTTAGTAAAACACCTCTGCCTGACTTTAAAGAAATTGCGTTACTGTTCACACATCACTATCCCGCGAGGTGTTTTGGCATGAATATGCCAAAATCCCGAGACATACAAGCCAAAATTCCATTGCCGCAGGCAATCTGGAATGAATTTTGGCTAAGTTACTGTGAACGGAGTGAACAGTAACGAAATTGCCGCAGAGGCTGTATGAAATTCAGGCAGGCAGGAAATGATATGGAGGATTAAAATGAAATTAATATCCTTACTGGAAAAGCTGGAATATACATGTCTTCAGGGCAGTACAGACCAGGAAGTAAAAAATGTGATTTATGATTCCCGGAAAGTAGAAGAGGGCTCTCTTTTTATCTGTATCCGCGGTGCAGTGGTGGATGGCCATAAATTTGTGCCGGATGTAGTTGCAAAAGGAGCAAAGGTTCTGATCGTGGAAGAAGCTGTGGAAGCACCGGAAGATGTGACAGTCATTCTTGTGAAAGATACACGATATGCAATGGCGTTTATATCTGCCGCATATTTCGGATATCCCGCAGAGAAACTGAAAACAATCGGTATCACAGGAACAAAAGGAAAAACAACCACTACGTATATGGTAAAATCTATTCTGGAAAATGCCGGATATAAAGTGGGACTGATCGGAACCATTGAAGCGATCATCGGTGACAAAGTGATTCCTGCAAAGAACACAACACCGGAGTCTTATGTGATTCAGGAATATTTCCATGAGATGGCAGAAGCCGGCTGTGACTGTGTGGTTATGGAAGTTTCCTCCCAAGGACTGATGCTTCACAGAACTCAGGGATTTGTTTTCGATTTTGGTATTTTTACAAATATTGAGCCGGATCATATCGGACCAAATGAACATAAGGATTTTGATGATTATCTCAGATGCAAGTCCTTACTTCTGAAACAGTGCAAGGTAGGAATTGTAAACAGAGATGATGAACATTTCGAGAAGATTATTGAAGGTCATACATGCAGCCTGGAAACTTATGGATTTTCACCGGAAGCAGACCTTCGTGCGGAAGATGCGAAGCTGGTCGGAGGTAAAGGATATCTGGGTATTTCCTACCATCTGAAAGGACTTCTGGATTTTCATGTGGAGATAGATATTCCCGGTAAATTCAGCATCTATAATTCATTGACAGCAATCGCAATCTGCCGTCATTTTAAGGTTTCGGAAGAGAACATTCTCAAAGCCTTAAAAGTAGCTAAGGTAAAAGGCCGTATCGAAATGGTAAAAGTATCCGATGATTTTACTCTGATGATCGATTACGCGCATAATGCCATGGCTCTGGAGAGTCTTCTGACCACTTTGAAAGAATATCATCCCCACAGACTGGTATGTCTGTTTGGATGCGGAGGCAACAGATCGAAGCTTCGCCGCTATGAGATGGGAGAGGTTTCTGGAAAGCTTGCAGACCTTACCATCATTACCTCTGATAATCCACGTGATGAAGAACCACAGGCGATCATCGATGATATCAAGATCGGTATGGCAAAAACCGATGGAAAATATGTAGAGATTCCGGACAGAAAAGAAGCCATCGCCTATGCGATCCATCATGGAGAGCCGGGGGATATTATAGTTCTGGCAGGTAAGGGACATGAGGATTATCAGGAAATTAAAGGAAAGAAATATCCTATGGATGAACGTGTCCTGATCGCAGATATTCTTGCTGGTAAATAGGTAGCGGGTCAAACAGGAATAAGTTCATGATATATGCTGATATAATAATTGATATTTCCAGTGATAAACTGGACCGGAGTTTTCAATATCGTGTACCGGAAAGGCTGGAGAAGAAAATAAAGGCAGGGATGGTGGCAGCCATCCCTTTTGGAAATGCCGGCCGGGTGCGTAAAGGATATGTGATCGGATTGTCAGATAAACCGAAAATTGCTCCCGAAAAAATTAAAGAAATCAGTGAAATCTGCAGTGGAGAAGAGACTACGGAATCCAGACTGATCGCTCTGGCAGCCTGGATGAGAGAAAATTATGGTTCCACCATGATCCAGGCTCTCAGGACAGTACTTCCTATCCAGGAGAAAATCAAGGCAAAAGAGAAAAAATATATATGCCTGGATATTTCCGAAGAGGCGGGAACGCAGTTGCTGAAAGAACTTGAACAAACAAGGTTTAAAGCCAGAACAAGACTTCTGAGGGAACTTCTGAAGAAAAAAAGACTGGATTATACACATGCGGCGAAAGAACTGGGGACAACTTCTGCTGTTGTAAAGAAATTTCAGGAGCAGGGGATTATCCGCATAGAATATGATGAGATAATGAGAACTTCACTGAATACAGGTGATATTTCCGGAGAAAGGCGAATGCCGCTTACAGATGAACAGGAAGCGGCAGTAAAGCAGATACAGAGAGAGTGGAAAAACCCATCGCCGAAGCCTGTACTGATCGAGGGAGTGACAGGGAGCGGGAAAACCCAGGTGTATATAAAGCTGATCGAGCAGACGCTTTCTCAGGGAAAAGAAGCAATCGTGTTGATCCCGGAGATTGCTCTGACATATCAGACGGTACGCAGATTTTATGCCAGATTTGGGGATAAAGTATCAGTTATCAATTCCAGACAGTCTCAGGGAGAACGCTATGATCAGTTTAAACGTGCGAAAAAGGGAGAAGTCCAAGTGATGATCGGTCCCAGATCTGCGCTGTTTACGCCATTTGCCAGTCTGGGACTGATCATTATTGATGAAGAACATGAACCAAGCTATAAAAGTGAAAGCACACCCCGTTATCATGCAAGGGAAACTGCAATCCGGAGAGCTGTTTTAGAACATGCAAATGTGGTAATGGGTTCAGCTACTCCATCAGTGGAAGCCTACAGTAAGGCAATGAATGGGGAATATAGTCTGGTCAGGCTGACAACAAGATATGGAAGCAGACCTCTGCCCCGGGTTTCTATCGTAGACCTGCGTGAGGAATTAAAAGCAGGAAACAGGTCTGTACTGAGCAGAGAACTCCGGCAAAAGATGAAAGGCCGGTTTGAGAAAAAAGAACAGGTAATGCTTTTTCTGAACAGAAGAGGATACGCAGGTTTTGTATCCTGCCGGTCCTGTGGACATGTGATGAAGTGTCCGCATTGTGATGTTTCTCTTTCGGAGCATAATAATGAAAGGCTTTTATGTCATTACTGTGGATATGAGACAGGAAAACCCCGGATATGCCCGGTGTGCGGATCGCCTTATATTGGCGGATTTAAGGCAGGAACACAGCAGATCGAGAAGGTAGTGCGGGAAGATTTTCCAGAAGTCAGGACTCTCAGAATGGATTTTGATACAACAAGAACCAAGGGCAGCTATGAAAAGATCCTTGCAGCTTTTGCAGCTCATGAGGCAGATATACTGATCGGAACACAGATGATCGTTAAGGGGCATGATTTTCCGGATGTCACACTCATGGGAATAGTAGCAGCGGATCTTTCGCTGAATGCAGAGGATTATCGATGTGCGGAACGTACCTTTCAGCTTCTCTGTCAGGCAGTCGGCCGGGGAGGACGGGGGGAAAAACCGGGAGAGGCAGTGATCCAGACCTATCATCCGGATCATTACAGTATTCAGGCGGCGGCAGTGCAGGATTATCAGGCATTCTATGAGGAAGAGATGAGTTACCGTATGCTTCTGGATTATCCGCCTGCGGCACATATGCTGGCAGTTCTGGGTTCAGGTCCGGAAGATGAGAAACTGGTTCAGGCAATGTATTATCTGAAACTTTATATAGAAAGGATATACAGAGAAAATGACCTGCATATCATTGGCCCGGCATATGCGTCAGTTGGAAAAGTTAAGGATATTTACAGACAGGTTATCTATTTAAAACATAAAGATCATAAAACGCTGGTACATATCAAAGACCAGCTGGAGAAATACATAGAGATAAATTCCGGTTTCCGGAAAATATACATACAATTTGATTTCAGTTAATTATGGCAGAGTTTTTCAAAATCTCATTACTGAAGTAATCTGCTGCAGAAAGGAAATCCGACAGGCAGTAATTTCTGAAATCGTGATATAACAATAATCAAGATATCAGGTTAGGGGCAAAATATCTTTTGATCCTAACATCATAATCAAAGAAGAGGAGAATAAAGAAATGGCACTTAGAAAAATCAGATTACAGGGCGACGAAGTACTTGCAAAGGTCAGCAGACCGGTAGAAAAAATGACACCACGTATTCATGATCTGATCGGGGATATGCTTGAAACCATGTATGATGCAATGGGAGTTGGCCTCGCGGCACCACAGGTAGGTATGCTGAAGCGTATCGTTGTGATTGATATAGGAGAAGGTCCTATCGTGCTGATCAATCCTGAAATCCTTGAAACATCAGGCGAACAGACTGGTGATGAAGGATGTTTAAGTGTACCTGGAATGGCTGGTCAGGTAACACGTCCGAACTATGTAAAGGTAAAAGCTCTGGATGAAGATATGAATGAAGTAGAATATGAAGGGGAAGGTCTTCTTGCGCGTGCTTTCTGCCATGAGATCGATCATCTGGACGGACATATGTATACAGAACTGGTAGAAGGAGAACTTCATCAGGTTTCCTATGATGAAGATGAGGAGTGATAATCAAATGAAGATAGTATTTATGGGAACACCGGATTTCGCAGTGCCGTCATTACATGCACTGACAGAAGCCGGATATGCGGTGGCAGCAGTAGTGACCCAGCCTGACAAACCAAAAGGGAGAGGTAAGACATTATTGCCAACACCTGTAAAAGAAGAAGCCGTTATGCACGATATTCCGGTATATCAGCCGGAGAAAGTGAGAAATAACCCTGAATTTCTGGAGATTCTGAAAGAAATCAATCCTGATATCATAGTTGTTGCTGCATATGGACAGATTATTCCAAAAGAAATCCTGGAACTTCCGAAATTTGGATGTATCAATATTCATGCGTCTCTTCTTCCGAAATACAGAGGAGCAGCGCCTATCCAGCAGGCTGTGATCGACGGGGAAAAAGTATCAGGTGTAACGATCCAGCAGATGGGAGAAGGTCTTGATACCGGTGATATGATCTCTAAGATAGTGATTCCGATCTCTCCGACAGAAACAGGTGGAAGCCTGTTTGGAAAACTTGCGCAGGCCGGTGCGGATCTGCTGATCAAGACGCTTCCGTCTATTGAGCAGGGAACCGCGGAGTTTGAAAAACAGCCGGAGAAGAGTCCTACACCTTATGCGGCTATGATCACCAAACAGATGGGACTGATGGATTTCAGAAAATCTGCAGAAGAACTGGAACGCCTTGTACGCGGCCTGAATCCATGGCCAAGTGCTTATACATTTCTTAATGGAAAAACTCTGAAAGTGTGGAAATGTAAAGTCAGCACTGAGAAAACAGATGCTGTTCCGGGAACGATCTTCCTGGCAGATAAAGAGGGGATCCATACAGCATGTGGAGAAGGAGTGCTGATTCTTACAGAGGTACAGCTGGAAGGTAAGAAGCGTATGGAAACAGAAGCCTTTCTCCGGGGATATCACATTGAAAATGGAATTGTTTTTACAGATCATAAGGAGTGATTAGATGTACGGATATTATTATTTTGATCCTACGTATTTACTGCTCATTATCGGAATGGTGCTGTCTTTACTGGCATCTGCAAAGGTAAAGAGTACGTTTTCTGTTTACAGCAGAGTGCGCAGTGCATCGGGGCTTACAGGTGCCGATGCTGCCAGACGGATTCTTCGTATGTCGGGAATTACGGATGTTACGGTAGTACCCATATCCGGCAGCCTGACAGACCACTATGATCCGGGAAGTAAGAAACTGGCACTTTCCCAGGATGTATATGATAAAACATCTGTGGCTGCGATCGGGGTGGCTGCGCATGAATGTGGACATGCTATTCAGCATGCGACTAACTATGTGCCATTGAATCTTCGCTCTGCGATTGTGCCTGTTGCAAACATCGGTTCCACACTTTCCTGGCCATTGTTTCTGGCAGGACTGATTTTCTCAATCCGTCCACTGCTGACTGTTGGAATCATTTTGTTTACATTTGCGGTTCTTTTTCAGCTTGTAACTCTTCCGGTAGAATTCAATGCTTCTTCAAGAGCGTTGAAAATGCTTGGAAGTTCAGGAATGCTTGGAAACGATGAGGTAAAAGGTGCAAGGAAGGTTCTTACAGCGGCAGCACTCACCTATGTTGCAGCACTTGCTTCATCAATCCTGCAGCTTTTAAGACTGATCATACTTGCCGGAGGAAGAGACCGTGACTAATGGAATAAATACAAGAGAACTGATATTACAGATATTACTGGAAATTGAGGAAGAGGGAAAACACAGCCATATTGCAATCCGCAATGCTCTTTCCAAATATCAGTTCCTTCCAAGACAGGAGAGAGCTTTTATTACCAGAGTCTGTGAAGGAACACTGGAATATCGTATTTTAATAGATTATATTATTGATTCATATTCAAAAGTATCTGTAGATAAAATGAAGCCTGTGATCAGGGAAATCCTGAGAAGTGCAGTTTATCAAATCAGGTTTATGGACAGTGTGCCGGACAGCGCAGTGTGTAATGAAGCGGTGAAGCTGGCACAGAGAAAAGGCTTTTACAGCCTGAAACCTTTTGTAAACGGTGTTCTTCGTACGATTGCCAGAGAGTGGAAAAATCTGAAACTTCCTTCAAGGGAAGAAAATCCGGTCAGATATCTGTCTGTCAGATATTCTATGCCGGAAACACTGGTAAACCGTTGGCTTGAGGATTACGGGGAAGAAAAAACAGAAAAGATCCTTACAGAGTTTCTCACTGAGAAACCGATCACAGTACGATGCAGAACTCATAAATATCCACAGAAAGAGATTTATGAGAGCCTGGTCGATCAGGGAGTGGAAGTGAAACCTGCACCTTATCTTCCCTATGCATATGAAATTTCAAATTATAACCATATTCTTGCACTGGATGCATTTATACAGGGGAAAATCCAGGTGCAGGATGTAAGCTCCATGCTGGTGGCAGAAATTGCAGATCCGCAAAAAGGGGATTATGTGATAGATATGTGCGCAGCACCTGGTGGAAAGAGTCTCCATGTTGCAGATAAAATGGGAGATTACGGAACAGTAGATGCACGCGATATCAGCCAGTACAAAGTGGATATGATCGAAGAGAATATTCACAGAACAGACTGCATTAATGTGCAGGCTCATGTGATGGATGCTACGGTATTTGATGTAGATTCAGAACTCAAGGCAGATGTCGTTCTGGCAGATGTCCCATGTTCCGGATATGGAGTAATTGGAAAGAAGCCGGAGATCAAATACAGGGTGACAGCACAGAAGCAGGAAGAGATTGTAATCCTTCAGAGAACAATCCTTGACAATGCGGCAGAATATGTGAAACCGGGCGGAGTGCTGGTATTTAGTACCTGTACTATCGCAAAGGAAGAGAATGAAGAGAACATGTTGTGGTTTATGAATAATCATCCGTTCAAACTGGAGAGTATTGATCCGTATCTTCCGGAAGAACTGCATTCTGAGACAACAGCTCTGGGTTATCTTCAGCTTCTGCCGGGAGTACACAAAACAGATGGCTTCTTTATTGCAAAATTCAGGAGAAAATAAGTAATGACAGACATTAAGTCAATGACGATCGACGAATTAAAGAAACTGATGACCACTCTGGGAGATAAGCCTTTTCGTGCGAAGCAGATTTACAGCTGGCTGCATGAACACCTTGTTACTTCTTATGATGAGATGACCAATCTTTCCAAAAGCCTGAGGGAAAAACTGAAAGAATATCCTGTCACAGCACTGAAGATGGTAGATGTACAGACATCCCGGATTGACGGTACACAGAAGTATCTGTTCCGTCTCAGTGATGGAAATGTGATAGAGAGTGTTCTCATGCGGTATAAACATGGAAATTCTGTCTGTATTTCTTCTCAGGTGGGATGCCGCATGGGATGCAGATTCTGTGCATCTACCATAGGAGGACTGACCAGATGTCTTCTCCCGTCAGAAATGCTGGATCAGATATACAGGATACAGGCTCTGACAGGAGAAAGAGTTTCCAATGTTGTGGTCATGGGAACGGGGGAACCTCTTGATAATTATGAAAATCTTCTCAGGTTTATACATATCCTGACAGAAGAAGGAGGACTTCATATCAGTCAGAGAAACCTGACTGTATCTACCTGTGGGTTGGTTCCGAAGATTTATGACCTTGCAAAAGAAAAGCTTCAGATGACACTTGCACTTTCCCTTCACGCACCTAATGATGTGAAGCGACGGGAACTGATGCCGATCGCAAACAAATACAGCATGGATGAGGTTCTGGAAGCCTGCCGTTATTATTTTAAAGAAACCGGGCGCAGGATCACATTTGAATACAGTCTGGTAGCCGGAGTTAATGACAGCGATGAGGATGCAAGGGAACTTTCCGGCAGAATCAGAGATATGAACTGCCATGTAAATCTGATCCCGGTAAACCCTATTAAGGAACGTTCCTTTGTGCGTTCAACAAGACAGGCTGTGGAGAATTTCAAAATAAAACTTGAAAAATGTGGAATAAATGTTACTATTAGAAGAGAAATGGGCAGTGATATTGATGGTGCCTGTGGACAGTTAAGAAAAAGTTATATGGAAAAAACAGAAAGCGAGAAGTGACATGAGGATATATTCAGCTACTGATGTCGGGCAAAAGCGGAAGATGAACCAGGATTATGTGTTCGCAACTGCTGACCCGGTTGGAAATCTTCCGAATCTGTTTGTTGTTGCAGATGGTATGGGTGGTCATAATGCAGGTGATTATGCATCCTCTCATGCGGTTACATCTATGGTGGAGGAAATCCGGCAGGATGCGGATTTTAATCCGGTAAAGGTAATCCGTCATGCCATTGAATGTGTAAATACCGAGATTCTTGCCCAGGCACAGCAGGATGAGAAACTCAGAGGAATGGGAACAACGATAGTGGCAGCTACTATCGTAGGACATTACGCTTATGTGGCAAATGTAGGTGACAGCAGACTTTATGTGATCGGAGAGAAGATTCAGCAGATAACAAGGGATCACTCACTGGTGCAGGAGATGGTAAGAATGGGAGAACTTGACCCTGAACAGGCAAGGAAGCATCCGAAGAAAAATATCATTACAAGAGCACTTGGAGCAGAGAAAACAGTGGATATTGATTTCTTTGATCTGAAACTGGAACCCGGAGATGTAGTTTTGATGTGTTCGGACGGGCTCAGCAACATGGTTGAGGACAGCCAGCTGAGGGAAATCATTTCTGACACATCTACAGATCTGGATGAAAAAGGCAGGATACTTATAAGAGAAGCAAATCGCAATGGCGGCAAGGATAATATTGCAATTGTATTGGTAGAACCATTCGCAGACGAGGTGAAAGCATGTTAAAAACGGGAATGATCATAGCAGAACGCTATGAGATATTAGGAAAAATTGGTACCGGCGGAATGGCGGACGTATACAAGGCAAAAGACCATAAGCTGAATCGGTTTGTTGCTGTAAAAGTTCTTAAGCCGGAATTCAGAGAGGATACGACGTTTATCCGCAAGTTTAAAAGTGAGGCTCAGGCTGCAGCAGTCCTGACACATCCGAATATAGTGAATGTATTTGATGTTGGTGACGATAACGGAGTTTATTACATTGTTATGGAGCTTATTGAGGGAATTACTCTCAAGGAGTACATTTCCAAAAAGGGAAAGCTTTCTGTAAAAGAAGCAACCAGTATTGCAATCCAGGTCTCCATGGGACTGGAAGCTGCACACAGCCATGGGATTGTACATCGTGATGTAAAACCGCAGAATATTATCATTTCCATGGATGGAAAGGTAAAAGTAACAGATTTTGGTATTGCAAGAGCCGCTTCTTCCAATACCATAAGCTCAAATGTAATGGGATCTGTTCATTACAGTTCACCGGAACAGGTCAGAGGCGGATACAGTGATGAGAAGAGTGATATTTATTCACTGGGTATCACAATGTATGAAATGGTTACAGGGAAGGTTCCTTTTGACGGAGATACCACAGTAGCTATTGCTATCAAACATCTTCAGGAAGAGATTGTTCCTCCAAGTATTTATACACCGGAGCTTCCCCACAGTCTGGAGCAGATCATTCTGAAATGTACACAGAAAAGCGTGGATCGCCGTTATCAGAATATGGAGGATGTGATCGCAGATCTGAAGCATTCTCTGATCGATCCACAGGGAGATTTCGTAACGCTGACGTCTGTGGATAACGAAGCAAAAACAGTTGTGATCTCAGATAAGGAGCTTGGCGAGATCAAACATATGCCGAAGCAGATCGCAAAGTCAGAACCTGAGGCTCTGGAAGAAGAAATCAATGAAACAGATTATGATGATGAGCCGGAAGTGAAAAAGCACAGGAAGAAATCAGATAAGCCTGAGAAAAAGAAAAAAGGAGGCGGACATGGGCTGACTATTGTAATGCTTCTGATGGGTGTTGTGATTCTGATAGCAATCATTCTGGTCGCAGGAAAGGCGTCCGGACTTATTGGAAGTAACAATGATACAGACAAAAAAACTGAGGCCTCAGATACATCGGAATCAGATGATGACGGAATGATAACTGTGCCGAATCTGGTAGGAAAAACAGAGGATGAAGCAAAGAATATCACAAAAGATATGAAACTGGGTATTCAGCCTATGGGCGAGGAGGCTTCAAATCAGGCAAAAGGAACCATTTCTTCACAGGATATTCCAAAGGGAAGTAAAGTAGAGCAGTATACGACCATTAAGTATTATATCAGCAAGGGTGCGCAGAAGATCACAATTCCGGATGTGGATGGACAGACCGGAGTAGACGCACAGCAGACTCTGGAAGATATGGGATTAACTGTTGAGATACAGAAAGAATACAGTGAATTAAATGATGATGGTACTCCGGTTACAGATCCGGGATATGCAGTCTCCACAACTCCGGCAGCCGGAAACTCTGTTTCAGCAGGGGACAGCGTAACACTGATTGTCAGTCGAGGCGTGGACTATGGAGACAGTGTGGAGGTTCCAAGTGTTGTCGGAATGACAAAGAATGATGCAGTTACTACTTTTGGCAAGTTCCTCAATGTGGAAGTAAAAGAGGAAAAGAGTACAGAGGTGGCAGAAGGAGAAGTAATTTCACAGGAACCGGAAGCCGGAAACTGGGAAGATCCGGATAATGTAAATGTTGTGATCACAGTAAGTACCGGAGATCAGGAACCTTCGGCTCAGAGTGACAGCGCAGATACTGCTGCATCATCTGATGCTCCGGCACAGACAGCAGATAACAGTGCGGCGGCAGCAGCCGGGGAAGTATGGAAATGTACACAGACTCTGAATACTCCGTCAGGATATTCCGGAGGTCCGGTACGTCTGGAACTGATCCAGAATGTAAACGGAACACCGACTGCTTCAGTTGTTCTGGAAGATCAGGTAATCCAGTTCCCGTATGATCTGAATATCACAGGTGCACCTGGTATCAGCGAGGGTACTTTGTATCTGTCTGAACAGATTAACGGCACTTATAAGGAACTCGGAAATTATTCTATTACATTTGCTAAGGCTGAATGATCCATGCAGGGAAAGATAATCAAAGGAATTGCAGGATTTTATTACATCTATGCAGAAAATGATGAGATTTATGAATGCAAGGCAAAGGGAATATTCAGAAAAGATAAACAGAAACCTCTTGTAGGGGATAATGTGGAGATAGAGGTTTTGGATGAACAGGAGAAGGAAGGCAGTGTGACTGCCATCCTTCCCAGAAAAAATTCATTGATCCGTCCGGCCGTTGCCAATGTGGATCAGGCTTTTGTGATTTTTGCGATGGAGAGTCCGAAACCTAATTTTATGCTGCTTGACCGTTTTCTGATCATGATGGAGAAAGAGAATGTTCCGGCTGTTATATGTTTTAACAAGAAAGATCTTGCAAAACAGGAAGAACTGGAGTTTTTATATGAAACTTATAAGAGCTGTGGATATGATGTGATTTTTTCCAGTACTTTTAATGGAGAGGGACTGGATGAGATACATGAGATCCTGAAAGGAAAAACAACTGTAGTTGCAGGACCTTCCGGTGTAGGAAAATCTTCAATCACCAATGCACTGCAGGAAAATGTACAGATGGAAACCGGGGAGATAAGTAAGAAGTTGAAACGTGGAAAGCATACCACGCGTCATTCTCAGGTGATACCGGTGGGACATGATACTTATCTGATGGATACACCGGGATTTTCTTCTTTATATCTGACAGATATAGAAGAACAGGAACTTAAGGCATATTTTCCAGAATTTCGCAGATATGAAGAACAGTGCAGGTTTCAGGGATGCAGACATATCCATGAACCGGACTGTGGCGTGAAAGCAGCATTGGCAGAGCATAAGATCAGCCAGCTTCGCTATGAAGATTATCTGGGACTTTATAATGAATTAAAAGAGAAAAGGAGATTCTAATTATGTATCAGTTGTGCCCTTCTATTTTATCGGCAGATTTTAACCGTTTGGGCGAACAGATCAAAACCCTGGAAAAAGAGGGGATTGAATGGCTTCATATTGATGTTATGGATGGTGATTTTGTACCGAGTATTTCTTTTGGAATGCCGGTGATAAAGTCTATCCGAAAGGAATCAAAGTTGTTTTTTGATGTACATCTCATGGTTACAGAGCCTGAGAGATATATCAGAGATTTTGTGGAATGTGGGGCAGATTCCATTACAGTACATGCGGAGGCATGTGAAGATCTTGAGAGAACTATTGAACAGATCAGGGAAGCAGGTGTGAAGGTGGGAGTTTCCATCAAACCGGCTACACCTGTAAATGATATAAGCCATATGCTCAGCGATGTGGATATGGTTCTGATCATGACTGTACAGCCGGGATTTGGCGGTCAGAAGTATATGGAAGAATGTACGGAGAAGATCAGGGAAGTACGTGAACTGATCGAGGCCGAGGATCTGGATGTAGATGTTCAGGTTGATGGTGGCATCAATGATGAGACAATGGAGACAGTGCTCACAGCAGGTGCAAATCTGTTGGTAGCAGGTTCTTATGTTTTCAACGATGATCTGGCAAAAAATGTAAAACATGCCAGAGAACGAATGGATGAGATCATAAGAAGGATTGACTGAGGAAGAGCATGATAGATACGATAATTGTAAGCGGGGGCAATATCCACAGTGATTTTGCCCTCGATTTTTTAAAAAAGAATGAAGCCTGTCTGATCGCAGCTGATAAAGGGCTGGAATTCTTTCTGGAGCATCAGCTTTTGCCGGATGCAGTTATTGGAGATTTTGACAGTCTGTCTGAAGATGGAAAAAAATTCCTGGAAATTCAGGAAGAAAAAAGTATGGACAGTGAAATTCCCTATGGGGGAATGAATGAGTGGAAAGTGCAAAAAGGCTTTAGAAATGAGATAAAAGAAATAAAAGTTATCCGCCTGAGACCGGAAAAAGATGATTCAGATACACAGTCTGCCATGAATTATGCGATCAGGACCGGTGCAAAAGAGATAGTGATCTTTGGTGTGACAGGAAACAGAGTAGACCATCTGATGGCGAATTTCGGACTCCTTATCTTGGCACAAAACCAGGGGGCAGAAGTAACACTTGTGGATCGGTATAATTATATGAAACTTATTTCAGATGGAACAGTTCTGAAAAAGTCAGAACAGTTTGGAAAATATGTGTCATTTTTTCCATTTGGAGGAAATGTGACAGATCTGACTCTGGAAGGATTTAAATATCCCCTGAGTAACTATTGTCTGACAGCAGCAGACAGTGGACTTACTGTAAGCAATGAGATCATCAGCGAACATGCCAGAGTTACATTTAGCTCAGGGGTGTTGCTTATGATAATGTCAAAAGACTAAAACGCAAGACACGTTTTTTTGATGAGTTTCCCAGGGAGGCACTGGAGCTTGCAGATGAGCTGAATTTACCGCTTTTTTTACTTTATAGGAAAGACCGTCTGCGGTGCTCTGCTGAATTAAAAAATGCCCGCACGGAGGCGGGCATGATAACAAGAAAATTCCTGGATTAGAAAATATAAAAATTTTCCTCGCCAAATTGTTATCAGATTCGTCATCATTTAGAAGATAATCCATATCTGGAAGTCCTTTCTCGTTTCTCCTGCTATATAATATTCTGTAAATCATTTTGCATGGATGTTCGCTGGTAATAAGTATTTATGATATCCTGTAAAGTAATTGTATTCATCTTTTCTTCAGCGTTTTTTTGAATTTCATTATAAAATCCCTGCAAAGATAACTGAATATTAATACCAACACCACAATCAGGATTGGTATGAGTATCTAAATGAAGCAGCGGTTTCTCACCTTCAACTGCCTTATAAATATCCAGCAATGTAATCTGGTCTGCCGGTTTTGAAAGAGAAGGACGGGCATGTCCGGCTACACTGGTCATAAGTCCGGCCTTTTTTAGTTTTAACATAAGCTGGCGTACAAAGCCAGGATTTGTATGGACACTTTCTGCAATTGAGGCGCTGGAGAGAGATTTTTCCTGGTTGATAGCAATCAGAACCATCACATGAACAGTATCACTTAATTTCGTTGAATATTTCATGATAAGAAACTCCTTGTAGTATGATATAATGATTTTGCTTTCACATTTTTGAGACAAAAATATTTCTGATTTGTCTAAAACATTTCAAGTTCTCAACAGTCCTTTCCAATATGTTGAGAAACGGTGCATATTTATTATTTTGATGATTGTAAATAATATAATTACAACTATAATGAAATTTAAAGGAAAAGTCAACACAGGAATGAAACTTACGGAGGATTGTATAATATGCTGATCGTAGACAAATTTATGAAGCCACCAAAATCCTTGAATAAACATTGATTATTACATGATGCGATAAATTATTTACAAAGGAGAACTTATGGAATACAAAAATCAAACAGAAAATCGTGCATTTCAGGAAATGTTTCAGGCAGCAGTAAAACGGCTGCAAAATCGTTACGGAGAGGATATTGCTGCAAAAAGCGGGGCTGTTTTTCATAGCAGCCGAAATGTGCTTGAAGTACTGAGTTTTTATGAAACGATTGAAATTCAACTCCCTGAGTTTCGTATTAACTCAGACATGGACGAATGGCATTATCTGACATTGCTGCATTATCTGGATATGGCCGATGGAACAGAAGGTTCACAGAAGCTCATTACTTTTGGTAACCTGAAAGATGGATTGATTCGAGGAACCAAGTTTGACCGGACTGCAGAGCAGAAACTGGAAAAGCTTTTGCAGGATAAAGATCCTGAGAAAATTCAGAAAGCATGTAAAAACCTGGGTGCAGAATTCACAGAGACAAAGGCGGATCTGTGTGCTGTTTTTCCAGTTCTGCCAAGATATCCGGTAACTTTAAAGATATGGTTTGCAGATGAAGAATTTCCTGCATCTGGCAAAATATTTCTTCAGGATCATGCCGATCATTATCTGAGTGTAGAAGATGCGGTAACAGTTGGAGAAATTCTGCTGCAAAAATTATCGGAAGCATTTTCTTCCCTCTGATCATGGATCAGAAAACTTTCCAGCCCGGCTTTGATAAATTTGTCGATTACTGTCTGAATCTGTTTCCAGTCATTACAGTGATTGCGGAGCATCAGTCTGTTGATGGAAAGGCAGCCATTCATTTGAAAATAAAAAACCGATTCTGCCTGTTCAAAGGTCAGGAGGCTGTGTGACATAAGCCAGGTCACATAGCCTTCTTTTGTATTTTCTGCTATTTTTTCCAGAAGAATAGGGGCAATTGCATCATCCAGAAACAGTGCCCTGTATTTAAAGAATGAGGAGATTTACTGTGGATATATGATAAAAGAACACCAGATCATACAGCTATAATTTGTAATATTACATCCACTTGACGCAAGAAATAAGCAGTGCTATACTGAAATAAAAGTTATTTATAAAATAACAATAAAAACCTGGGACTATATTGTGTGATTGAACAGTTACAAAAAATGCAATTCTTGTGGAGGGTATAGGATGATACAGATTGCAATTGTGGAAGATGAAGAAATTTACGTAAAACAATTAACAGAGTATATCCGGAAATATCAAACGGAAAGGGGAAGATCAATAAAGGTTACGGTATTTGGTGATGGAGAAGATATCACTGAGAATTACAGTGGTGGTTTTGACATTATTCTGATGGATATTCAGATGCGGTTCATGGACGGTATGACAGCAGCAGAAAAAATCCGTCAGATGGATCAGAAAGTAATTATTATGTTTATTACAAATATGATTCAATATGCAGTACGTGGATATGAAGTTGATGCAATGGATTATGTAGTAAAACCAGTTGAGTACTTTTCTTTTTCGCAGAAACTGGATAAAGCAGTTGGACGTATGCGCTCTGAGGTTAAAGAATTTCTTACGATTCCGATTGGGGAAGGAGTTGTAAAGATAAATATAGCAGATATCTATTTTATTGAGGGGCAGAGACATAATGTAATTTATCATACTTCGAGAGGAGATTACTGTTCAAGAATTACGATGAAAGAACTCGAAGAAAAACTTGCGGTACACAATTTTTTTCGATGTGCAAAGGGATATCTGGTAAATATGAATCATGTAGAGGGATTTGTTGGTTCTGATTGTGTGATTCATAATGTACATATACCTGTCAGCAGAACCAGAAAAAAAGAATTCATGAATCTGCTTCTGCAAAACCTCAATATGGAATGATTTCATGCGAAATGGAGGATACTATGTTATATCAGGATATTCCAAGAATTTATACGGCAATAGCAGAGTGGGGATCATGTCTGGTTTATCTTTATATCCTAAAAAAAGAAAACATGAAATCTGTACATTTTTTTACAGGCAGTCTTTTCATGTTGGCAATGCAGAGTATTTTTCTGACTTTGACAGGCAGCGTAACTGAAATTTTGTGGATTCCCTGTATGATGATCGCTGCAGGTATGATGTATGGATTTCTTATGGTCGGAGGAAATATGAAGCCTCTGGGAGCGGCTTATTGCTGTGCCCGTGCATTTGTTCTTGCAGAGTTTGCAGCTTCGCTGCAGTGGCAGATGGTATCTATTGTACAGGCATGGGGGAATCAGAGCCTCGGGGTTGAAATTCTGATTACGATGGTTGTTTTTGGAGGCTGCTTTACTATTGATATTTATTTAGAAAAAGATCTTCTGAAGCAGAATTATCTTGAACAGATGACAGTAAAGGAAGTAGTAGCGGCGGCAATCATGGCTGTTGCAATCTTTGCTTTTAGTAATCTGAGCTTTTTAAATGAAAATGCACCATTTGCGAGCAGAGAACGTGCAGATATTTTTTCTATCAGAACACTGATCGATTTTGGAGGAATTGCAATCCTGCATGCTTATCAGAGCAGGATCAGTGAGTATGTTGCCGAGAAAGAACTTTCAGTAATGAACGTGATGCTGAAAAGCCAGTATGATCAATACCGAAATTATCAGGACAGCCTGGATCTCATACAAATGAAATACCATGATCTGAAACACCAGATAACGGGACTTCGCGCGGAATCAGATGAAGAGAAACGAAAAAAATGGATTGATTCCATGGAAAAGGAAATCGCTGCTTTTGAGAATATAAGCAGAACGGGGAATCAGGTACTTGATACGATTTTGGCAGCTAAGATTTTCCATTGTCGAAAAAATCATATACAGATTACCTGTGTGGCAGATGGAAAATTATTGGATCATATGCATGTAACAGATATATGTTCTATATTTGGAAATGCTTTGGATAATGCGATTGAACATGTAATTTTAATTCCAGATCCGGAAAAAAGACTGATCCATCTGACAGTATCCGCTCAAAAAGGATTTGTGTTCATCAAGATAGAGAATTATTGTGAAGCAGAAATTTCCAAAAATGAAGAGAATCTGATTACAACAACAAAAAAGGATAGTAAAAACCATGGTTTTGGATTGAAGAGTATTCGTAAAGCTGTAGAAAAATATGATGGTTCTGTAGTATTTGGAGTACAGCAGAACTGGTTTGAATTAAAGATTCTTTTACCCAGAGTATTGTAATGCTCTGGGTATTTTGTGCCATATTTGCTGCATCTTGTGCCAAAAACGGCACGAAATAATAACCATGTTATAGTAATGTCAACAGGAAATGATACCTGAAAAAGGCGAGAGAGTCAAAGGAGGAAAAAAGAGAATGATCAGTGTTGAAATGGAAGATGTTCTGGCGGTATTACAATTATGCAAACCGTATATTATCGGTATTATTGCTGCACTTGTAATTGGAATCGTAATTATGATCGCATGCCGCAGGATGTCCAGGGGCAAAAGATTTCTGATAAGAGGAGAAGCTGCGATCGCAATGGTTCTTGCAGTTGTTGTCTGCGTGAATATGATCTGTTTTGGACCAATGTCTACGTTGATTGGACTGGCAACGGGAAATGGAACTTTAAGCGATGAAACAAATGAAGAAGCTGCGGAAGTAGCAGAAGAAATTATGGAAGATGGAATTGTTCTTCTGAAGAATGAAAGCCTGCTTCCTTTAAATGAAACAAAAAAACTGAATATTTTTGGCTGGGAATCTATTAATCCGGCTTATGGAGGAGCTGGTTCCGGTGGAATTAATGATCTGTATGATATTGTCAGTCTGAATCAGGGACTTGAAAATGCCGGATTTTCTATTAACCAGGAACTGGTTGATTTTTATAACAATTATGGTGCAGATAATCCGGAAATGTCTATCCAGAAACAGAGCTGGACATTACCGGAGCCACCTGTAGATACTTACAGTGATGAGCTTATTAAAAGTGCGAAAGAGTATTCTGATGTGGCAGTTGTGGTTCTTTCCAGAAAAGCAGGTGAAGGTCATAATGATATTCCTATGGATGTAAGAAAAGCAGCATATGATAATAATTCAGATGAATATGATGATTTTCCTGAGGGAGAGCATTATTTACAGCTTTCACAAACTGAGAGAGATATGGTAGATATGGTTTGCTCAAACTTTGATAATGTGATTGTGGTTTATAATGGAGCAAATCAGTTTGAACTTGGTTTCGCAGATGAATATCCTCAGATTAAATCTGTTGTATGGTGCCCCGGAACGGGAAATGTGGGATTTAATGCACTTGGTAAAGTATTTTCAGGTGAAGTCAATCCTTCCGGAAAAACACCGGATACATTTATTTATGATATGACGACTGCTCCGTGGTGGAATAATGCAGAAAAAACGGAGTATACAAATCTGGCAGATTTGGCCGTTGAAGGAATGAACGCAGGAACTGCGCAGGTGTATGCTCCGGCATTTACCAATTATGTGGAAGGTATTTATGTAGGATACAAGTACTATGAAACAGCTGCACAGGAAGGTGCGATTGATTACGATAAGACTATACAGTATCCATTTGGATATGGCCTGAGTTACACGGAATTTGAACAGAAAATGGGTGAACTGGAGGAAAAAGACGGACAGATTTCTGTAGATGTAGAAGTAACCAACACCGGAGATGTTGCCGGAAAAGATGTAGTAGAAGTGTATTATGAACCGCCATATACAAATGGGGGAATTGAGAAATCTTCTGCAAATCTGATCGAGTTTGCAAAAACAGATTTGCTTCAGCCGGGAGAATCTCAGACTGTTACAGTTACATTCAGTATAGAAGATATGGCCTCTTATGATGAGAATCATGCAAAAGCATATGTTCTTGAAAAAGGCGATTATGCGATTTCTATCAACAGCGATTCACATACTGTGCTGGATCAGAAAACTTATACTGCAGATAAAGATGTAGTATATAAGGGAGAAAATAAAAGAGCATCAGATGATACTGCAGCAACAAATGTATTTGAAGATGCAAAAGGCGATGTGACATATTTATCACGAGCAGATCATTTTGCAAATTATGAAGAGGCTACAGCAGCACCGGCATCTGCAGAGCTGGGTGAGCCATATGTTTCTGAATATCATCTGAACAGCAACTTTGATAAGACTACATATCTCAATGATGAGGATGTAATGCCGACAACGGGAGCAGATAATGGACTTACATTAGCTGATATGCGTGATGCTGATTATGACGATCCTCGTTGGGAAAAACTTCTGGATCAGCTTACTGTTGATGAAATGGCAAATATGATTGCAATGGCAGGTTATCAGACAGCAGCCATGGATTCTGTGGGAAAAGTGGCTACACTTGATTTCGATGGACCAGCAGCAATTAATAACAACTTTACAGGAGTTGGTTCTATTGGATTTCCAATTGAAGTTGTGGTTGCTTCCACATGGAATAAGGAACTTGCACAGGCCTGGGGTGAATGCATGGGCAAGATCAGTCAGGAAATGGGTGCAGAAGGCTGGTATGCACCAGGTATGAATACTCATAGAACCGCATTTGGAGCAAGAAACTATGAATACTTTTCAGAAGATGGAGTTCTTGCAGGAAATATGGGAGCAAAAGCAGTAGAAGGAGCAAGAAAGTATGGGGTTTATTCTTATATCAAACATTTTGCTCTGTATGAGGGAAATGCAAAGATGGTAAGTGTCTGGTCAAATGAGCAGGCAATTCGGGAAATCTATCTGAAACCATTTGAAATTTCTGTAAAACAGGGTGGCGCAAATGCGGTTATGGTTTCCTGGAGTTTCCTTGGAGATAAATGGACTGGAGAAAGCAGTAACCTTATGAATACAGTTCTCAGAGATGAATGGGGATTCAGGGGAATGGCACTTACAGACTTCTTCCGAAACAATGGTCATGGATTTATGAATGCAGATGCAGCTTTGGCGAATGGAGTAGATGCAATGTTGTCCACATTTAACGGAGAAGAGAACAATGTAGCCAATCCGCAGCATCCAACAGCTGTACTTCAGATGAGGAATGCCTGCAAAAATGTCATGTATACAGTTGTAAGCAGCTGGGCTTATGATGGAGAACACGAAGAAACAGGTATGGAAAACTGGAAAAAAGCAGGAATTGGAATCGACATTGTAATAGCACTTTTCATGGCAGGAATGGAAGTACTGGTAATCAGAGGATATAAGAAAAGAAAGAATGTTGAATAAGGATGAAAGTGGGATGGAAAACAGTTATGAAACAGCAAAAATTGGTTGAAAAGATGACAATAGAAGAAAAGGCAGCGATACTCAGTGGAAAAACTGTCTGGCAGACCAGAGAAATTGACAGGCTTTCCATCCCGTCCATCTTTCTTTCAGATGGACCGCATGGAATCAGAAAACAGGCAGGAGCAGGAGACCATCTGGGATTGAATGCATCCTTGAATGCAACTTGTTTTCCCACAGCAGCGACGATAGCAAACAGCTGGAATCAGGATCTGGGGGAAGAGATTGGACAGGCTCTTGGAGAGGAAGCAGCAAGTATGGATGTAAATATCCTGCTTGGTCCGGGATTAAATATTAAAAGAAGCCCATTATGTGGAAGAAATTTTGAATATTTTTCAGAAGATCCATATCTTTCCGGGAAGATGGCAGCGTCATATATTCGTGGAATACAGAGTAAAGGCGTTTATGCCTGCCCGAAGCATCTGGCGGTTAACAGTCAGGAACTTCGGAGAATGGCAATGGACGCAGTTGTTGACGAACGGACATTAAGAGAAATTTATCTGACCGGTTTTGAGATAGCTGTTAAAGAAGGACACGCAAAAGCAATCATGAGCAGTTACAACCAGATTAATGGGATTTATGCTAATGAGGACAAACATCTTTTGACAGATATCCTGCGCAAAGAATGGGGATTTGATGGAATTGTAGTAACAGACTGGGGCGGAAGCAATGACCATGTGAAAGGTGTTGCTGCCGGCTCAAATCTGGAGATGCCGTCCTGTGGGTACGATTCTGCAAGAGAAGTGATTGCTGCTGTCCGAAATGGAACGCTGAAGGAAGCGGATTTGGATGAAAGAGTTGGAGAACTGGTGGATGCAGTGATGGAACTGACATCAGGGAAGAAGCTTTCAGATAAAAACTTTGACAGAAATGCACATCATCAACTGGCAAGGAAAGCAGCAGCAGAAAGCATGATTCTTCTGAAAAATGAAAAACAGATTCTTCCGCTGGATACAAAAAAATCCATCGCTGTTATTGGAGATTTTGTTTTTTCACCCAGATATCAGGGGGCAGGGTCTTCTATGGTCAATCCAACAAAAGTAGAAGATATGTCATCGATTTTGCAACAATATGATCTGAATATTCTGGGGATGACAAGAGGCTATCAGAGAAATGGAGATGTAGATGAGAATGATAGAAAGTTTGCATTAAATTTGGCCATGAACGCAGATATTGTGATTTTCTGCTTTGGTCTTGATGAGATCAGTGAATCAGAAGGACTGGATAGAACCCATATGCGTATTCCGCAGAATCAGATAGATCTTCTGCAGGATATCAGTAAAGTGAATGAAAATATTATTGGAATACTGAGTGCAGGATCTGCGATAGAAATGCCATGGCACACCTGCTGCAAAGCGATTTTGCATGGCTATCTGAATGGACAGGCAGGCGCTTCTGCAACATTGGATATTCTGACCGGAAAAGTGAATCCATCAGGAAGACTGGTAGAAACATATCCCATATCTTATGAACAGACACCGGCATTCCGATATTATCCAAGTAATGAGAAAACATCGGAATACCGAGAGAGTGTTTATGTGGGATATCGCTATTATGATACTTCAAAAGTCCGGGTGCAATATCCATTTGGCTTTGGACTTTCCTATACGGAATTTACATATTCTGATCTTATCATAGAAGAGGATGGAATCAAAGTTTCGGTTACCAATACAGGTGACAGAGATGGAGCAGAGGTTGTTCAGATGTATGTAGGACTTCCTAATGCAATCGTGTTCCGACCGGAAAAAGAACTGAAAGGTTTTGTAAAAGTTTATCTAAAGGCAGGAGAAAGCAGACAGCTCAGGATTCCGTTTGATGATAAGACATTCCGTTATTGGAATATAAAAACGGGACAGTGGGAAATAGAAACAGGAACTTATCAGATTATGGTAGGAGCCAGTGTTGCAGATATTCGTTTAACAGGTATGACTGAGAGAATAGGAAATAGTAAAGGGTATCCGTATAATCCGGCAAAAATGCCTTACTATTATACAGGAATCGTGCAGAAAATATCAGATGAGGAATTTCGTGAACTTCTTGGCCATGAGATACCGAACGGGAGATGGAGTGGAAATCTGGAAATCAATGATGCAATCTGTCAGATGTATTATGCAAAAAGTCGACTTGCAAGGCTGATATATAGATATCTCACAAAAATGAAAAAGAAGAGTGAGGCACAGGGAAAGCCAGATCTGAATATTCTTTTTATTTACAATATGCCGTTTCGGGGGATTGCCAAGATGACCGGCGGGGCCGTCAGTATGGAAATGGTATATGGAATTGTCGATGCTGTGAATGGCCATTTTATGCTTGGAGTAAAAAAAGTAGTTGGCGGATATTTCAGAAACAGAAGAAATAATAAGAAATATGAAAAATTATTAAAAGGAGCCGGAGGGAAGTGCAGATGAATCATATAAAAAATATATGGAAATGTTTTGAAGAGAAACATGCTACTTTTGCAAAATGGCTTTATCAGATATTCTATTTTGTTATATTCAGTATGGGCGTGACAGTATTCCAGTATCTTGTATTTACATTTTTACCAGGGATTTTGGGAATTGGTCTGGCTGGTACAGAATTTATGTGGCCAAAGGTTTCAATGAATCTGTTTGGAGTAAAATTTACATGGAGCTTGCTGGGGTATAATGTATTGCGTGATGCAACGGGGAATATACTGATCGGTGGTGGACTTGGCTATTTTATCAGTTATGAATTGGGGTCATTTCTTGCACAGTGTATCAATTTTCCGCTTCAGAGAAATGTTACTTTTAAAAGCCATGGAAATCCTGTATATCAGGCAATCTGGTATTTTATAGCATGGGTGGTAATTTCACTGATCTGTAATGGATTTAATAATCTGTGGATGCCAGTTGCATCTGCATATGTGGCACCGGCAGTCTATAACATGCTTGTGACAATTATTACAGGTGGAGTTTCCATGGTGATTTTTTTCTTTGTGTTTAAAATTATTTTCCCGGAGGGGAAGGCTGAATCTTTCTGATAAACTGCGGAGCAGTTATTCGGTTATGAGCAAGTAGCAGAGCGGATTGTGAATATCCGCTTGACTAAGGCATTTACCTGAAATAGGTGAGTGCTTTTTTGTTTTCAAGTATTCTATAAGAGACTGTATTTATGCCCTTCATCTTTTGAATATGTGTAAGGACATTTTTTGAGCCGGCATAAAAATGATTTTTACAAAAATTAGAAATAGAAATAAGGCGAGAGAAGAATTTGAAAAATTCATTTCGAAAAGTGTGGAAATATTAGCAGAAGATGAGATGAAAATGAATATTCACAAAGATAAGATGCTATGGTATAATACAAAGTACTGTATTAGGACTTCTGATGAGAGAAGCTGAAATATGGGAAAAGATTTAAAAGGCAAAGAGCTTGGATTGTGAATATCCACTTGATTGTCATTTGATATGTTGGTCAATCAAAGATTTAGCTATTGGACTGGGATAAAATCAAAGGATTTATAGGAGGAAATATAAAAAATGAAATTAGGAATCGTCGGATTACCCAATGTTGGAAAAAGTACATTATTTAATTCATTGACAAAGGCAGGCGCAGAATCTGCAAATTATCCGTTCTGTACCATTGACCCTAATGTAGGTGTTGTTACAGTGCCGGATGAGAGACTGAAGCTTCTCGGAGACTTTTATCATTCTAAGAAAGTGACACCTGCTGTAATTGAATTCGTAGATATTGCAGGACTTGTAAAGGGAGCATCCAAAGGAGAAGGCCTTGGAAACCAGTTCCTTGCAAATATCCGTGAGGTAGATGCAATCGTTCATGTAGTCCGCTGCTTTGAAGATTCCAATGTTATCCATGTAGATGGAAGTATTGATCCTATCCGTGATATTGAAACTATTAATCTGGAGCTGATCTTCTCAGACCTTGAGATCCTTGAGAGAAGAATTGCAAAAGTTACAAAAACAGCACGCATGGACAAAGAGGCTGCCAAGGAGCTTGATTTCCTTCAGAAGGTAAAAACACATCTGGAAGATGGCAAGATGGCAATCACTATGGAAATGGAAAATGAAGATGAAGAAGCCTGGATGTCTACTTATAATCTGCTTACCTGGAAGCCTGTGATCTATGCAGCAAACGTAGCAGAAGGAGATCTGGCTGATGACGGTGAAAGCAACAGCCATGTACAGGCAGTGCGCAAATATGCGGCAGAGCAGAACAGTGAGATTTTCGTTATCTGTGCAGAAATCGAAGAAGAGATCTCTGAACTGGATGATGATGAGAAGAAAATGTTCCTGGAGGATCTGGGACTGACAGAATCAGGACTTGAGAAACTTGTAAAAGCAAGCTATCATCTCCTTGGACTGATGAGTTTCCTTACTTCAGGTGAGGATGAGACAAGAGCATGGACGATTAAAATCGGAACAAAGGCTCCGCAGGCAGCAGGTAAGATCCATACAGATTTTGAAAGAGGATTTATTAAAGCTGAGGTTGTAAATTATCAGGATCTTCTGGACTGTGGTTCCTATGCAGGTGCCAGAGAGAAAGGTCTTGTAAGAATGGAAGGTAAAGAATACGTTGTACAGGATGGAGATGTGATCTTATTCCGATTCAATGTATGATGAACAGGTGATTTATGGAAATGTCGATACGTTTTCCGGGACTTGGCCTGGTCTTTAATTATGTGCCGCGCTCATTTCAGATATTTGGAATGGAATTCACCATATATGGAGTACTGATTGCTGTGGGTGCTCTTCTTGGAATGGGACTTGTGACACTTGAAGCGAAACGAAATGGGGAAGATCAGAACAGGTATCTCGATATGATGCTTATCTCCCTGCTGGTTTCAGTAGCAGGTTCCAGATTATTTTATGTGGCTTTTTCATGGGGATTTTATAAAGAAAATCTGAATGCCATACTGGACTTTCGAAATGGCGGTTACGCTTTATATGGTGGTCTGCTCTTTGGATTTCTTGCGGCAGCGGTATTTTGCAGGATTACCCAAACGTCATTCTGGCAGAGTGCCGATATTGCGTGTCCCGGAATACTTCTGGGACAGGCTATAGGACGCTGGGGTAACTTTTTTAACAGAGAGTCTTTCGGAGAATATACAGATCTGCCATGGGCAATGCAGATACCGGTTTCAGCTGTGCGGTCAGGAGAAGTTTCGGGAGCAATGAGAGATAATCTGCTGACCATAAATGGGATTTCATATATTCAGGTTCAGCCGGTTTTTCTTTATGAAAGTCTGTGGTGTCTGCTACTATTTCTGCTGTTGATGGCCATGCGCCGAAAAAAGAAATATGAAGGCGAACTGTTTATGATCTATCTGGCAGGTTATGGTCTGGGAAGGTTTTTCTTTGAATGGCTCAGAACAGATAAGCTTTATATTCCGGGGACAAAAGTGGGGATTTCGCTGGTAATTTCCGCTATATTATTTGCTGTTTTTATGCCTGTAGTGATCATACGCAGAGTGATGGCACAGAAAAGAGATACTATACGCCGGCAGAGGAAAAAAAGATTTCTGGATGAGTCAGTGAAAGAAAAACAGATGTTTCCTGAGACTTCTGAAATGAAACCGGAACCGGAAATCCGGCCGGAGATGGATGAACAGGTAAAGCCAGATGTGGGAACTTCTCCCACAAATTCAAAAGAAGAACAGTAAAAAACATATATCTGAAAGATAAGTGGGTTGAAAGTGGAAATTCAACCCACTTTTTGTGTATAAAAGCCCATTTTTCTCGTAAAAATAAGGTTGTTTCATAAATGTTAACAGAGTTCTAAATTTTAAAAATCTTTTTCTCCCCCTTGTTTTTTCAGCCTAAATAGTTTAGAATAAGCACATAAGTGGTAGAAAGTGGTGAATAGTGGTGGTGAGTGGGGAATAACGGCAGAGTCCATTACCACCTGAGAAATCTGAAGGGGAGATTCAGATTTTGCGAGAGTAGGTGAGTAACATGTTCATGGGAGAGTATAACCACACGATCGACGCGAAGGGGCGTCTGATCATTCCTTCTAAATTCAGGGAGCTCTTAGGGGAAGAGTTTGTTCTGACAAGAGGGCTTGATGGCTGTCTTTACATTTATCCGATGGATGAATGGGAATCCTTTGAAATGAAGCTCAGATCTTTACCACTTACAAATAAAAATGCCAGAACTTTTTCACGATTCTTTGTAGCTGGAGCAACTACATGTGAACTGGACAGGCAGGGACGAATCCTTGTACCGCAGACACTGCGCAAATTTGCCGGTCTGGAGAAAGATGTGGTTCTGACAGGTAATCTGAACAGAATTGAAGTTTGGAGCAAAGAAAAATGGAATGAGATCTGTGATTATGATGACATGGACAGCATTGCAGAGAGCATGCAGGACATGGGAATCACAATCTGACAGGTCTCGTTTGAAGTATCTTGCAAAGTAAATCCAGACAGGAGACGGAGATGGAATTTAAACACAAATCTGTATTACTGGAAGAGACCATTGAAGGTTTGGATATCAAACCGGACGGAATCTACGTGGATGGTACTTTAGGAGGTGCAGGGCATGCCGGTGAGGTATGCAGGAAACTTTCTGCCAAGGGGAGATTTATTGGCATAGATCAAGACCAGGATGCGATAATTGCTGCGAGTGAGAGGTTAGCCCCCTATAAACAGGCGACGATCATTCGCAGCAATTATTGTTACATGGTACAGGAACTGGCAGCAAGAGGCATCTATAAAGTCGACGGGATTCTCCTTGATCTTGGAGTATCTTCCTATCAGCTTGACAATGAAGAACGCGGTTTTACCTACAGGGTAGATGCACCGCTCGATATGCGCATGGACCAGCGCCAGACGCAGACAGCCGGCGATATTGTCAATGGCTATGAAGAAAAAGAATTATACCGTATTATTCGTGATTACGGTGAAGATAAATTTGCAAAAAATATTGCAAAACATATTGTTGCCGCCAGACAGGTGAAACCGATCACAACCACCGGAGAACTGACAGAGATCATCAGAGAATCCATTCCCATGAAGATGCAGGTGAAGTCAGGACATCCGGCCAAGAGAACTTTTCAGGCAATCCGTATTGAGCTTAACAGAGAGCTCGATGTGCTGCGGGATTCTCTGGATGGAATGATCGATATCCTTGATGATGGCGGAAGACTTTGCATTATCACTTTTCATTCTCTGGAGGACAGAATTGTAAAGACGATTTTCAGAAAAAATGAGAATCCGTGTACCTGCCCTTCAGATTTTCCTGTATGCGTATGCGGGAAGAAATCCAAAGGAAAAGTGATCACAAGAAAGCCGATTCTTCCGGGGGAGACAGAGATGGAAGAGAATCCGCGTTCCAAAAGTGCAAAGCTTCGGATTTTTGAGAGAGTATTATAATTAGAGAGGCATGAAATGGCGAGAACGACCAGGAGTGAAACAGCAAGAAGAAGCAGAACCAGTGCCAGAACAAACAGAGGAATGTATGTTGACGGAAATACGGTCAGACGTCTTGCAGAAGTTCCGGAGAGAAAGAGGCAGCCGGGAAGACAGAATCCGGGAAGGCAGCAGATCAATCGAAACCGAAGAGTGCAGGCGAGTCCTGCGCAGGTACCAAGGCAGAAACATCAGTTGAGTAAAGAAGCACAGAAGAACAGGCAGAAGGCGACTGCAATGAACTGGGGATTTGTAGCGTTTCTGGCAGTTGTATGTGTGGCGATATTATTCTGCTCTGTGAAATATCTTCGTTACAAATCAGAGATTACCGCAAAGATGAGTACAGTTGCATCTCTTGAGGAGGAACTGGCAGATTTAAAAGAAGACAATGATGCATATTACAGCCAGGTGACATCAAATGTGGATCTGAATAAGATCAAGCAGATCGCATTGGGGAGACTGGAAATGAAATATCCGTCAGATGATCAGACAGTAACCTATTCTACATCGGGTAACAGCTATGTAAGACAGTATCAGGATATACCAGATTCAAAGTAGGTGATTAATTGAGCAATACGGGAAGAAAGAGTCGAAGAAGACCACAGAGAAAAATAAATCAAAACATGAAAGAAAAGCTGCTGATATTGTTTGGAATTGTGTTACTGCTTCTGGTAATATTAGTGCTGAGAATTACTTATATTAATGCTACCAGTGGAAGCAAATACAAAAAACAGGTGTTAAGTCAGGCACAGCAGAAATATGAGAGCCAGGTACTGCCGGCAAAGAGAGGCGATATTTATGACAAGAACGGAAATATACTGGCTACCAGCAATAAAGTTTATAATGTGATCCTGGACTGTAAAACTGTAAATTCAGATGAGGACTATGTAGAGCCAACAATACGTGCCTTAAATGAGGTGCTGGGGATTGATGAAGAAACAGTGCGTTCTCTTTTGGCCGATTCAAGAACCAGCCAGAGTCAGTATCAGGTACTGACAAAACAGCTGTCTATGGACAAAAAGAAAGAATTTGAAAAATATAAGGCAGAGGATGAAGATTCCGGTCTTACTAAAGCACAGGCAAAGGAACGGGCAAATATCAAAGGCGTCTGGTTTGAAGAGGATTATCTGAGAAGTTACCCGTTTAATGAAACAGCATGCGATACAATTGGTTTTGCACTGGACAGAGATGTGGCAGATATCGGACTGGAAGGGTACTATAACAGCACACTGACAGGCGTAGACGGAAGACAGTATGGGTATATCAATGATGATTCAGATGTGGAGCAGACCATTATTGCTGCGGTGAATGGAAAAAGCATTCAGACCAGCATTGACATCGGTGCACAGCAGATTGTTGAGAAATATGTTAATGGATTTAAAGAGGCAATGGGGGCCAAGAATATAGGTGTCATTGTTGAAAATCCGTCCACCGGTGAGATTATTGCCATGGATGGTGGTGACCGTTATGATCTGAATAATCCGAGAGATCTTTCCGCTGTATATACAGAAGATGAAATCAAAGCGATGAATGATGTGGAAACAGTGGAGGCTCTGAATGGTATGTGGAGTAATTTCTGCGTCACAGATGCCTATGAGCCGGGATCTGTTGTAAAGCCGATCGTCATGGCTTCTGCATTGGAAAAGGGTGCGATACAGGAAACAGATACATTTATATGCGATGGATCGCAGACTTTTGGAGATACTATGATCAAGTGTGCGGTTTATCCGAGCGCACATGGCACAGAGACACTGGGAGAGGTAATTGCAAACTCCTGTAATGATGCAATGATGCAGATTGGTGCCAAGATGGGAGCTACTCAGTTTATCAAAGCACAGAGTCTGTTTAATTTCGGAACAAGGACAGGGATTGACCTGCCGAATGAAGGCGCAGGTATTATCCATACTAAGGACAGTATGGGGGAAACAGAACTTGCATGTTCTGCTTTTGGACAGGGTTTTACCTGTACCATGATCCAGGAAATCAATGCGATGAGTTCCGTTATCAATGGCGGATATTATTATCAGCCGCATCTTGTGACAAAGGTTCTTGACAGTAATGGCGGAACTATAAAAACAATCTCGCCGATACTTCTGAAGCAGACGATTTCCTCCAGGATTTCCAGTGATATCAGAAGCTATATGGCATTGAGTGTACAGCAGGGTACCAGCCGTCATTCCAAAGTGCAGGGTTACAGTTCAGGCGGTAAAACAGGTACAGCGGAGAAATACCCGCGAGGAAACGGAAAATATCTGGTTTCTTTTATTGGATTTGCTCCTGTAGATGACCCGGCTGTGGTAATTTATGTAGTTGTAGATGAACCGAATGTAGAGGATCAGGCAAACAGTACTTATCCGCAGTATATTGCACAGGGAATCCTTTCGGAGCTTCTTCCGTATCTGAATGTAGTGCCGGATGAATCTGAAGATGGAACAGTGCCGGAGACAGAATTGTGGGAAGGGTTTAAGGGACATTTAAAGAGTACTTCCATATCGGACAGCGAACTTGACAGTGACGGTAATCTGGTGGATGCAGATGGCAATCTGATAGACTGGGATGGAAACCGGATTGATGAAAACGGATATCTGCTGGATGCCAATGGAGATCACATATTGGATGAGGAAGGCAATTATAAGATGTCTACAAATCTTGTCAGTGCTTCGGGAAGTACGGATGCAGATTCTTCAGGAGATGCAGTATCCAATCCTGATGCACCTGCACCTCTGGAGGATGATGAAGCTGAGACGACTGAGGATAATGACGAAGAGACAGACGGTATTACCAATGAAGAAGCAGGCCTGGAATAAAAACGTATAGTTATAGCTCCGCAGAGAATGGTCATATATTGTTATGACAATCTCTGCGGAGTTTTTTTATGAAAAAAAATATGACATTTCACAAGAGAAAAATATGGGTGGTATTACTCTGCTGTATTTTAATGATGACAGGCCTTATCGGAAGACTGATATATCTTATGTGTTTCAGATCAGACTATTATTATAAGAAAGCAAAAGAACTTCACGAAAGAGAGAGAGAGATCAAAGCGGCCAGAGGGGAGATTCTGGATGCAAGGGGAAAAGTTCTGGCATCAAACAGGACGGTATGTACAATCTCTGTGATCCACAGTCAGATTAAAGAACCTGAAAAAGTAATCGCCCTGCTGTCTGAAAAACTGAAAATAGATGAGGCAGAAGTGAGAAAAAGAGTGGAGAAAATCTCTTCCATAGAAATAGTAAAGACAAATGTGGAAAAAAGTACAGGTGATGAGATAAGAGAGTGCAGTCTGGCAGGGGTGAAAGTTGATGAGGATTATAAGCGTTACTATCCATGTGGAAGTTTGGCTTCAAAAGTCATTGGCTTTACGGGAGGTGATAATCAGGGAATTATCGGTCTGGAAGTGAAATATGAAGAAATCCTGAGGGGACAGCCGGGTAAAATCCTGACAACAACAGATGCCAGGGGTGTGGAAATTGATAAATTGGGTGAGACAAGGGAAAAACCGATAGAGGGGAAAAGTCTGATGATCAGCCTTGATGTAAATATTCAGGAATTTGCGCAGCAGTCAGCTTTGAAAGTAATGGAGGAAAAGCAGGCAGAACGTGTATCTATCCTGCTGATGAATCCACAGAACGGCGAAATATATGCATGTGTCAATGTGCCGGAATTTGACCTGAATGATCCTTTTACCCTGACAGATGATCTGAATATGCAGTTAAATGAATCCGGGATAACAATACCGTCGGAAGATCACAATGAACAAAGTGAACTGGCAGTGCAGACAGCATCAGGAAAAACAAATACAGAAAGAAAGCAGGAATTACTGAATCAGATGTGGAGAAATCCCTGCCTGAATGATACTTATGAACCGGGCTCCACATTTAAAATCATCACCATGGCAGCCGGACTGGAGGCTGGTGTTGTTTCACCTGGGGACCGTTTTTATTGTCCCGGATATAAAGTGGTGGAGGATCGCAGAATCCACTGTGCAAAAAGAACAGGACATGGATCCCAGAATTTTGTGGAAGGTGCACAGAATTCCTGTAACCCTGTGTTTATAGAGGTGGGGCTTCGCCTTGGGGTAGAACGTTATTATAAGTATTTCAGACAGTTTGGACTTCTGGATAAAACCGGGACAGATCTTCCGGGAGAGGCAGGAACTATTATGCATCAGAAGAAAAATATGGGAGAAGTGGAACTGGCAACGGTTTCTTTTGGACAGTCTTTTCAGATTACGCCTGTTCAGCTGGCTGCAACAGTAAGTTCACTTATAAACGGAGGCAGACGGGTGACACCGCATTTTGGAGTCGCAGTGTTAAATCCTGACAGAACAGAGGGTGAGAAACTGATTTTTCCGGTAAAGGAAGGAATTGTCTCTGATGAGACTTCGAAGGAAATAAGAGAAATCCTGGAAACAGTAGTATCTCAGGGCTCCGGAAAAAATGCAAAAATTGAAGGATATGCCATCGGTGGGAAAACTGCCACTTCTCAGACACTGCCAAGAAGTGCAAATCGTTATATTTCCTCTTTTTTGGGATTTGCACCTGCAGAAGATCCGCAGATACTGGGACTGTGTATTATTCATGATCCGAAAGGAATCTATTATGGAGGGACAGTAGCTGCACCTGTGATTCGTGGTATTTTTGAGAATATCCTGCCATATCTTGGAATTGAAAAAAGTGATGTTTCTGATTTTTCTGCAGAAGGCAATTAGGGAAATTCCGCAGGCAGGGTTGATAAATAAGCAAAAAAGCCTTATACTAAAAGAAATCTGAAAGTAAAAAACTTTCAGGAAAAAACAAAAGAATGAACGAGGTGTAAGATGGAATTTCAAGTTGTAATCCCTGTGCTGATTTCTTTTGCAATCAGCGTTGTATTAGGACCGGTCATCATTCCTTTTCTTCGGAGACTGAAGATGGGCCAGACAGAAAGAACAGAGGGCGTACAGTCCCATTTAAAGAAAGCAGGAACACCTACAATGGGTGGAGTGATCTTTCTGATTGCCACAGCGATAACTGCATTATTTTATGTAGGGGATTATCCGAAGATCATTCCGGTACTGTTCCTGACTCTTGGATTTGGAATTATCGGATTTCTGGATGATTATCTGAAGGTTGTGCTGAAACGCTCAGACGGACTGCTGCCATGGCAGAAATTTTTACTTCAGGTAGTTCTGACTGCAATTTTTGTATTTTATATTGTTAAGTATACAGATATCTCACTGACTATGAGGATCCCATTCTGGAGCGGACATTTCCTGAATCTTGGATGGCTGGCAGTTCCGGTCCTTTTCTTTGCTGTGATCGGTACTGTGAATGGAGTTAATTTTACGGATGGTCTGGATGGTCTTGCTTCCAGTGTGACTCTGATCGTTGCAGTATTTTTTACAGTAGTTTCTATTGGAATGAAATCGGGGATCGAGCCGATCACAGGTGCAGTTATGGGAGGACTGATGGGATTTCTGCTGTTTAATGTATATCCGGCAAAAGTGTTTATGGGAGACACAGGTTCTCTGGCATTGGGCGGTTTTGTTGCAGGTACGGCTTATGTGATGCAGATGCCGTTATTTATCCTGATCGTGGGTCTGATCTATCTGATCGAAGTACTTTCCGTTATCATTCAGGTAACTTATTTCAAGGCAACACATGGAAAGCGTATTTTTAAGATGGCACCGATCCATCATCATTTTGAGTTATGCGGATGGTCTGAAACACGTGTAGTTGCGGTATTCTCAGTTATTACAGCGGTTATGTGTATGGTCGCACTGCTGGCACTGTAAGATTTTGGCTAAGCAGATTTCAGCGTTATGCTGATAAAAGGGAGGAAAATTATTATGGAATTACAGGGAAAAAAGGTACTTGTATTCGGTTCCGGAAAAAGCGGAATCGGAGCATCTGACCTTCTGGCAAAGGTAGGAGCATTTCCGGTTATCTATGACGGAAATGCCGAAACAGATAAAGACGCAGTTGTACATAAAACAGATGGGACATATCCGGTCACTGTATATGCAGGAGAACTTCCGAAAGAAGTACAGGACAGTCTTGATCTGGTAGTTTTAAGCCCCGGAGTGCCGACAGATCTTCCACTTGTAAAGAGTTTTTATGAGCAGGGGCTTCCGGTATGGGGAGAGGTAGAACTGGCATACAGAGTAGGTGACGGCGAAGTACTTGCCATCACAGGAACAAACGGAAAAACTACTACAACAGCACTTCTTGGAAAAATTATGCAGGATGCACGTGAGTCTGTTTTTGTAGTCGGCAATATCGGAACCCCATATACTTCCAAAGCACTGGAGATGAAGCAAAACTCTGTAACTGTTGCAGAAATCAGCAGTTTTCAGCTGGAAACGATTGATGAGTTTGCGCCAAAGGTATCTGCAATCCTGAATATTACAGAGGACCATCTGAACCGTCATCATACAATGGAAGAGTATATACGTGTGAAAGAACTGATCACTGAGAATCAGGGCACAGAAGATGTATGCGTGCTGAATTATGAAGATGAGGTTCTGCGTGAGTTTGGAAAACATCTGACTCCACGAGTGGTATATTTCTCCAGCGGACGTAAACTGGATGAGGGAATTTATCTGGATGGAAACAAAATCATCCTGAAGGACGGAGAAAAAGAAATCGAAGTAGTTAAGACAGAAGATCTGAAGCTTCTTGGAAAACACAATTTTGAGAATGTTATGGCCGCAGTTGCAATGGCTTACTACGATGGAGTATCCTTGGACAGCATCCGTAAGAGCATCTGTGAATTTACAGCTGTTGCACACAGAATCGAATATGTGACAGAGAAAAAAGGCGTTGTATATTATAATGATTCTAAAGGAACTAACCCGGATGCGGCAATTAAAGGAATCCAGGCAATGAACCGTCCGACACTTCTGATCGGCGGCGGTTATGATAAACAGTCCGGTTATGATGAATGGATTGAGGCATTTGACGGAAAGGTACGTTATCTGGTGCTGATCGGTCAGACAAAGGAGAAAATCAAAGAAGCTGCTGAGAAACATGGTTTCCATGACATCATCCTCTGCGAAGATCTGAAAGAGGCAGTAAAGGTATGTGAGGAGAAAGCACAGCCTGGAGATGCTGTTTTGCTTTCTCCCGCATGTGCAAGCTGGGGACAGTTTGATAACTATGAACAGCGTGGAGATATGTTCAAGGAATATGTAAGAAATCTGTAGAATATCTATAAGTAAGAATTATAGCTGTCCGGCAGAGAAAGACGAAGCTGCAGTGACCGGCTATAGATAATTTTGCGGAGAAACAGATGGCGCGAAAAAGAGCGACAGATTTATCAAAAACAGATATGACGATGCTGGTACTGATAGTACTGCTTGTGATTTTTGGCCTGGCAGTATTATTCAGCTCCAGTGAATATAATGGCAGAGTACGTTTCGGCGACTCTGCCTGTTATTTTAAGAAACAGTTATTTGCCACAGCATTGGGTATGGGAGTAATGTATATGGTTTCTTCCATTGATTATCATTTTTTTCTGAGGCTGGGACCAGTGGCATATCTGATTTCAATGTTTTTGTCCGGCGCAGTACTTTTTGTAGGTCAGGAGATCAACGGCTCAAAAAGATGGCTGAATCTTGGACCTTTATCTTTTCAGCCTTCAGAGTTTGCGAAAGTTGCTGTAATCCTTTTTCTTGCATGGCAGATCGAGCGTACAAAAAAAGCAACCATGGGCTTTGGATTTATGTGCAGGACAATATTGACCCTGCTGCCGATCATTGGTCTTGTAGGTTCAAATAATCTGAGTACAGCGATCATTATTCTGGGTATCGGTGGAATCCTGATTTTTGTATCCAATCCGGGATATCTGGAATTTATCGGGCTTGGCAGCGCAGGTGCAGGTTTCATAGCTGTTTTTCTTGCTGCAGAGAGCTATCGTCTGGAACGTCTTGCAATCTGGAGAAATCCGGAGAAATATGAAAAAGGATTTCAGACGATCCAGGGACTGTATGCCATCGGCAGCGGCGGAATATTCGGCAGAGGATTTGGAAACAGTCTGCAGAAACTTGGATTTGTTCCGGAAGCGCAGAATGATATGATTTTTTCGATTATATGTGAGGAAATGGGAGCAGCCGGAGCTATCTTTCTGATTTTTCTGTTTGCAATGCTTCTGTGGCGGCTGGGTGTGGCTGCCATGCATGCAAAAGATCTGGCCGGAGCTCTTATCTGTTGCGGGATTATGGGGCATCTGGCTCTTCAGGTTATTTTGAATATTGCAGTGGTGACCAATACAATCCCCAATACAGGCATTACGCTGCCTTTTATCAGCTATGGAGGAACTTCGGCAGTGTTTCTTCTTGGGGAAATGGGACTTGCGATGAATGTTGGGAAATGTGACAGGATAAATTGAATTACAGGTTTCAGAATGGCGTAACATATAATAGAAAAAGCCATAAACTGTAAAGTAAGAGACTCTTTGGGAGCAAAAGGTTGGATGAAATCCATGTGACAGGTAAAGCTTCTCTCAGCGGAGAGATTTTTATACAGGGATCTAAAAATGCAGCACTTCCAATGATAGCCGCATCTCTGATGCACAGAGGACTAAGCATTCTGAGGGGATGCCCCAGAATTTCAGATGTTTTCTGTATGGAAGAGATTTTAAAAAGTCTTGGTGCAGTGACCTGGTGGGACGATCATGATCTTTATCTGGATTGTTCCAGCGCAGACGGAACAGAAATTCCTGCAGTCTATACAGGCAGAATGCGTTCTTCGATCATTCTGGCAGGTGCGGTGCTTGCAAGAAACAGAAAATGCAGGATAGGGTATCCGGGCGGATGTACGATCGGGAAAAGACCAATAGATCTCCATCTTATGGCACTGAGAGCACTTGGCGCGGATGTCCGGGAAAATGCATCAGGCCTGGATGGAGAATGTGTCAGATTTGAAGGGCAGGATATTGTGTTTCCGAAATCGAGTGTGGGAGCTGCTCAACAGGCAATACTGGCAGCAGTTCTTGCAAAAGGTGTAACACATCTTTATAATTGTGCGAAAGAACCGGAGGTTTTCTGGCTCTGCAGATATCTGAAAACAATGGGAGCACTGATAGAAGGAGAGGAAACCGGTGAAATTACGATCAGAGGAGTGGATGAACTGAAAGGTGGAGACTACCGTATTCCTCCGGATCGTATTGTTGCAGGTACCTATCTGTGTGCGGCTGCGGCAGCAAGAAGTAAGATTATTCTTCATGATGTACCTGTGGAGGAGTTGCAGTCGTTTATGGAAGTATATCGGAAAATAGGTGGACAATATCAAGTAAATGGTGGTACACTAGAGGTCAATGGAAAGAATGCTGTCAGACCGGCTGTTTTAGTAGAAACAGAAATTTATCCGGGTTTTCCCACAGATCTGCAGGCTCCGTTGATGGCAGTGCTGACAGGTGCGCAGGGACAGAGTACCATACGGGAAAATATTTTTGACCGGAGATTTGGCAGTGCTTTTCAGATGAAAAAAATGGGCGCAGATATTTCCGTAAGCGGAAACCAGGCAATCATAAGAGGGGGAAAAACTCTTAAGGGAACACAGGTACAGGCAGGAGATCTCAGAGGTGGTGCAGCCCTGCTCATTGCCGCACTTATGGCAGAGGGAGAAACCTGTGTTACAGGAGCTGGGTTTATCAGCAGGGGCTATGAGCATATCTGTGAAGATTTACGGACTTTGGGCTGCAGAATATGGCAGCCGGGGACAGAGGATTTGAGGATTTATGAGAGAAAGTAATTATGGGAAAAGACCTCCTATGAGCAAAAGGACGAAGAAGATGCTGGCAGGTATGATAGGCGCCGGAGTTATGGTTGCTGTGATAGTATTTTTTTCCTATTATAAAGTAGATACTGTTGAGGTGAGGGGAACTTCCCATTATACAGACGAAGAAGTAAAGAATATGGTGCTTCGGGGACCGATGGCTTCCAATTCGGTCCTTGCACCACTGCTCTACAGCACTACAAATACAGAGGACATTGCATATGTAGATGCATTTAAAGTTACCCAGCTGAACCGAAATACCATCTGTATCAGCGTAAAAGAGAAAAAAACAGTCGGATGCATCCGATATCTTGACAGTTACATTTATTTTGACAGAAATGGCATTTTTGTGGAGGGTTCTCAGAACAGAGATGAGACGGTTCCGTATTTTGACGGAATTCAGGTGAACAGCATCGTGATGGATGAGAAACTGGATATTAAAGGAGATACTGTACTGAATACAGCTGTAGCATTGTCTACAATCTTTCAGAAAAATGATATGATTCCCGATCATATCCAGTTTGACAGCAGCTATTCTATCAGCCTCATCTATGGGGATATAACTGTTCAGCTTGGAAAAGATGCTGATCTGGAAGAGAAGATGAACCGAGTGATAGCGATTCTGCCCAAAATTCAGGGAAAAAAAGGTATTCTTCATATGGAGAGTGTGGCTACGGAGTCCAATACCTTTGAAGAAGAACTGGAACAGGAAGAAGTTACTGCTGAGAACTGGAATGGCGGTTATGATGAAGATGGCAATTATACTGGAGACGGCGAGTATGACGAGGATGGTAATTATGTAGGTGCAAAACCGAAGACTGCTCTTGAGGAAGCAATTGAGAACTGGAATGGCGGTTATGATGAGGAAGGGGATTATACCGGAGCAGGTGAGTATGACGAATCCGGTAATTATGTGGGACCGAAGCCTACACAGGAATCTCTGGATGCGGCATCTGATGAGTCGGGAGACGGTTCAGGAGATGAAAGTTCCGCAGATGACCAGAGTTCTGAAACTTCAGAAGATGGAGAAAGTGATTCATCATATGACGACGGAAACTCAGATGATTCAGATGGATATGGTGATTATACAGAAGATAACAGTGATTATCAGGGGGATGATTCTGAGGGATATTGATAGTATATGGAAACTTTGAGATCAGAGAAGGCTTCGTACACTGATACAACATATTTACCGGAATTGCCGAAAAAGAGTGAAAAAAGTATAAAAAAACAAAATTAATGGTTGATTAATTCTCAAAAAAAATATATGATATATCTATATGTAACTTTGATATAAATCACTGAAAAGGATATCAGGTATAAATAAAGGAGGAAGTACGTTGTTAGAGATTATGTCAAACGAGGCTGAATCATCTGCCAAGATCATAGTGATCGGTGTAGGTGGAGCCGGAAATAATGCAGTAAACAGAATGGTGGAAGAGGCCATCGGCGGAGTAGAGTTTGTAGGTGTTAATACTGATAAGCAGGCTTTAACTCTGTGCAAAGCTCCAACTGTACTTCAGATTGGCGAGAAGATTACCAAAGGTCTTGGTGCAGGAGCCCAGCCTGAGGTTGGACAGAAAGCAGCAGAGGAGAGCATTGAAGAAGTAAAACAGTTAATGGAAGGTGCGGATATGGTATTCGTTACCTGTGGTATGGGAGGCGGAACCGGAACCGGAGCTGCACCTGTTATCGCAGCAGCAGCGAAAGAAATGGGTATCCTTACAGTTGGCGTTGTTACAAAACCTTTCCGTTTTGAAGCAAGAACTCGTATGAATAATGCACTTGCAGGCATTGAGAATCTGAAGAAAGCAGTGGATACATTAATCGTTATCCCGAATGATAAATTACTGGAAGTTGTAGATCGCAGAACAACCATGCCGGAAGCTCTGAAGAAGGCTGATGAAGTTCTGCAGCAGGCAGTACAGGGCATTACAGACCTGATCAATCTGCCGGCTCTGATTAACCTTGACTTTGCAGACGTTCAGACTGTAATGACAGACAAGGGAATTGCCCATATCGGTATCGGTGAAGCAAGAGGAGATGACAAAGCTATGGAAGCTGTACAGCAGGCCGTATCTTCTCCACTTCTTGAGACAACCATCAAAGGTGCTACACATGTTATCATTAATATTTCCGGAGATATTTCTCTTATGGATGCCAATGATGCTGCAAGCTATGTACAGGAGCTTACAGGTGAGGAAGCAAACATCATCTTTGGTGCCATGTATGATGATACAGTTGCTGACTACTGCAGAATCACAGTGATTGCAACAGGTCTGAATGATGATAACCTTCAGCAGACCCCTTTCGGAAAAAGAAGCACAGCTTCTTCCTTTGGTGCAAGAAGACCTTCTTCCACAGCAATGACAGGTACAGCAACAGCCGGAACTGCAGCAGGAAGCGGTATGAACATGCCTAGCTTCAGCCTTCCAACTATGAATGCTACACCATTTGGAGCATCTAAGACTCCGTCAAGCACTGTTCAGAAGAAGGATATCCAGATTCCGGATTTCTTAAGAAACAGATAGGATTATCTGTTTTGCAGTGAAATAATTTACAGACAGACAAAAGAGACATATTCCATAGAAATGGACATGTCTCTTTTTTTGATCGGATCAGGGAAGTTCATTATCCCTGATATACGGGTGAAAATCCTGTTGCCATGGTGTTGATATTATGCGCCACAATGGCACTGGAAGGTGTCACATCTTGTATCGGAAGATGCATGTGCATTAGAGCCGTCTACCTGAATGGAGGATGCTGTACATTTGCAGTTATCATTATAGGTACAGTTATGGGCTTTGCAGTCGATCTGGATTTTGTCGCAGCCACAGTCATCTGTATAGCTGTCTTTCATGGAACTGCCGGTTCTCTCTCGGAAACTGCCGCAGCTTGTCTCATTTGCAGAAGTAGCATTTTCGCCTGTCACGTCAATATCACCCTTTGAACAGAGCTGTTCTTTGTTGTAAACACAGGTCATTGCTGAACATTTAAGAATTGTCATAGAGTTACCCTCCTGAAAAAATCTGAGATAACTATTCAATACTGCTGTAGTGCAAGAGTACTGAACAGTTACATTGAATAAGTTTCGGAGATAGGATGTGCAGTTTGAGAGAAAATATACATGAGATCGTTACTGTTCACTCCGTTCACAGTAACGTAGCCAAAATTCATTCCAGATTGCCTGCGGCAATGGAATTTTGGCTTGTATGTCTCGGGATTTTGGCATATTCATGCCAAAACACCTCGCGGAATAGTGGTGTGTGAACAGTAACATGAGATCTAAAAAAATAAAGAAAATGTAAAAAGTACTTGACATAGCAGACTGAACATGGTATCTTATACAAGTACGTAAGAAAACAAAGCAGAGTTCCACTCTCACCTCAGCGCATTTAGTTTAGCGGCTTGGGTTTATATTGCACAGAGAAGGCTGATATTTAAGGTTGGTAGGAATAAGGAGATTGTTCCCCAGATTAAGAAGAAAAGATATCAGTAGTGTGATAGCGGAGTGTGGATTTTGTCCACGCTTTTTTTATGTAAATGAGGGCGACGAGAAGTCATTAGAATCTATCTAACAGGTATGGAGGTGCACTACAATTAGCAATTTAATGATTAACGAACAGATCAGAGACAAAGAGGTACGCTTAATCGGTTCGGACGGAGAACAGCTTGGAATCATGTCCGCGAAAGAAGCAATGTTCAAAGCTCAGGAGGCAGGGCTTGACCTGGTAAAAATTGCCCCGCAGGCGAAACCGCCGGTATGTAAGATCATCGATTATGGTAAATACCGTTATGAGCTTGCAAGAAAAGAAAAAGAAGCCAAGAAGAAGCAGAAGACCATCGATGTCAAAGAAGTGCGACTTTCTCCAAACATTGATACCAATGACCTGAATACGAAAGTCAACGCCGCCAGAAAGTTCCTCTCCAAGGGTGACAGAGTAAAGGTAACATTACGTTTCCGCGGAAGAGAAATGGCACATATGGCAAGCAGCAGACATGTGCTTGATGATTTTGCAAAGCAGCTTGCAGATGTGGCAACAGTGGAGAAGGCACCGAAGGTTGAAGGCAGAAGCATGACCATGTTTTTAACGGAAAAACGTTAAATATAATAGAGATACAGTTTAAGGAGGAATTAACAATGCCAAAAATTAAAACTTGCAGAGCAGCAGCAAAGCGTTTCAAAAAAACAGGTACAGGAAAATTAGTAAGAAATAAAGCTTATAAGAGCCATATCTTAACAAAGAAATCTCAGAAAAGAAAAAGAAATCTGAGAAAATCTACTGTTGTTGATGCTACTAATGTTAAGAGCATGAAGAAAGCATTACCATATTTATAAGAAGCATTTATTCATTGAAGATAGACAAACAGGAGGAAATTTAAGAAATGGCAAGAATTAAAGGCGGATTAAACGCAAAGAAAAAACATAATCGTACATTAAAACTGGCAAAAGGCTACAGAGGAGCCCGTTCCAAACAGTATAGAGTTGCTAAACAGTCTGTAATGAGAGCACTTGCTAGCTCCTATGCAGGAAGAAAGCAGAAAAAACGTCAGTTCAGACAGCTCTGGATCGCTCGTATCAACGCAGCAGCAAGAATGAACGGATTATCCTACAGCAAACTGATGCACGGACTGAAAGTTGCAAACATCGACATCAACAGAAAGATGCTTGCTGAACTTGCAGTAAACGATGCAGAAGGATTTACAGCACTTGCTGAGATTGCTAAAAAAGCAATTGCATAATTGTCGGTTTTAGAGAGACATAAGATTTGATAAATTAAATCAGAATTTTGAGGTACACATAGAAATTGTTACGGTTTCTGTGTGTACCTTTTTTAATGTATTTTTCGATGAATGGGATAAAATTGCGTGTGCGGTACGGTCAAGTGTCCATGAAAGACGGAAAAATCTTAAATTTCCATAAAGTTTTTCTTGCATGGTCAAATATATGGTGATATAATTCAAAACAGCAACATATTAAAGTGTCAGTGGAAGCCAAAGCCGGCTGGGAACCCAGTTGGCTTTTTGTTACTTTTCAGTTCCTCTACATAATAAATGAACTTGCGGAATCTGGTGAAAATGATATACCGGGTGGAATGAATGGTAACGGAAGCTAATCTTATGAGCCGTAAGAGGGACGAAAGGACTGACAAAATATAAGGAGGATTTATTATGAAAAACCTGAAAAAAATCATCAGTGTTACTGCGGCAGCAGCAATGGTAATGTCAACAGTTGCACCTGTATCTGTATTTGCAGACGATGCTACATTTAAGATCGGTGGAATCGGACCTGTAACCGGAGCAGCAGCAATCTATGGACAGGCTGTAAAGAATGCAACAGAGCTTGCAATCAATGAAGTAAACGAAGACGGCGGAATCAACGGATATCAGGTAGAGTTCAAATTTGAAGATGATGAAAACGATGCTGAGAAAACCCTGAACGCTTACAACGCATTAAAAGACTGGGGAATGAACGTCCTGGTTGGTACAGTTACTTCCACACCTTGTGTAGCTGTAGCAAATGAAACAGCAGCAGACAATATGTTCCAGCTTACTCCATCCGGATCTGCAACAGAGTGTGTTGCTAATCCGAACGTATTCCGTGTATGCTTCTCTGACCCGAACCAGGGTACTGCAGCAGCTCAGTACATTGGAGAGCATAAACTTGCTACAAAAGTAGCTATTATCTACGATAGCTCTGATGTATATTCATCAGGTATCACACAGAACTTCACAGCAGAAGCAGCTAATCAGGGTATTGAAATCGTATCTTCCGAAGCATTTACTGCTGATAACAATAAAGACTTCTCCGTACAGCTTCAGAAAGCAAAAGACGGTGGTGCTGAATTAGTATTCCTTCCGATTTATTATACAGAAGCTTCCCTGATCCTTGCACAGGCAGACAGCATGGGATTTGAAACTAAATTCTTCGGATGCGACGGTATGGACGGTATCCTTGGTGTAGAAAACTTTGATACATCTCTTGCAGAGGGGCTGATGCTTCTTACACCATTTGCAGCAGATTCTACAGATGAGAAAACCCAGAACTTTGTAAAAGCATACAAAGATGCTTACAAAGACACACCAAACCAGTTCGCAGCAGATGCTTATGATGCAGTATACGCAGTCAAAGCAGCAGCAGAAAAAGAAGATGTAAAAGCAGACATGGATGTTGCAGATATCTGTGCAGCACTTGAAAAAGGCATGACCGAGATCACACTTGAAGGTGTTACAGGTGACGAGATCACATGGACAGAAGACGGTGAGCCGAACAAAGCTCCGAAAGCTGTAGAAATCAAAGATGGTGCTTACGCAGCAATGGAATAATGAAATTGAAATAACTGAAAAGATTTCATAAGAAATAAAATGCGATTGTTCCTGGAGTGGACAATGGTTGCATGCCAACGGGGCTGTCTGAATTATGCAGACAGCCCTGTTGCCTAATACGTTATTACATTAATGCGTTAATGACAGATTTACTTTTGGCAAAATAAACAAGACAGATTTCGCTAAAGGCAAATCTGCCAGTTTTACACACAATAAAATTATTTAAATATAAGAAAGGAAAGACTTCTATGAGTAGTTTTATATCATATCTTATCAGTGGTATCAGCCTCGGAAGTGTATATGCGATCATCGCCCTTGGTTATACCATGGTATACGGAATCGCTAAAATGCTGAACTTCGCTCATGGAGATGTTATCATGGTCGGCTCTTATGTAGTTTATGTCGCAGTCAGCGGCATGGGATTAAATCCGATTTTAGCCATCCTGCTGTCCATTATCATCTGTACACTCATGGGCGTTGTGATCGAAGGCGTTGCGTATCGACCACTGCGTAATGCAGCTTCACCTCTGGCTGTTCTGATCACAGCAATTGGTGTCAGCTACCTGCTTCAGAACGTGGCCCTTCTGATCTGGGGAGCAGATACCAAATCATTCAGTAACGTGATCAGTCTTCCATCCCTGAAACTTGCAGGTGGTTCTATCGTGATCACTGGTGTAACCATCGTAACCATTATCGGTGGTATCCTGATCATGGCAGGTCTGATGCTCTTTATCAGCAAGACAAAAACAGGGCAGGCAATGCTTGCCGTATCTGAGGATAAAGGCGCTGCCCAGTTAATGGGTATTAACGTAAACAAAACAATCTCCATTACTTTTGCAATCGGTTCCGGACTTGCAGCAATCGCAGGTGTGCTTCTCTGCTCTGCATACCCGTCTTTGACACCATATACAGGTGCTATGCCTGGTATCAAAGCATTCGTTGCAGCTGTATTTGGCGGTATCGGATCTATCCCGGGAGCCTTTATCGGAGGTGTTGTTCTGGGTATCCTGGAGATTTTTGGTAAAGCTTATATCTCTTCACAGATGGCTGATGCCATTGTATTCGGTGTTCTGATCGTAGTTCTGGTTGTGAAACCTACCGGTATTCTTGGTAAGAACATTCAGGAGAAAGTGTGAGGTGGCAGACATGGAAAAGAAGAAATTAAACAAAACAACAAAAAGCAATCTCATTACATACGGAATGGTTCTTGCAGCATATCTGATCGTACAGGGAATGATAGCAGGGAATCTGCTTTCCAACCTGATGCAGGGTCTTCTGGTGCCTCTTTGTGTATATATTATCCTGGCTCTTTCCCTGAACCTGACGGTTGGTATTCTGGGTGAGTTAAGTCTTGGACATGCCGGATTTATGTGTATCGGTGCTTTCACCAGTGCAGCATTTACAAAGGCAACTATGGATACATTTACAAATGCAGGACTTCGTTTCTTCGTTGCTCTGATCATCGGAGCTGTATGTGCAGGTATCTTTGGATTCCTGATCGGTATTCCTGTACTTCGTCTGAAAGGTGACTACCTTGCTATCGTAACACTGGCATTTGGTGAGATCATTAAGAATATCATCAATGTGCTTTATGTAGGAATTGACAGCAACGGAATCCATTTTTCCATGAAAGACCAGATGTCTCTTGGAATGGAGCCTGGTGGAAAAATGATCATCAGTGGTGCCATGGGTATCACAGGTACACCGAGACAGTCAACCTTTACTATAGGTGTGATTCTGATTCTGGTTACTTTATTCGTAGTTCTGAACCTGATCAATTCCAGAGACGGACGTGCGATCATGGCAATCCGTGATAACCGTATTGCAGCGGAATCAATTGGTATTGATATCACAAAGTATAAACTGAAAGCATTTGCAATCTCAGCAGCATTAGCCGGTATCGGCGGTGTGCTTTATGCTCATAATCTTGCAACTTTAACAGCACTTCCGAAGAACTTCGGTTATAACATGTCTATCATGTTCCTGGTATTCGTAGTTCTCGGTGGAATTGGAAATATGCGTGGTTCTATTATTGCGGCAGTGATTCTGAACCTTCTTCCTGAGCTTCTGCGTGGACTCAGTGATTACCGTATGCTGTTCTATGCAATCGTGCTGATCGTAATGATGCTGATCAACTGGGCACCTAAGGCAATCGAGATGAGAGAGCGTCTTTTCAGTAAATTTAAGAAAAAGGAGGCATAAGCTATGGCATTGCTGGAAGTAAATCATTTAAATATTTCATTCGGCGGTCTTCATGCAGTGGATGATTTCCATGTCTCCATCGAGAAAGGACAGCTTTATGGTCTGATCGGTCCGAATGGTGCCGGTAAGACTACAATCTTTAACCTTCTTACAGGTGTGTATAAGCCGGACGAGGGAATCATCAATCTGGACGGACAGGATATCACTGGAAAGAGTACCATTGATATCAACAAGGCGGGAATCGCCAGAACATTCCAGAATATCCGTCTGTTCCATCAGATGAGTGTGCTGGACAATGTAAAGGCAGGACTTCACAATCATGATAAATACAGCCTTTTTACAAGTATTGTACATACTCCGAAATACTTTAAGGTTGAGAAAACCATGAATGAGGAAGCAATGAAGCTTCTTAAAGTGTTTGATCTGGACAAAGAGGCAGATATCCTTGCATCCAACCTTCCTTATGGTAAACAGAGAAAGCTGGAGATTGCCAGAGCACTGGCAACAAAGCCGAAGCTTCTTCTTCTGGATGAGCCGGCTGCAGGTATGAACCCCAATGAAACTGAGGAACTGATGGATACCATTCGTTTTGTTCGTGATAACTTTGATATGACCATTCTTCTGATCGAGCATGATATGAAGCTGGTTTCAGGTATCTGTGAGGAGCTGACTGTACTGAACTTCGGTCATGTTCTGAGACAGGGCAAGACTTCAGATGTGCTCCATGATCCGGAAGTTATCAAGGCATATCTTGGAGAATAGGAGGAGAGACAGATGGCATTACTGGAAGTACAGGACATACAGGTTTATTATGGAATGATTCAGGCATTGAAGGGTGTTTCTTTCTCTGTAAATGAAGGTGAAGTTATTGCTCTGATCGGTGCCAATGGTGCCGGTAAGACTACTACCCTGCATACAGTGACAGGGCTTCTCCGGGCAAAATCAGGACATATTATTTATGACGGACAGGATATCACAAAGGTTCCGCCTCACAAGATCGTAACAATGGGTATGGCACATGTTCCGGAAGGAAGACGTGTGTTTGCAAATATGACTGTTCTTCAGAATCTGAAGATGGGTGCTTTTACAAGATCTGATAAAAATGAGATTGATGCGACTATTGAGAAAGTATATAAACGTTTTCCGCGTCTGAAGGAACGTCAGAATCAGACTGCAGGTACCTTAAGTGGTGGTGAGCAGCAGATGCTCGCCATGGGACGTGCGCTGATGAGCCAGCCGAAGATCATTCTGATGGACGAGCCGTCCATGGGCCTTTCACCGATCTTTGTAAATGAGATTTTTGATATCATTAAAGAGGTAAGTGAGAGTGGAACAACGGTTCTTCTGGTTGAGCAGAATGCGAAGAAGGCTCTTTCTATTGCTGATAGAGCTTATGTCCTTGAGACCGGAAGGATTACACTGGAAGGTAAGGCAAGTGATCTTCTTCATGATGAATCTGTTCAGAAAGCTTATCTTGGAGAGTAAACAGGAGGGATTTTATGGAGAATTTTGTAATTACCATTGCGAGACAGTATGGAAGCGGCGGACGTACAGTTGGCCAGATGCTGGCTAAGAGACTGGGAGTTCCTTTTTATGGTAAAGAGATCATTCAGATGGCTTCGGATGAGAGCGGTATTGATGTGAAGTTATTTGGTCAGGTTGAAGAAGGGACAAAAGTAAAAGCGTCACTGTTCAATAAGACCGGTCTTTATAAAGGGGCACTGATCGCACCGGATCAGAAGGGATTTATTTCTGATGAGAATATTTTTAATTATCAGGCAAAGGTTGTGAATGATCTGGCTGAGAAGGAGCCATGCGTGATCGTGGGACGATGCGTGAATTATGTGTTCAGAGACAGACCGAATACACTGAGAGTATTTATTCATGCACCATGGGAATTCCGTGTTGAGAAGTCCAGAGAGAAGATCAGCGGTGGTGATGAGGAAATTGAGAAGTTCCTTCGCAAAGATGATAAGAGAAAACAGGATTATTATCGTAAATTTGCAGGCGGGGACTGGAGTGATGCGACAAATTATGATCTGTGCCTGAATTCAGGAAAACTGGGATTTGAGAAGTGTGTGGATGCGATTCTGGCGCAGATGGAGGTTATGGGAATTAAATGATGAAAAGGGCAGTCTCTCTTGGAAGGGGCTGCTTTTTTCTGCGCTGTGTATTGGCTGATAGAAATAAAAAATCCAGGCAGAAAAGTGTTTCTGCCGGATTTTTTTATTAAGACTGGGATTTGATTTTTGTTTGGTATTCTTTTAGTTTTTTTTCGTAGCCCATTTCTGAGAGTTCGTAGAAGTGTTCTCCTTGGATTTCGGTGGGGAGGTATTGTTGGTGTACGTAGTGGTTTGGGTAGTCGTGGGCGTATTTGTAGCCGATGCCGTGGCCCCGTTTTTCGTGGCCGCCCCGGCCTCGCCTCC